>Ga0157378_10004412_pt1 | contig 12388 bp, 12 predicted proteins | sample M65metaG_FD_115309 | JGI IMG/M metagenome (GOLD analysis project Ga0157378, IMG submission 115309) | Miscanthus rhizosphere microbial communities from Kellogg Biological Station, Michigan, USA - M6-5 metaG | ecosystem: Host-associated > Plants > Roots > Rhizosphere > Soil | place: USA: Michigan...
ACGACATTCTGTCCGGCATCGACGGAGACCGCCGGGATGCCCACCTTGCCGAAGCTGAAGTGATCGGAGCGGTAGTAGTGACCCTGTTCCGGTTCGGGGTCGGGGATGATGGTCAGGCCGAGCGCCTTGGTGATGCGCAGCGCGGTTGGATAGAACGTCGTCCGCTCGATGCCGTTCATGTTCACGTCGCGCACGCGGCCGAGCTCCGCGATCATGTCGTAGTTGAGTCCGAGGGCGATGCGGCCGGATGGGAGCGGCGGGTTCTGCGCCAGGTAGGCCGATCCGATCAGTCCCTGCTCCTCGGCGGCAACGGCGGCGAAGTAAATCGAGCGCTTCGGCGCCGGCATCCGTGTCCAGACGCGCGCCATCTCCAGGAGGATGGCGCATCCCGATGCGTTGTCGAGGGCGCCGTTGTAAATCGTGTCGCCGTTCTTGTCGGCGGGACCGATGCCGAGGTGATCGTGATGCGCGGAGTAGAGGATCGCTTCCTCGCGCAGCTTCGGATCGCTTCCGGTGAGCTTGGCCACGACGTTGGTGGTGTTGAACGAACGGAGCTTGCTGCTGATGTTGCCGGTGAGCTTCACGCCGAGCGGCACCGGCCGGAAGCTGCGCGAGGCCGCCTGCTGCGTGAGGGCATCGAGATCCTGCCCCGCCGCTTTGAACAACTGCCGCGCCACCTCCTCGGTCATCCACCCGGCGAAGTGGAGCGCCGGCGCGCCGGGCTTGTTCTTCATGAACGAATTCTCGCCACCCCAGGAGTTAGAGACGACGTTCCAGCCGTATCCGGCCGAAGGCGTGGTGTGGATGAGAATGACGCCGGTGGCGTTCCTGGCCGCGCCGATCTCGTACTTGTACGTCCAACGGCCGTAGTACGTGCGCGTCTTGCCTTTGAAGAGATCGGGCTCCTTGGCATTGGCGGGCGGATCGTCGACCAGCATCACCAGCGTTTTGCCGCGCGTGTCCAGGCCTTGGTAGTCGTCCCACTGATACTCCGGCGCGACGACGCCGTGGCCGACGAAGACGAGCTCGGAGTCGAGCGTGTCGCTCTCGGTCTGGGTCTGGTTCTGCCCGACGATCTGAGCGCCGAAGGTCAACGGCCCGGCGACCGTAGCGCCGTTCTTCGTGAAACTGAGCGAGGTCTTGTCGCGATCGGTGGCGATGCCGAGGAGCGGGACGTTCTGGTAGTAGGTGCCAGCGTCGCCCGCGGGCTGCAGGCCGTACGACTCGAACTGCGCGGCGATGTCCTGCTGGGCGATCTCATCGCCGCGGGTGCCGGGTCCGCGGCCTTCGAGCAGATCGCTGGCCAGGAACTGATCGTGGGCGGCCATCGCCTTCGCGCTCAGAAGTGCCATGCCCTGGGCAACTGCCGGCGGCGCGGAATTGGTGGTTGTCTTCGAGGCGGTCTTCGTCGCGCCGAGAACCGGCAGAGCGGCGATCAGGCCGAGGGCAAGAAACGAACGGAATCGATGCATGGGTGCTCCTTTATTTGCGTTGCCGGACTGGAGTATTGCCACGAACGGGCTGCGGAACCCGGCAACCATATCGCACACCATTAAAAACTTAAGAGTCGCCCGCGCGCCGAATCCCTACCCGCGGTCACAAAATGTTCACCAAACCGCCTCGTATGAGGCGCTTAGCAAAAAAAAAAGCCATTTGTTACGAAAAAGAGGGTAGGGACATCGGGAGATAAATCACTCCTAGGTAGAGTGCGATATATGTTCACCGAAACTTCAGATGCGTTTGGCGATGTTCGGATGCCTCTTCAGGAGCGAGTGGTCGACAAACTGGCGGACATGCTCTTCGCCAGCGACATGATCCTCGACATGCTTCACGACGAGCGTTCCTTCAACTACGCCGGACATCTCACGAGCGTCGAGCCGTCGGTGCGCCGCGTGTACGACCAGATCAACGAGCTGATGAAGCAGTTGACGGACTGACACGGGCGCCCGGCGTCCGATGACGCGCGGATCCCAGCTGCGGGCGAAGAAGCAACTCATGATTGTCGTCGTCTACCGACGACTCCGGCATGAGCCGTGCACTTTTCAACCGCTGATGCCGGTACTCGCCAGCCCGTCAGATACGCTCGTCGACCCGCAAAGCCGCGCGTTCTACGTCCGCTCGATGGAGCTGATGCGCGACGGCGGATTGCCGTTTCTCGTCGGCGGCGCCTACGCCTTCTCGCGCTACACAGGGATCGAGCGTCACACCAAAGACTTCGACGTCTTCATCCGCCGCGAAGACTTTCCGAAGGCCAAGAAAATCTTCGACGACGCCGGCTACGAATGCGAGCTGAGCTTTTCTCACTGGCTCGGAAAAGCGCTGAAGGGCGAGGACTTCATCGATCTGATCTTCAGCGCCGGCAACGGCGTGGCGGCGGTCGACGAGCTCTGGTTCGACTTCGCCGTCGACAGCGTCGTCTTCGATCTCGATGTGAAGCTCATCCCTGCCGAGGAGATGATCTGGTCGAAGGGGCTGATCATGGAGCGCGAGCGGTTCGATGGGGCCGACGTCGCGCACATCATCCTCGCCACCGGCGACCGGATGGACTGGCGACGGCTCATCGATCGCTACGACCGGCACTGGCGCGGCCTCTACGCCCACCTGGTGCTCTTCGGTTTCTTCTATCCGTCAAAGCGCTCGCAGGTACCGGCATGGGTGATGAATGAATTGGGCAGGCGCGTGGCCGAGGAGACGGAGCGGCCGGACGCGAACGAAAAAGTCTGCTTCGGCACCATCGTCTCGCGGCAGCAGTACCTGACCGACATCAACGACTGGGGCTACCAGGACGCGCGTCTCCAGCCCCTCGGCAATATGACCGCGAAGGAGATCGCGCGCTGGACCGCGGGAATCGCGGTCGATGGAACGAGATGAAAGAGACGTTGCGCATCGCCGCGGTCGCTGACCTCCACGTCAAGAAGACTGGTCAGCCCAGTCTGCAGCCATTGTTTGCTGCCGCGTCGGCTGAAGCTGATGTCCTGCTCCTCTGCGGCGACCTCACCGATTACGGCCTGGTGGACGAAGCGAAGATCCTGGCGAAGGAGCTGACCACCTCGCTGCGCATCCCCGCCATCGGCGTCCTCGGCAATCACGATTTCGAATCGGGCAAGTCGGAGGATGTGGTCAGGATCATGACCGACGCCGGCGTGACCATGCTCGATGGCGGCGCGCACGAGATCGAAGGCGTCGGTTTCGCCGGCATCAAAGGCTTCGGCGGCGGTTTCGGACGCCGCCAGCTCAACGCCTGGGGCGAGGAGATCATCAAGAAGTTCGTCCACGAGGCCATCGAAGAGGCGCTCAAGCTGGAGATGGCGCTGGCGCGTTTGCGCACACCGCAGAAGATTGCCGTGCTGCACTACGCGCCGATCCACGCCACCTGCGCCGGGGAGCCGGCGGACATCAATCCGTTCCTCGGGTCGTCGCGACTGGAAGAGCCGATCGATCGCTATCGCTGCACGGCCGTTTTCCACGGACACGCGCATCGCGGTTCGCTGGAAGGGCGGACCAAGGGAAACATCCCGGTTTACAACGTGGCCATGGCCCTGCTGAACGCGAAATTCGGCGATCGTCCGCCGCTGCGGATTCTCGAGGTGCCGGTCGGAGAGGCGGCCGTCGCCTGAGCGGCAACGCGGTCTACAATCCGCGCGTGCAACACGCGGCGTTTCCGGATGGCGTCACGCGCGACCGGCTCATCGAGTGGTATCGCGCCGGCCGCAGGATCACCAGGACTCTCTTCACCATTCCGACTGCCGCGTCTTACTTCGACCGGCCCATCCGTCTGCGCAACCCCATCGTTTTCTATGAGGGACACATCCCTGCCTTCGCGATCAACACGCTGATCAAGCTGGCGTTGAAGCGCGACGGCATCGACGAAGGATTCGAGACGCTGTTCGCCCGCGGCATCGATCCCGAAAGCGAAGACGCGGCGAAAACACCGACCGACTTCTGGCCGTCGCGCGAAGACGTGCAGGCGTACGGCAGCGACGCGGATGATCTGATCGTGCGCGCGATGTGCGACGGTCCGATCGATGACGGTCTCGAGCCGCAGCGGCGCAACGCCGAGGCGGCGTTCACGATCCTCGAGCACGAGCAGATGCACCAGGAGACGCTGCTCTACCTCTTTCACGAGATGCCGTACGAGAAGAAAAACTCCATCGCGCCGATTCGCGGAAACGGTGCACTCTCGCGTGGCAACATCACCAAAGACATGGTTCGCATCCCCGCCGGCGAAGCCACCCTCGGCGCGTCCGGTTCCGACTTCGGTTGGGACAACGAGCTGCCGGAGATGCGCGTCAGTGTCGATGCGTTTTCCATAGACCGCCACAACGTGACGAATGGCGACTACCTCGAGTTCGTCAATGCCACGAAGAGAACGCCGCCGCACTTCTGGATTGAGCGCGACGGCGCGTGGCAATGGCGCGGCATGTTCGAGGCGGTCCCGCTGCCGCTCGATGCGCCCGTCTACGCAACGCACGAGGAAGCCGAGGCCTATGCGGCGTGGCGCGGCAAACGGCTGCCGGCGGAGAGCGAGTACCACCGTGCGGCATTCGGCACCCCGTCCGGCGAAGAGCGCCGTTTCCCGTGGGGCGATGCTCTTCCCGATATGACGCGCGGCAATTTTGGATTCACGCATTGGGATCCAGTCCCGATCGGTTCGTATCCCGCCGGCGCCAGCGCGTGGGGTGTCGAAGATCTGGTCGGCAACGGCTGGGAATGGACGTCGACGATCTTCGACGGCTTTCCCGGCTTCGCGCCGATGTCTTCCTATCCCCTCTACTCCGCTGATTTTTTCGACGGCAAACACTACGTGATGAAGGGGGCGTCGCCGGCCACGGCTCCCGAGCTCATCCGCCGCAGCTTCCGCAACTGGTTCCGGCCCGGCTATCCCTACGTCTACGCCACGTTCCGTTGTGCGCACGGTTAGTGCACAACCGCGGCGCATGGGAAACGAAAGCTACAAACCGAAGACCTTCGATCTCTCCGACCTCAGCGGCATATCCGATCAGACGCTGGAAATGCACTTCAAGCTCTACGAAGGCTACGTTACCAACACCAACCTGCTCACCGAGAAAATCAGCGAGATCCTCGCCGACGGGAAGGTGGATAAGGAAGAGCTCCCCGCCTACTCCGAGCTGACGCGCCGCCTCGGCTTCGAATACAACGGCATGGTCCTGCACGAGTACTATTTCGGCAACATGAAGCGCGGCGGCGGAGGCGAGCCGGCCACGAAATCGGATTTCCGCGCCGCCGTCGAGCGCAGCTTCCCAAGCTTCGACATCTGGAAGACCGACTTCGTCAGCGTCGGCAAAATGCGCGGCGTCGGCTGGGCCATCGCCTACCTCGATCCCGCGATGGGCCGCATCTCCAACCACTGGATCGAGCTCCACGAAAACGGCAACGTCGCCGGCTTCATCCCCCTGCTGGTGATGGACGTCTGGGAGCACGCCTACCTGCTCGACTACAAGCCAGCCGACCGGCCGAAGTACATCGAGGCGTTTCTGGCGAACGTGGATTGGGAGGCGGTGGAGAAGAGGATGAGGTGAGCTCGGCGATCGCCATAAACACAGAAGCCGCCCCCGAAGGGCGGCCTCGCACCCCTTAGCCGAAGCGCCGGGGATCGTGCGTAAGAAACTACGGCGAGTCGTTGCGAAAGTCAACGGAAGAGTCGGCCACCTCCGAATCCCACTTCACGCCGAATTTACATCCCCTGCATCCCACCTCCCACCCTCGCCCGTAGGCTGCGCGCCATGAAACGAACGTTGCTTGTCGTGTCTCTGGCGATGGCCCTCGTGGCGTGCCAGCCGAAGGAATCGACGACGACCACCGCGTCGCCGGTGGGCCCGCTCACCATCAACGGCGCTGGCGCCACCTTCCCCAATCCCATCTATTCGAAATGGTTCGACGAGTATCAGAAGACGCATCCCAACGTCCGGATCAACTACCAGTCGATCGGGTCCGGCGGCGGGATCAAGCAGCTCACGGCGCAGACGGTGTTCTTCGGCGCCAGCGACGGGCCGATGACCGATGCCCAGCTGGCAGCTGCGCCCGGTCCGGTACTGCACTTTCCGACGGTTCTCGGCGGCGTCGTGCCGGTTTACAACGTCGAAGGGGTTACCGCGCCGCTGCGCTTCAATGGCGCGCTCCTGGCGAACATCTACCTCGGCAAAGTCACCAAGTGGAGCGATCCCGCTATCGCCCAGCTCAACCCCGGCGTGAAACTGCCGGCCACCGACATCGCCGTCGTCCATCGCTCCGATGGGTCGGGGACGACCTACATCTTCTGCGACTTCCTCTCCAAGCTCTCGCCTGACTTTAAGCAGAAGGTGGGCGTCTCCACCTCGGTCAACTGGCCGGTGGGCGTCGGCGCGAAGGGGAACGAGGGCGTTTCCGGCCTGGTCCGCCAGACTCCCGGAGCGATCGGCTACGTCGAGCTCATTTACGCGCTGCAGAACAAGATCGCCTACGGCACGGTCCAGAACAAGTCCGGAAAGTTCGTCACCGCGTCGCTGGAATCGGTCACCGCCGCCGCGGCTGGCGTGACCATGCCGGACGACTTCCGCGTCTCGATCACCAATCCCGACGCCGCGGACGCTTATCCGATCGCCTCCTTCACCTGGATGCTGCTCTATCAGCATCCGAGCGATCACGCCCGGAGCGCGGCCATGGTGGACTTCCTCAAGTGGGCCCTCAACGACGGCCAGAAGTTCGCGCCGGCGCTCGGATACGCACCGCTACCGCAGCCGGTGGTCGCCAAAGAAATGCAGGCGCTCGCGAAGATTCAATGAGACGTTCTTCAGACGATCGCAAGTTCCGGCTGGGCACGGGCGCCTTCGCGGCCGTGGTGTTGCTGATCGTGGTCGGCATCGGCTTCGAGCTGACGAGGCAATCGATGCTCTCGATCACCAAGTTCGGGCTGAAGTTCTGGACGACGTCGACGTGGGATCCGGTCTCCGGCGATTTCGGCGCCCTTCCCTTCATCTGGGGGACGCTCTACTCGGCGATCCTGGCGTTGCTGCTCGCCACTCCGATCGCACTCGGCATCGCCATCTTCATTTCCGAGCTTTCGCCGCGCATGCTGCGCCAGCCGCTGGCGTATCTCACTGATCTGCTGGCGGCGATTCCCTCGATCGTCTACGGACTCTGGGGAGTCTTCGTCATGGTCCCCTTCGTCCGGAAGCTCGAAGTGGCCACGCCGGATGCGCTGAAACAGTTTCCCCTCTTCAAAGGTCCGCCGCTCGGCGTCGGGATGCTGGCTGCGGCGTTGATTCTGGCGGTGATGGTGATTCCCTTCAGCTCCTCGGTGGCGCGCGAGATCCTGAAGAACGTCCCGTCGACGCAGCGCGAAGCCGCCTACGCCCTCGGCGCCACGCGATGGGAAGCGATCAAAGTGGCCATCGGCTTCGGCAAGAGCGGCATCATCGGCGCGGTCATGCTCGGCTTCGGCCGCGCGCTCGGCGAGACGATTGCCGTGACCATGGTCATCGGCAATTCGCCGCAGGTGACGGCGTCGCTGTTCAAGCCGCAGTACACCATGGCCGCGGTCATCGCCAACGAATTCACCGAGGCCGCCGATGAGCTCTATCTGCACGCGCTGATCGAGATCGGCCTGCTCCTGTTCATCATCACCGTCGGCGTGAACATGATCTCCCGCCTGCTGATCTGGTCGATGAAACGCCGGGTCGTGGCCCCGATCGTCGTGCCGGTCATCGAGGAGGCAACGGCATGACCGCCAACCTCCGCCGCCGCAAGTTGTTCTCGCGACTCTTCGAAATCCTCTGCGGCCTTGCCGTGGTGATCGCGCTCATCCCGCTGGCGATGATCCTCTTCTACGTGATCAAAGAAGGGGCGGGCGCGCTGAACTGGGACTTCTTCACCAGGATGCCGAAACCGGTCGGCGAGACCGGCGGCGGCATGGCCAACGCCATCGTCGGAACGCTGATCCTGATCGGAATCGCCGCCCTCTTCGCGGTGCCGATCGGCGGCATTTGTGGCGTCCATCTGGCCGAGTACCCATCGACAAAGTTCTCCTCCGTGGTCCGCTTCGCCGCCGACGTTCTCAATGGCGTGCCCTCGATCGTGGTGGGCATCTTTGCCTACGGCCTCGTTGTCCTGCCGGTGAAGCGCTTCAGCGCCATCGCCGGCGGCGTAGCCCTCGGATTTCTGATGATCCCCATCGTCGTCCGGACGACGGAGGAGCTGCTCCGGCTCGTTCCTGGAGGCCTTCGCGAAGGCGCGCTTGCCCTCGGCGCCACCCGCGGCCGCGCGGTCTTCGGCGTCATCGTCCCGGCCGCGCTCCCCGGCATTCTGACCGGCATCCTGGTGGCGCTGGCGCGCGTCGCCGGCGAGACCGCTCCGCTGCTTTTCACCGCCCTCAACAACCGCTTCTGGTCGACCAGCCTCACGCAGCCGATCGCCTCGCTGACGGTGCAGGTCTACACCTACGCGCAGTCGCCATATGACGACTGGCACCGCCAGGCCTGGGCCGGCGCCTTTTTGCTGGTGATGATCATTCTCACGCTGTCGATCGCCGCGCGCCTGGCCGTGCGCCGCCTCGAAAGGATGAACCGCCCGTGATGAACCTCGTGCTCGAACCCGAATCGAAGATTGCTGCTCCGCGAATGGCGCCAATACAGATGAACGACATTCAAACTGAATCGAAAATCTCCGTCCGCGACTTCGACTTTTTCTACGGTCCGCTGCAGGTGCTGCACGGCATCTCGCTGGAGATTCCGGCGCAGAAGGTGACGGCGCTCATCGGACCGTCGGGATGCGGCAAGTCGACCTTCATCCGCTCCATCAACCGGATGAACGACATCATCACCGACGCCCGCGCCAGCGGGACCATCACCATCGACGGGAAAGACGTGTATGGCGGCGATACCGACGTGGTCGAGCTTCGGCGCAAGGTTGGGATGGTCTTCCAGAAATCGAATCCCTTCCCGAAGTCGATCTACGACAACGTCGCCTACGGCCTGCGCATCGGCGGCATGCGCAACAAGCGCCAGATGGACGAGATCATCGAGCGCTCGCTCACGCGCGCCGCGCTCTGGCACGAGGTTAAGGACCGGCTGCACGCCAGCGCTCTCGCTCTTTCCGGCGGCCAGCAGCAGCGCCTCTGCATCGCCCGTGCGCTGGCGGTTGACCCCGAGATCCTTTTGATGGACGAGCCGGCCTCGGCGCTCGATCCGATCGCCACGTCCAAAATCGAAGAGCTGATCTACGAGCTGAAGGACAACTACACCATCGTCATCGTCACCCACAACATGCAGCAGGCCGCCCGCGTCAGCGACCGCACCGCCTTCTTCATGCTCGGCAAACTCATCGAATACGCCGACACCAACGCCATTTTCATGAACCCTAGGGAAAAGATGACCGAAGATTACGTGACCGGGAGATTCGGATGACGGTTCCGCGCCATTTCGACAAAGACATCGAGGAGTTGAACCATCTCCTGTTGCGAATGGGGGCGATGGTGGAAGACGCCATGGCGCGCTCGATCCGGGCGCTGCTCGAGCGCGACACGGTACTGGCCAACGAGGTCATCGCCCGCGACGACGAGATCGACCGGATGGAGATCGTCATCGATCAGAAAACGATCGAGCTGATCGCCAAGATGCAGCCGACGGCGAGCGATCTCCGCTTCGTGGCCACCATCATGAAGATCACGCCGGAGCTGGAGCGGATCGCCGACCTGGCCCAGGACGTCTGCGAGCGGGTCATCGAATTGAATCGCGAGCCGATGCTCAAGCCGGTCTCCGACCTGCCCCGGCTCGCTCACGACGCCCAGGCCATGGTCCGCCAGGCCCTCGACGCCTTCGTCCGCGGCGATGCCGCGCTGGCCCGCCAGGTCATCGCACAGGATGACAATGTCGATGACCTTACCGAGAGCTCGTTCCGCAATCTGCTGACCTACATGCTCGAAGACGCCCGCAACATCTCTTCGGCCATCCGCCTCACGTTCATCGGCAAGTACTTCGAACGGATGGCCGACGGCGCCACGAACATCTGTGAGATGGTGGTCTATCTCGTCGAAGGAAAGATGATCAAGCATACGGCCCACGCCGCGGCGGGCGAATGACGAAGATTGCGCTGATTGAGGACGATGCCGACATCGCCTTCACGGTCCGCCTGAACCTGGAGCGCGAGGGCTATCGCGTCTTCCTCTACGGGGATGGCCATGAAGGTCTGGTGGCCGTGCAGGGCGGCGGTTTCGATTTCGTCATCCTCGATCTCAATCTTCCCGACGTCGACGGCCTGACCATCTGCCGCGAGCTGCGCCGCGAGCCGTCCACGAAGTCGGTGCCAATTCTGATGCTGACCGCGCGCGGCTCCGAGCGCGACCGCATTACCGGCCTCGAGCTCGGCGCCGACGATTACCTCACTAAGCCCTTCAGCATTCGCGAGCTGACCGCGCGCGTGGCCGCCATTCTGCGCCGCACGCAGACGACGTCGCGCGACGTCTCCGGCTACGACGACGGCGAGCTGCGCATCGATGAGAAGGCCTTCCGCGTCTATCACCACGGCCAGGAAGTGAAGCTGGCCAAAAAGGAGATGGAGCTGCTCCTGCTCCTGGTCCGCAACCGAGGCTCCGTGATCTCGCGCGACCGCATCCTCTCCGAGGTCTGGCAGATGAGCGACGACGTGGAGACGCGGACGGTCGACGCCCACATCCGCAACCTCCGGAAGAAGATCGGCACCGAGCGGATTACGACGGTGGTCGGCTTCGGATACCGATACGATCCTCCTGCGTAGCTGCGCTGCGCGCGTTGTCTGCCGCTTCGCGGCGTTGTCTGCGGTGCGCCGCGTTGTCTGCGCTCACGCGCGTGGCCGTTCTTAGAGGCGTGTCAGCATGATTGAACAAGACTTGACCACGCGGCCGCGCCGCAGACAACGCGCAACGCGCAGACAACGCGGCGAAGCCGCAGACAAGCGCTAATGCTCACCCTCGCCATCATCGCAGCGCTCCTGGCCGCAATCGCGATCCTCTTCGCCACCCTCTGGTCGCGCACCCGCTCCGACATTCGCCGCCTCTCCGATCGCCTCGGGCGTCCTGATGCCGAGGCCGTGGCGTCGCTCGATGTCGATTCGTTCGGTGCCGTCGACGAGATCGCATCGCGCTTCTACCGCTCCCGCGCCGATTTGGCGCGCCAGCTGTCCGCCGCCGAGTTTCAGAACGCGCTGCTGCAACAGATCATGAACGGCATGGGCGAAGGGGTCCTGGCCATCGACCGGCAGCGCCGCGTCGTCCTGGCCAACCGCCGGTTCGCGGAGATGTTCAACCTGCAGGCCGGTTTTGTCGGCCAGCCGCTGGCCGCGGTGCTGCGCAATGAATCGATCCTCTCCGGCTTCGACGACGTGCTCGACCGCGCCGCCGAGCGCTCCGACTCCGCCAGCCGCTTCTCCATCCGCAGCGGCATCGAGGAGCGCAAGATCGAGATGCGCGCCTTTCCGCTCCCGTCGCACGATCTCGCCGCCGTGGCGCTCTTCATCGACGTCACGCATGTCGAGCGGCTCGAAGAGCTGCGCCGCGAGTTCATCGCCGACTTCTCGCACGAGGTCCGCACACCGCTGGCGGCGCTCAAGTCCGCCGTAGAGACCTTCGAATTCGATCAGAGCCTGCTCACAGAGGATCAGGAGAGCCAGCTCCGCCGCATCATGTCCCGCCAGCTGGCCCGGCTGGAGCGCCTGGCCCAGGACCTCTCGGAGCTCAGCCACATCGAAGCCGGCGATCTCAGTCTGGAAAAGGCCGAGATCGAGCTGCGCCGCCTGGTCGAGGATCTCTGCGAAGACTTCCGCGATCGGGCGTCACAAAAAAACCTCCGCTTTCTCATCGCCGGCGAAAACGTGCGCATCCACGGCGACGCCATGCGCCTGCAACAAGCCTTCGCCAACCTGATCGACAACGCCATCAAGTATGGCGGCGAAGGAACGTCGATCGACATCGAGGTCTCGTCGACACCGGACGCCGGCATCGTCCGCATCGCCGACCACGGCGAAGGCATCCCCCCCGAGGAGCGCGACCGGATCTTCCGCCGCTTCTACCGCATCGACAAAAGCCGCTCCCAGGAAATCGCCGGCTCCGGCCTCGGCCTGGCCATCACCAAACACCTGATCCTCCAGCACCGAGGCAACATCGAGGTGGAGGAGGCGGTGGGCGGTGGGGCGACGTTTGTGGTGACGTTGCCGAAGTAGCTTCGCATCGCTACAATTCGTCCTCGGCGTTCGACTCACGCCTAACCTCCTGAGGCCTTTCCCAGCAAAGGCCCTTCGCGGAGGCAAAGGGGGGCATACTCCCGGGTTGGGTACTTGCGGACCTTCGTTCGAGGGCTTCGCTGCTGGGGGCGGATGCTCGCGGACTGAACGAAGGAGATTTCGCGATGCCGAAGCAGAA
>Ga0157378_10004414_pt1 | contig 12383 bp, 6 predicted proteins | sample M65metaG_FD_115309 | JGI IMG/M metagenome (GOLD analysis project Ga0157378, IMG submission 115309) | Miscanthus rhizosphere microbial communities from Kellogg Biological Station, Michigan, USA - M6-5 metaG | ecosystem: Host-associated > Plants > Roots > Rhizosphere > Soil | place: USA: Michigan...
AGACATGTTCGGCGGTCCGTATTTGAGTGAGGAGGCGCTGGTCGCCGGCCTGCTGCAAGGTGACGCTGGGCCGAAATGCGCGCGCGTCGCGAACCTGGCTTGCAAGGGTGAGGACGGAAGTGTTGCGTTCCGCATCGATGAGGATCAGTTGACGCAGATCATTGTCGTTGTGGCACTGGACTTTGTATTTTCCCGCCGGAAGCAATTTGCCGTTCACGACAAAATCGTAAGGAACGTTTACTACAATGCGATCAGGTTCCTGCGCCTGCGCCGCCACGCCAAACCCGAGCCCGAATAGAGACACCACGAACCACCGGAAAAAATTCCGCTTCATACCAATCTCCTTTTGTGTTTGGAGTGCTCTTGCGCACCTTTTGCGGCCGGGATGATGAAAACCGCGGTCAGCACCGTTTCCGGATGCAGCCCCAAACGTGTATGTCCATTCGACGCGGGATAAGGAGCGCGCGTTAGAGGTCGGAAGTAAAGGTTGTGTCACGCGTTTGTAGAATTAAAGGCGCGTAAATAAATCGAACGTCATGCAAAAAGCCTTCCATGCCCCGTGCGGAGATGCAGGCCAGTTCAGGGTCGTAGCGCATTCGCCTCCCGGAATGTGACGAGGCGAAAAAATAGAGTTCAAAAGAAAGAAACAGATGGGCGGGTGCCAAGCTAAGTCCGCCAGTCGCCGAATAAAAACTGAATTGTCACCGAGGCGAAACACAGCGGGACTACGCTGCGACTTGCGATTGCCGAAAGAGCAATCGGGAGAGGTGTGATTGGTATGAGCACAGGTCGCAGAGAATTTTTGAAGTATTTGGGCACGGCGGCAGCGGCGAACGCTTTGCCGGCAAGCATTGCGCGGGCACTGGCGATTCCAGCGAATAACCGGACGGGCTCGATCAACGATGTGGAACACGTGGTGTTCCTGATGCAGGAGAACCGGTCGTTCGATCACTACTTTGGAGCGTTGCGAGGAGTGCGCGGGTTTGGCGATCCGCGGGCGGTGCAGCTGCCTTCAGGGAAAAGCATTTGGCACCAGCCGGATGCGAGCAACCCTGACGGGTATTTGCTGCCGTTCAGGCCGGACCAGCCAAACCTCGCGTTGGTCTTCATTGAGGACACGCCGCACGACTGGAATGACACGCACGCGGCTTGGAATGGAGGAGTCTATGACCAATGGGTGCCGAACAAAGGCGAGACGTCGATGGCGCATCTCACACGGAAGGACATTCCGTATCAATACGCACTGGCAGACGCGTTCACGGTGTGCGACGCATATCACTGCTCTCTGCTTGGGGCGACCGATCCGAACCGGTATCACATGTGGACCGGTTGGGTAGGCAACGACGGAAACGGCGGCGGCCCGGTGATCAACAATGCCGAGGCGGGCTACGACTGGTCCACCTATCCTGAGAAGCTGGAGAAGGCGGGGATCTCCTGGAAGATTTATCAGGACATCGGCGAAGGACTGGATGCAGAGCATTTCTGGGGATGGACGGGCGATGCGCCGTACATCGGAAACTATGGGGACAATTCGCTGCTGTACTTACACCAATATCAGAATGCGCCGGATGGCAGTCCGCTGGCGCAGAAAGCACGCACCGGAACGAACATCGCGAAGAGCGGGACGCTGTTCGATATTTTCGCTCAGGATGTCCTTTCGGGCCAGCTACCGCAGGTTTCCTGGGTTGTAGCGCCGGAATCGTATACGGAGCACGGCAATTGGCCGCCAGGCTATGGCGCATGGTATGTGTCGAATGTGCTGGATGCGCTGACGGCGAATCCGGAGGTTTGGAGCAAAACGGTCCTGTTTTACATGTTCGATGAGAACGACGGATTCTTTGATCACATGTTGCCGCCTACGCCGCCGCGGTCGCGAGCGGAGGGAATTTCGACGGTGGGCACGGCGAACGAGTTATTTCTAGGCAGCGCGTCGTATCCGGCGAGCGATTTCACGCCAGGGCCGTATGGACTTGGTGTGCGGGTGCCGATGATCGTGATTTCGCCGTGGAGCAAGGGCGGCTGGGTGAACTCGGAATTGTTTGACCACACGTCGCTGATTCGTTTCCTGGAGCAGCGATTTGGCGTGACCGAGCCGAACATTACGCCGTGGAGGCGGGCGGTAGCGGGAGACCTGACGTCGACATTTGACTTTGCGACGCCGAATGAGGCGGCCGTCCGGTTGCCGAGCACGGCATCTTACGAGCCGCCGAACACAGACCGTTACCCGGATTACGTTCCGCCAGTGCCTGCGAACCAGGCCTTGCCGGAGCAGGAGCCGGGGACGCGGCCGGCACGTGCGCTGCCTTACGAGCTGTACGTTGAGGGTGAAGTCGCCGGGAACGGAGTGGATGTGGCCTTACGCAACAGCGGGAAGGCTGGCGCTGTATTTCACGTGCGGTTCGAGGATGGGAGCGCGCCGAAGACCTACACCGTCGGCGCGGGACATCAGACAGCGGATACGATCGGCGGTGGCGGGGCGACGTATGATTTTGCCGTGTACGGGCCGAACGGATTTTTGCGGACGTTCGCGGGCGGATTCGCGGGCGACCGCGCAAACCTGACGGTGTCGGCGAGTTACGAGAAAAACGCCGAGGGGATTGGGTTGACCATTCGAAACGAGGGCCAAGAACCGGAAAGCGTGAGTATCATCGATGGGTACACCGGCAAGACGGAAAGGCGCATGGTCCGGCCGGGACACGCTGCAACGGTTTTTGCGCAATTGCACAAATCATTTGGCTGGTATGACCTGACGGTGAAGGCGGCGAGCGATGCCGGTTTTACGCGGCAACTCGCAGGGCATGTGGAGACGGGGCGGCCGAGCGTGAGCGATCCGGCGATTCGATCCACGGCGACGAGCGCAGGCCGTGTAGGAATCCAAAGGTTAAAGAAAATCGGCCTCCAACCATGCAGCAGTTGGGGGCCGATCAATTTTCGTGGTTTTACCGGGCTTCGACGCGCCAAGTGTCGCCGCCGTGGAGGAGCTTGGCGAGGTCGCCGGGGCCGCGCTTTGCTTTTACGTCGGCGATTTGCTGGTGGATGACGTCTTCGTAGCGAGCGAGATCGGGCCAGGAGCGGAGCACGCCGATCGGAGTTGGGAAGCCGGGGCGCTCTTCCATGTGAGAAAGCTGAAAAGCGTAGAACGGGCGCGGGTGATGAACATCGTGGACGATGAGGTCGGACTCGGCGGTGCCGTTGCCGAGCTGGACGACTTCGATGTCGCCATCGGGCTTGCGGCGAATGCCTTTGTCACGATTCTTGCCGAAGATGAGCGGCTTGCCGTGCTCGAGCTGGATGACCTGCTCGCTGCGGGCATCGTTTTCGGTGATGCCGGTCCAGGCTCCGTCATTGAAAATGTTGCAGTTCTGCAGAATTTCGACGAAAGCGGAGCCTTTGTGGGCAGCGGCCTGCTTGAGGGTGTCTTTCAGATGGACCTGGAAGACGTCCACGGAACGCGCGACGAACGTGGCCTCGGCGCCGATGGCAAGAGAGATCGGATTGAACGGACGATCGAGCGAGCCGAATGGAGTGGACTTGGCCTTTTTGCCGAGTTCTGAAGTCGGCGAATACTGACCCTTCGTAAGTCCGTAAATACGATTGTTGAAGAGCAAGACTTTGAGGCCGACGTTGCGGCGCAGCATGTGGATGGTGTGATTGCCGCCAATCGAGAGGGCGTCGCCGTCACCCGTGGCGACCCACACTTCGAGGTCGGGGCGAATCGCTTTGATGCCGGTGGCGACGGCGGGCGCGCGGCCATGGATGGTGTGGAAGCCGAAGGTGTTCATGTAGTACGGAAAACGCGAGGAGCAGCCGATGCCGGAGACGACCACGAAGTTTTCGCGCTTGATGCCCAGTTCGGGGAAGACGGACTGGACGGCGGAAAGAATGGCGTAGTCCCCGCAGCCCGGGCACCAGCGGACCTCCTGGTCGGTCTGGAAGTCTTTCTTGGTAAGAACCGGTAGAGCCGTTGTGGTCATTTTGCGCTTCGCTCCGAAAATTACGAGACAAGCTCGGAGATTTTTTGTTCGAGCTCGGACTGCTTGAACGGGCGGCCCTGAATTTTGTTGAGGCCGATGGCGTTCACGAGAAACTTTGCGCGCAGAAGCCAGAGCAGCTGGCCCATGTTCAGCTCGGGAACGAGCACTTTCTTGTAGCGCTTGAGAACGTCGCCGAGATTGCGCGGGAACGGGTTCAAATGGCGCAGATGGACGTGGCCGATTCGATAGCCGAGTTCACGCTGGGAGCTGACGGCGGCCGTAATCGAGCCTTGTGTGGAGCCCCAGGCGACGATGAGCAGATCGCCCGCGGTATCGCCGGCGGGCACGATATCCGGAATGTCCTGCGCGATGGCTTCGACTTTCGCGGCGCGGATGCGGACCATTTTTTCGTGGTTGAGCGGCTCGTAGTTGATATTGCCGGTCACGTCCTGTTTTTCAAGCCCGCCGATGCGGTGTTCAAGGCCAGGAGTGCCGGGGATGGCCCAGGGACGCGCGAGCGTTTCGGGATTGCGGCGGTAGGGCCGGAAATCGACCGGGTCGGTGGCGAACTGCACCGGGATAGCGGGAATTTCGTCGAGATTGGGGATCTTCCAGGGCTCGGCGCCGTTGGCGAGGTAGCCGTCGGAAAGAACGATGACCGGCACCATGTATTTCACGGCGATGCGGGAGGCTTCAAGTGCCGCCCAGAAGCAGTCGCTCGGAGTGGCGGCGGCGACGACGGGGATCGGGGCCTCGGAGTTGCGGCCGAACAGCGCCTGGAACAGGTCGGCTTGCTCGGTTTTGGTCGGCAGGCCGGTCGACGGGCCGCCTCGTTGGATATCGCAGATGACCAGCGGAATTTCGACAGCGATCGCTAGCCCCATGGCCTCCGTCTTGAGAGCCATGCCGGGGCCAGAGGTCGTGGTGATCGCGAGGGCTCCGGCGTAGGCCGCGCCGATCGCGGAAGTGATCGCGGCGATTTCGTCTTCGGCCTGGAAGGTGATGACGCCGAAGTCCTTGTATTGCGAGAGTTCGTGAAGAATGTCGGATGCGGGCGTGATGGGATAGCTGCCCTGAAAAAGCCGCAGACCGGATTTTTGCGAGGCCGTAATGAAGCCGAGAGCCAATGCCTGGTTGCCGCTGATGTTGCGATAAAGCCCAGGTTCAAGCTGCGCCGGCGGGATCTCGTAGCTGATCTGAAATGCTTCGGTCGCCTCGCAATAGGAATAGCCGGCTTTCATGGCCAGCTTGTTGGCTTCGACAAGCAGCGGCTTTTTGGAGAATTTCTCTTCGATCCAGCGGACGGTGGAATCCGTGGAGCGGTTGTAGAGCCAATAGCACATGCCCAAAGCGAAGAAGTTTTTGCAGCGGCTGACGGATTTGGCGTCAAGACCGAGATGGTCGAGGGCGACTTTGGTGAGGCGCTCGAGTTCGACGGGGAAAAGGCGGAATTTGTCGAGGGAATGGTCTTCCAGGGGATTGGAAGACATTTGCGCCTTGCGCAGGTCAGTTTCGGCGAAGGCGTCGGAATTGACGATAAGGATGCCGTTGGCCTTGAGGTCGGCCAGATTCATCTTGAGGGCTGCGGGGTTCATGACGATGAGAACGTCGACGGCATCGCCCGGCGTGTAGACCTCATTCGAAGAGAAGTGCAGTTGGTAGCCGCTGACGCCGGGGAGAGTGCCCGCAGGGGCGCGGATTTCGGCCGGGAAATCCGGGAAAGTGGCGATGTCGTTGCCGTAAAGGGCGACCGTGTTGGTGAACTGGCTGCCGGTGACCTGCATGCCGTCGCCGGAGTCTCCGGCGAAGCGAATGACGGCGCGGTCTACAACCTCGCGTTGTTTAGGCAGCGGAATATCGGTGGTCGTGGCCATGCGTTGTTGCAAATCTCCCAAGTAGAAGCAAGAAGCTTGACAACCTCCTCGTGAATCCGGGAGGCCACCTTCTGGCTGGAACCGCAAACAGGTTGGAGCTGAAGCGGACCGCCAGACGCCTAGACAAAAATGATAGCACAGCGAGGAGAAGCCGGAGCGAAAGTGCGCGCTTGGACAACAGCAAAAATTTGAATTTGCTGAATTGAGAAAACTCACCAATGTCCGGCATGTGGCTGAAAAACCCTGACTTGCGAAACGTGGGATGGCCCGGTTGGCTTGGCTGTGAGGTCCAGAGGCCAACCGCGTCAGCTTTGTGGCGGGCTTTTAGGAGGACGGAGCCTGCTTGCTGGCGAGCCGGGCGGCAGCGTAAAAAGGACGACGGTACAGGAAAAGAATGACCAGAACGGCAAGGGGAAGGATCAGGCTTAAAACGATCAGATACCGGGCTTCGGGAAGTATCGTCCCGGGGGGAATGGGGATTCCCAACTCCCTGTAGGTTGCGCGCATGTTAGATTCGAACGAGGAGTTGATCACGATGACCAGACAGTTGATGCAGAAAAGAAGCTGCGTGCCGAAAGTCAGTACATAACCCCAGCGCTTCAGGAGAAGAAGGCCAATTCCCGGGATCGCGAAAAGGGCCAGGCTCAGGAAGTGAGCCAAGATGGCGGAAGGTCCGCTAAGTCGATGGCCGAAATACACGGCAGGCAGGCGGGAGGGCAGGAATGGAAGAAAGGGAAGGAAGAGGACGAAGGAAGCGAGATACCAGCCGACCGCGCGGATGGCGAGCGGACAGTCGGGATTATTGAGGAGCGAAGTCGAAGGGTCAGTTTCTGCACGTGCTGCGGCGGCGTGAAATTGCTCGACAACGGAGCGCCGCGTCAAAAGCACCAGCCACCAAATCGCCACCAGAATGGGAACTCCGTAAGTGAAAGCAAGGACGGTGAAGAGAAGCGGCTTCGAGACGACCGGGTCATCGGGCGTGGAGTAAACGGTAAGAAACACGAACCCGAGTCCGACTACGCCGAACAGCAGGCCTCCACCGCCCACGACGAGAAGCGAGAGGCGGGCCCAGTTGCGGAGCCGGACCACATAGATTCCCGAGATGAGCAGGAAACCGGCGCAGAGCAGGAAGAAAGCCCAGGCCAGATAGAGTATCGAACGCATTGCCGGCGTGAGAGCCAGCCCGTAAAAGGAAAAATCGGAGCGGGAAATGATCAGGAATGACGCGGCGATCGTGAGTGCGGCGAAAGCCCCGGCGATGACGGCGGCGACGCCAGCGGCGACAACTGCAGCGGGAGCGCGCACTGGAGAAGGCATCATCATGCTTATAGCAGCGAAAGCGGGAATCGGGAAAGAAATGGCCTTCGTGAAGATGCTTGACATTTCGCTTTAGCTTCGCCTAGAGTGTCTGTGGAAAAGTCCTCGCTTCGCGGCGGGATGGCCCTAATAGAAGAGCGCAGACATAAGACTGCGCCAACGGAGGCAAGCCATGGCCCTCACCAAGCGGCAGAAAGAAGTGCTGGATTACCTGGTGTCGTTTGAAACCAAACACGGGTACGCGCCGAGCTTCGAAGAGATTGGCAAGGGATTGAAGCTGACCTCGCTGGCGACGGTGCACAAGCACATCACGACGTTGGAGAAAAAGGGATTCATCCGGCGCGGGTACAACCAGAGCCGCTCGATCGAGATTTTGCAATTGCCGAAGCCGGTAAAAGAACAGGTCATTGAGCGCAAGGTGCAGGAGCTGCCGCTCCTCGGGCGGATTGCCGCCGGACTTCCGCTGGAGGCAGTGGAAGAGCGGGAGACGATTTCGCTGGGGGATTTCGCGCGCGGCGGAAATTCCTTTGTGCTGCAAGTGAAAGGCAGCTCGATGATCGAAGATCACATCATGGACGGCGACTTTGTGGTGTGCGAGCAGACGCAGGTGGCGAACGCGGGAGACATTGTGGTGGCGTTGGTGCGAGGGGAAGAGGCCACGCTGAAGCGTTTTTATCGCGAAGGGGCAGGGAAGATTCGGTTGCAGCCGGCAAATTCGGAGATGGGTCCAATCATTGAATCGGCGAGCGATGTGAGAATTCAGGGACGAGTGATTGGCGTGTTGAGGAAATACTGACGTCGGGAAGCAAAGAAGTAATGAAGCCGGGAAAAGAGGAAAGCCGCCCCGCCTAGGAGTCGTAGAACGGCGTTCGTACTGGAATTCCCAAAACAAATTAAGGGAACGAGGCAGGTACAATGGCCTCTGCTGGTGTCTATGCTGACTTTGGGAGCATCCGAAAGAATGATTTCCCGTCAGTCCAAGAGTCTTGTTGTTTTGGCGATGCTGCTGTCGCTAGTGTGGCCGGCGCCGACCAGCGCGTATTCCGTGATGTCGCATCAGGCGATCATTGACGCGGCGTGGGAAAACGATCTAAAGCCCGCGCTGAAGCAGCGGTTTCCGAATCTGACCGACGATGATCTCAAGAAGGCACACGCCTACGCCTACGGTGGCGCGATCATTCAGGACCTCGGTTACTACCCCTATGGGAACCCGCTCTTCAGCGACCTGACTCATTACGTAAGGAGTGCGGATTTCATAGTGGCGTTGCTGCGCGACGCACAGGATCCTCACGAGTACGCCTTTGCGCTGGGTGCCATGGCGCATTATGCCGCTGACAACAACGGTCACAGGATTGGGACGAACCGCGCCGTGCCCATTCTCTATCCGAAACTGAAGAAAAAGTACGGCGATTCGGTTTCCTATGAAGAAGACAAGCTGGCACACGTGAAGACCGAATTTGGTTTCGATGTGCTGCAAGTGGCGAAGAAGCGCTATGCGCCCGAGAGCTACCACGACTTCATCGGGTTTGAAGTTGCGCCACGAGTGCTGGAACAAGCCTTTGAAGAGACCTACGGGCTGGATTTGAGGAGGCTGCTGGTCAAGGAAGATCGCGCGCTGAATTCCTACCGCCACGCCGTGAGCGATCTGTTGCCAAGAGCGACGCGCATTGCGTGGCACTTGAAACAAGACGAAATCGAAAAAGATCAGCCGGGGATTACAAAGCAGAAATTTCTTTACAACCTGAAGCGTGCCAAGTACGAACAGGAGTGGGGCACGGATTATCAGCGGCCGACGGCTGGCGACAAGTGTCTGGCGTTTTTCTACAGAATCGTGCCGAAGTTCGGCCCCCTCAAAGTGCTGCAGTTTCGCACCCTGACTCCCGAAACCGAGCACATGTTTGAGGCCAGCTTCAACGATACGCTCGATCAATACCGCAGGCTGCTGAGACAGCAGCGCGAGACGCAGCATCCCGATCTGACCAATGACAATTTCGACCTGGGCACAACCAGCGGCCCGGGCGAATACGAATTGAGCGATGCGGCTCACGCGAAGCTGCTCGACAAGCTTGCCGAGCAGGATTTTGCCGGGTTAACGGCGGAAATTCGAGCCGAGTTGCTGGGCTTCTTTGGTGGCTCGGATACTCCCTTCAAGATGAAGAAAGACAAGAAGGCCTGGGCGAAACTGCAAACGGAACTTGCGGCGCTGCGAAACCTGCCCTCGAAAGAGATCGTGGCTGCGGCGGCCAGAGTACAGCGCTGAAATCGGAGTTTTACGCGGCGGAAGGCGGACCTGACCGCCGCGCTTCGTTTCAATGCAAAACTTAAGTTTGATTCATTCAAAAAACTGCTGTAGTGGCATAGTACGGGCGTGAAAGAATGAACGGTTGCGTCCGGGTGCGCAACCACAGCCATGTCCATGCGAAAGCCCATCCAGAAGCTATTGGCGGCGAACCGCAGCGAGATCGCCATAAGGATTTTCCGTGCGGCGAACGAGCTGGGCCTGCGCACAGTGGCGGTGTACTCGAAAGAGGACCGCCTGGCGCTGCACCGGTTCAAAGCCGACGAGGCTTATCAGGTAGGTGATGGGAAGGGGCCCGTCGAGGCGTACCTGGACATCGCGGGAATTGTGGCCGTGGCGAAGGCCAAGGGCGTGGACGCGATTCATCCGGGATATGGGTTCTTGTCGGAGAATCCGGCGCTGGCGCGGGCTTGCGAAAAGTCCGGCATTACATTTGTGGGGCCGACGCCGCAGCTACTGGAAGTGCTGGGCGACAAAACAGCGGCGCGCGGAGTGGCGATCGCGGCGGGCGTGCCGGTGCTGCCTGGCACAGAGAAGCCGGTCCAATCGGTGGACGAAGCCAAAAAGATTGCGCGGGAGATTGGGTATCCCGTGATGGTGAAGGCCGCGATGGGCGGCGGCGGTCGCGGGATGCGCGTGGTGCAGGACGAGAGCGAGCTGGAGGCGCGGCTGGAAGAGGCGCAGGGCGAAGCGAAGTCGGCTTTTGGAGATGCGTCGGTCTTTCTCGAGAAGTATTTAGCCCGGGCCCGGCACTTGGAAGTGCAGATCCTGGCCGATATGCACGGCAACCTGCTGCACTTGTGGGAGCGCGATTGTTCCGTGCAGCGGCGGCACCAAAAAGTGGTGGAAGTGGCGCCCGCACCGAATCTGCCCGCGAGCGTGCGCAACGAGCTGTGCGCGGCCGCAGTGGAATTGGCCCGAAAGGCGAAGTATCGCAACGCAGGCACGGTCGAGTTTTTGTACGACGTGGATGCGCAGAAGTGGTACTTCATCGAGGTGAATCCGCGCATTCAGGTGGAACACACGGTCACCGAAACGGTGACCGGGATTGACATAGTGCGAGCGCAGATTTTGATCGCGCAGGGACATTCGCTGCACGGCTCGACGATGAATTTGCCGCAACAGGACAGTGTGCCGTTGTACGGGGCCGCCTTGCAGTGCCGGGTGACGACGGAAGATCCTGAGAAAAATTTCGCGCCTGATTACGGGAAGCTGACGACGTACCGTTCGCCGGCTGGATTCGGGATTCGGCTGGATGGCGGCACGGCGTATGCAGGAGCGTCGCTGGCGCCTTATTACGACTCGCTGCTGGTGAAAGTTACGGCGTGGGGTACGAATTTGCCGGAAGCCTGCCAGCGGATGGACCGGGCACTGCGCGAATTCCGCATACGCGGCGTGAAGACGAACATTCCGTTCGTCGAAAACGTGGTGAATCACGCGAAGTTCCGCAGCGGCGAAGTGACTACCAGTTTTCTGGAGCAGCATCCGGAGCTTTTCCGCTTCCCGAAACGCGGCGATCGCGCAACGAAGCTGCTGACGTATCTGGGCGACGTGATTTTGAACGGCAACCCGGAGGTGAAAGGGAAGCCGGTGCCTGCGGGATCGGAACTGGCCATGATTCCAGCCGTAAGCGGCAGAGAACCGAAGGCGGGCACGCGGCAGCTGCTGAAGAAACTCGGGCCACAGAAGTTTGCCGAGTGGGCGAAAAAAGAGAAGCGGCTGCTTCTGACGGACACGACGTTTCGCGATGCGCACCAGTCGCTGATGGCGACGCGCGTGCGTACCTACGACCTGTTGGCGGCGGCACCGTTCGTCGCCGAGCAGCTGCCCAATCTGTTCAGTCTGGAGATGTGGGGCGGGGCGACCTTCGATACAGCGTTGCGGTTTTTGCGGGAAGATCCGTGGCAGCGGTTGCGTCAGCTGCGGGCGGCCGTGCCGAATATCTGTTTTCAAATGCTGCTGCGCGGCGCGAACGCGGTGGGTTATGCGTCGTACCCAGACAACGTAATTCGCGACTTTGTGCGTCAGGCATACGCGGAGGGTATGGACATTTTTCGCGTGTTCGACTCGCTGAACTCGATCGAGAACATGCGTGTCTCGCTGGACGCAGTCTTCGAAGTGGGCGGAGTTTGCGAAGGGGCGATTTGCTACACGGGAGACATTCTCGACAAAACGAGGCCGAAATATTCGCTGAAATATTATGTCGGGCTCGCGAAGCAACTGGAGAGATTGGGCGTGCACTTTCTCTCGATCAAGGACATGGCCGGGCTGTGCAAGCCATACGCGGCGTTCGACCTGGTGAAAAAGCTGAAGGAAGAAGTAGATTTGCCGATTCACTTTCACACCCACGACACGAGTGGAATGAACGCGGCGACTGTATTGAAAGCCGCGGACGCGGGAGTGGACATAGCCGATGGCGCGGTTGCCGCGATGAGCGGCGGGACGAGTCAGCCTAACCTGAACGCCATTGTGGCGGCGCTGCGAAACACTCCGCGCGACACGGGATTGGATGCGGCGGCGTTGAATGACTGCTCCGATTATTGGGAAACTGTGCGGACCTATTATTTGCCGTTCGATTCGGGACCGAAGTCGGGCAACGCGCGGCTGTACGAACATGAAATTCCCGGCGGGCAGTATACGAACTTGCGCGAGCAGGCGGTGGCCATGGGACTCGGGCACCGTTGGCGCGAAGTGGAGCGTATGTATGCCGAAGTGAACCAGCTATTCGGCGACATTGTGAAGGTGACACCATCGAGCAAGGTGGTTGGGGACATGACGCTGTTCCTGATGGCCAAAGAGATGGCGCCGGCGGACGTTTTGAAGCTCGACGAGCATCACGATGTCGCATTTCCGAATTCGGTTGTTGAAATGTTTTCGGGAGTGCTGGGGGTTCCGCCGGATGGCTGGCCGCGCAAGGTG
>Ga0157378_10004418_pt1 | contig 12374 bp, 9 predicted proteins | sample M65metaG_FD_115309 | JGI IMG/M metagenome (GOLD analysis project Ga0157378, IMG submission 115309) | Miscanthus rhizosphere microbial communities from Kellogg Biological Station, Michigan, USA - M6-5 metaG | ecosystem: Host-associated > Plants > Roots > Rhizosphere > Soil | place: USA: Michigan...
ATAAACGCTCGATCTAGCGCGTTCCACGAGCCCGAGCCCGAACCCGAGCCCGAGCCCGGCCTTTGACTCTCAAACTTTCACTTGTGCACCCAATCCGTATGCACGAACGGCGCATCCCCGCCCTTGTCATTGCGCTGATACGTGTGCGAGCCGAAGTAATCGCGCTGCGCCTGCGTCAGGTTCTGCGGGAGATCCGCGCTGCGATACGCGTCGAAGTATGCGAGGCTCGCGGACATCGCGGGTACGGCCATTCCTGCTGTCTGCGCGAACGACACGGCGTGACGCCATGACTTCTGCGTCTCGTTGATGCGCGCGCTGAACTCTTCGTCGAGCAGGAGATTCGCGAGTGATGAATTGCGCTCGTACGCGCGCATGATCGAATCGAGGAAGCGCGCGCGGATGATGCAGCCGGCCTTCCAGATGCGCGCCATCTCGCGCATGTCGATATTCCAGTTCCACTCTTTCGAACCGGCCTGAATCAGCGCCATCCCCTGTGCGTAGGAACAGATCTTTGCGGCATAAAGCGCGTCGTGCACGAAGCGAATGAACTCCGCGCGATCGGACACCGCGGGTGCGGCGTTGCCAGCGCTGAACACCTTCGACGCATTGATGCGCTCATCCTTCATCGAAGAGAGGACGCGTGCATCGATCGCTGCAGCGATCGTCGGAACGGCAACTGCGAGGTCGAGTGCAACCTGTGCGGTCCACTTGCCGGTTCCCTTCTGCCCTGCTTTATCGAGAACCTTGTCTACGAGCGGCGAGCCTGTTTCTTCATCCTTCACACGGAAGATATGCGCCGTGATCTCGATGAGGAACGACTCGAGCGGACCCTTGTTCCAGCCGTCGAAGATCTCTGCGATCTCCTCCGCCCCCGCCTTCAATCCTCTCCGCAGCATCTCGTACGCCTCTGCGATCAACTGCATGTCGCCGTACTCGATGCCGTTGTGCACCATCTTCACGAAATGACCCGCACCATCCGGACCAACGTGCGTGACGCATGGACCGGAGTCGCTCTTCGCTGCGATCGCATCGAACACCGGCTTGATCGCATTCCACGATTCCTGAGAGCCGCCGGGCATCAGTGACGGACCGAAGCGAGCTCCTTCTTCACCGCCCGATACTCCGGAGCCGACGAAGTGGAAGCCTTTGCCTTCGCACTCTTTCGTGCGGCGCTGCGTGTCCTTGAACCACGAGTTGCCGCCGTCGATGAGCACATCACCCGGCTCGAGGAACGGCGCGATCTTCTCGATCGTCATGTCGACCGGCGTACCGGCCTTGATCATCATCATGATCCGCCGTGGACGTTCGAGCGACTTCGTGAACTCTTCGAACGTCTTCGTCCCGACGAGTTTCTTCCCCGGATTTTTATTGACGAAGCGATCGACCCACTCGCCTTCGAGATTCCAGACTGAAACCGGAAAGCCATGTTCTTCGACGTTGAGCGCGAGGTTCTCGCCCATCACGCCGAGTCCGATCATTCCAAAGGATGCCTGCGCCATTCGTTCACTCCTACGCCTTCACGACTGCGTTCTTCACCACATCTGCGAGCGCCTTCAATCCTGCATCGACGTCTTCACCGAGATTCACGCTGACCGCACGCCGGTTGCGCGATTGCAGCGACTGGAAGTCGCCGATCGCCTGTGCGCGGCACAGCACACCGAACGTGAACTTCTCGCCGGGCAGTGGTACATCGGTTCCACCACCGCCTGTGAGCTGCAGGAAGACGCCATTGTCGGCCCCACCCTTATGCAACTGGCCGGTCGAGTGGAGGAAGCGCGGACCATAGCCCGTCGTCGTCGCGACACGAAGCTCGCGTGCGACTGTCTCGCGAATCTGCGCGATCAGCTTGTCGCGCTCGGGCGACTCCGCGAAGTACTCGGTGAATGCGACGTAGTCGCCGCTCTTCACTTTCGCGAGCAAGCCGCCGATCGACTCTGCATCACTCGCTTTCACCTGCGAACCGCTCGTTGTCATCGAACTGGTCGATTTGTACTCTTCGAGCAGGCGCTTCGTGTTGTCCTTCGACTCCTGCACGTTCGGCTGATCGAATGCATCGATGCCAAGCAGCGCGCCGGCAACCGCGGTTGCGAACTCCCAGACGAAGAACACCTCGCCGAGATCGAGCGCGTCTTCGAGCACGATGTCGACGACGGGATGTCCTGCCTCGCTCAGCGCGCGCAGCCGCGCAGTCTCATCAGACTTGCGCAGCCGGACACCGACGAACAGCCGGTCATTGCCATATTCATTCGGCTTGAGCTCCGGCTCGCCCGCGATCGGAACGACGCCTTTGCCTTCCTTGCCGGTCGACTCCGCGATCAGCTGCTCGATCCACAATCCGAGCGTATCGAGAGGCGCGGGAGTGATGAGCGTCAGCTTGTCGCGGCCATTCATCGCCATGGCGCCGATGACGGCTCCCAGCATCGCCGCAGGATTTTTCTTCGCGCTCGCGCTCTCCGATATGTGTGCGGCATGCATCGCACGATCGAGCAGCGTCGCGACATCCACACCACTGATCGCCGCAGGCACCATTCCGAAATACGACAGCGCAGAATAGCGGCCGCCGATGTCCGCCTGATTGATGAAGATGTGGCGGAAGTGATCCGCCTCCGCATCCTTCTGCAGTTGGGTGTTGGGATCGGTCACCGCGATGAAGTTCTCGCCGGCGCGATCGCCCTTCACCGACTTCACACGATCGTAGAAGTAGCGATGAAACATCATCGGCTCGGTTGTCGTGCCCGACTTCGACGCGACCATGAAGAGCGTCTTGGCGAGATCGATCTGCGCTTCGAGATTACTCACGGCCTGAGGCACGGTTGAATCGAGCACGAGGAGGCGTGGATAGCCGTCGCGCTTCCCGAAGAGCCTCTTCGTGACTTCCGAACAGAGGCTCGAGCCGCCCATGCCGAGGACGACGATGTTGTCGAACTGTCCTTTGACCGATTCGGCGAACTCCATCAGCTTCGGTGCGGCCTTCGTCATCTCCTCCGCGACGCGGAGCCAGCCGAGGGCGTTGCCGATGATCTTCTTGTGGGCGTCGTCGTTCTTCCAGAGCGCCGCGTCTTTTTTCCAGATGCGATCGACGAAGGTCTCTTTGTCGATGCGCTGGGCCGCCTCATCGACCTTGGATTGATTGGAACCAAGGTGAAACGACACGCGCTCGCCGAGGCCGCGGATGACGCCATCGCGGCGGGCTTCGATCGTCGACATGAGCGACGTGAACGAATCGGAGAACGACTTCACGCCGTCGACCGTGAGCTTGTGCGTGATCTCGTCGAGGCTGAAGCCTTTCGCGTGGAACGCATCGATCACGCGCTGCGCTTCATCGGCGCCCTGGTCGAGCGTCATCTGCACCTTGCCGTGATCGCGAAACGCTTTGTACGTCGCTGGCGGAATCGTGTTGACCGTGTCGGGTCCGATGAGTTGCTCGATGTAGAGCACGTCGCTGTACTTCGGATTCTTCGTACCGGTCGAGGCCCACAGCGGACGCTGTACGACGGCGCCCTGATCGCGCAGCTTGAGGAAGCGATCGGAGGAGAAGACCTTTTTGAACTCCTGATACGCGAGCTTCGCATTCGCGATCGCGATCTTGCCCATGAGATTCGCGATCTCCGGATCGTCTTTCGCGCGAGCCTCCATCTGCTTGTCGGCCATCGAGTCGATGCGGCTGACGAAGAAGCTTGCGACGGAGCGGATGTCGCCGACCGGCAGCCCTTTCTCGACGCGGCGCTCGAGGCCGCGGAGATATGCCTCCATCACCTGCGCGTACACCTCGTTGGAGAAGATCAGCGTGATGTTGACGTTGATGCCGTTGAAGATCGACTCTTCGATCGCCGGGATTCCTTCTTTCGTTGCCGGAATCTTGATCATCACGTTCGGGCGATTGAGAAGAGCGAAGAGGCGCTTCGCTTCGTTGATCGTGGCCTGCGTTTCGAGCGCAAGCGTCGGCAGAACTTCGAGACTGCAGAAACCGTCCGTGCCATCGGTCTTCTTGTGAACGGGCAGAAAGACGTCGGCAGCCATCCCGATGTCTTCGATCGTCAGCGCGTCGTAGATCTCTTCGCGCGACTTGTTGCGCGACGCGAGCTCGCGGAGCTGCGCGTCGTAATCATCGCTGCCGGCGATGGCTTTCTCGAAAATCGTGGGATTCGAAGTGAGACCGCGAAGATCGTCTTCTTCGATCATCCGCTGCAGTGTTCCGCTTGTGACCAGCTTCCGTTCCATCTGGTCGTACCAGACGCTTTGTCCGGTCTTTTCGAGCTCGACGAGCGGGTTCGACATGAGGGCACCTCCGTTTTGAAGGAGGTAAGCATACCAATGTCGGCGAGTCGTCAATCAGGCGGCGTGCAGGCCCTCGGTCACTGCTGCACGCAGTACAGACGTGCGGTGAAGTTGCACGGCTCCTGGTTGTTGTTCGTCCACGTTCCGGTCGTCGAATTCGTCAGACCGTATCCACCTGCGTCTGTGGACTCGCTGCTGAGCCATGCGCTGCCTGGAACGTTCGTAGATCCGCAATCGGACCCAGGATCACGGACGGTGCCATCGCTTCGTGTCCCCGTCCAGACGTCGTAGCCATTGAGAACCGTTCCCTGCTCGGTGACATTGATCGAATGATCGAGCAGCCCGTCGACGAGATCCGCCCAGTTATCGGCGATCTTCGCCCCATTGGGGGTGAAGTACGCCAGGTCGGAATGTGTCATTCGTGTAGACGCGTCGACGGAGGAGTCGTTGCCGCTGAGCCAGGCCTGGAACGTTCCGATGAAGCCGACGCTCTTGGCGGCAGCCTGGCACTTTGCATCGGCGCCGATGAGACCGCCGTTCGCGGTCTGCTGGGTGCCCAGCGCACCTGTGTACGCGGTCTGCGTGACGAACACGATCTTGCCGACCAGCCCCTGGCGGAGCAAGGAATCCACCGCGCTTTTCGAGTAATAGAGATCGCTGCCATCGAGATCACGGTAGGGGCCACCGTTCTGGGAGTAGCGGATCGAATTCGTACCCGAGTCGAAGTAGATGCGACCCTGGCCACTGGGGGCAGCTGCAGGTGCCGCGGCTGTACGAATACTGATTGCACCCACGACGTCGAGCGCAGTATTGGGCGCTGCCGTACCGATCCCGACGTCGCCCGTATCGTCGAACGTGACACGGTCTGCGTTGTTGTGGCGGAACCGCACTTTTCCGTCGGCGCCCGCTCTCGTGATGTACCAGTAGTTCGTAAACAGATCGGCTTCGCTACTGTCCGCGAGGATGAGCTGATGCTGCGACGCCCGAATGAGCAGTCCTTCGCTGGGAAAAAGAGTCTTCATCTCGTAGCTGACGGCGTTCGGCGCAGGTCTGCGCACGACGTTCTGGATCGAGGTCGTAGAGATCCTTGCCTCACCATGATGCATGGCGGCTCTCCCCGCACCATCGACATCCTTCAAGGCTTCTTCGATGCGATCCCGAAGTTGCGCCGCCAGCACGAAATCTGTGAACGGACGGCCGCCAATCGTCTCCGCGTCGCCTGCCTTGACTGCATAAGGAACGCTGACGACCATGATGCGCGGCTGCTCGACTTCGTTCTTGACGGCGATCCCGATCCAACGCCCGTGCTGCTTCGCGAAAACGTCGGACGGAACACCTTCCTCGCGGCTGGCACCGATCGAGATCACGTATTTCCCGTCAGCTCCAACAGGGACGGTCTGCTCCTCGCTCCATAGCGGAGTCGTGTCGTCTTTCGCCGCGTAGATCGAGATGACGATCGTTGCTGAGCCGGCCCGGACGAGGTCCGGCCTCGCGGGCAACTCCCCATCGAACGGGATGAGCGTCGGAGGGGAGGCGAGCTCGTTCACACGGCTCGTTCCAGCGGAAGGGAGATTCGTCTGCGCACCAGCAACCACGCTGGCCAGGAGAAGACACGTGACGAGCGAGAGAGGCTTCATCAGGACTCCTTTCGGGGTTAGCGAGTTCTGCAAGCGAACGGCATACCAACCGAGCCGAACTACCGGCTCGTCATGATCATGCTCAGCAAGTCCGCTTTCCCTTCGATCCGCTCCAGATGCGGATACTGCCAGCCGCCGCGGTATTCGATGTGATAGGGACCGACGTGCTCGCCATAGCCCGCGATCAGATCGAGCGGCTTCTTTGCGGCGATCTCTTCCCGCGCAGCATCGGCTGACCACTTGCGGCCATTGATCGACATCACGGTCATGCCGGGCATCAATCCCGCGTCCGCGGCTGGCGTTCCGGGAGTGAGGTCGTCGATCTTCCCGTCGTCGTGAAAGAGAATTCCGATCGCGAACGTCGCATCGACGCGATGCGAGGAGTAATCGCGCGGTTTCATGTACTCGTTTGGCCGATCGGTGTAGACGAGCTTCCATCCCGCAGCTTCCAGCGCGCCGAGTGGCGGGTGCGGCGCAACGCGATAAACGCGATCGCGCAGGAAGGTCGCCCAGTCATTCGCAACGACACCATTCAAAGCCGCAACGACGTCATCGAAGGTGTACGGCTTCACCATTGGTGCACTTGAAGGAGGTCCGTAGAAAGCGCGCGCGAAATCGTCGAGTGTTTTCCTGCCCCCGCTCTTCTGGCGAATCGTCGTATCGGCATCGAGCCAGATGAGAAGCGATTCGTCGTAGTAGTCGAACGCACGGCGATACGAAGTCCAGGCAAAGGGAGCGTCATCGATCGCGTGAGCACCGAGCGCGGTGTCGGCGAGAGGCCGCCAGTTTCGTCCCACGCGATTGCGGTCGAGATTCGCAGCGACGAATGCCACATGCTCGCGCACGAGCTCCGGCGTGCGGACGCCGCTGCGCGACACGAGCACGAAATCGCCGAGGTAACGCGTCATGCCTTCGTAGACCCACAGCAACTCGCCGAGCATCGGCTGTTGATAGTCGGGAGTCGCAAGGCCGGCCGGACGCCGGTACTTACCGTTCCATGAGTGCGTGAACTCGTGTGTGAGTGTTCCGACCGCGAGCTTCTGCAGTTCGGGATCGGTGAAGCCATGTTCGGCGAAACGGTTGTCGCTCGATTCATGATGCTCGAGGCCTTGCGATCCCACGAGATCGCTCAGTGACACGAGCCAGTGATAGGTGCGGTAGTGGCGCGCGCCGAAAAGCGCGTCGGTCTGCGCGACGAGTTTCGTGAGTTGCGCGATTCGCTCCTGCGGCAGCGCGAGTGCCGCCTGGCTGTCGGCAACGATGGCCACCTTCACGTCATCGGTTACCGGGACGAGGCGGAAATACTCGCCAGCAATCAGTGGCGAATCGATGAACGTCGTCAGGGAGACCGGGGAGAATTCGATCGCATCGCCATTCTTCGAAGAAACGGGAAGCGCAGTATCGAAGGTCCATCCCTGCGGCAGGCGAAGCGATGCCTGGATCTGGATCGCATCTGTCCGCGGTCCGGCGGGATAAACGACCACGTGATTCCAGGGAAGATCGAGCAGGTGCTGCGTTGCGTTAGGACTCTCGCCGTAACCAGAACCGAAGGCAGCGGGCGGCGAGACGTAATCGAAGGAGACGTCGACCCGAGAGATGCCCTGCGGAACATCGATGTCGAATGCGAACATGTCGACGGGATCGCGCCGCCACGGCAACGTCTGTCCGGCAGCCGTGACGTGCAAGCCCATCATCTCTTCGATCGGGCCCGTCGGCAGATGCTCGCCCGGAATCCATTTCGGATAAACGAAACGCATCGGTCCCGGGTGCGCCGGCATACTCACCGTGCTGTGAAAGAGTCCCCTGCGTGCGTCCCGCGCATCGACGGCGACCGTCAACGACTGCTGCGGGAGCGCTGAGACCGCGAAGAGAAGAGCGGCAATGAGCGTCTGCATGGACGAAGATTACTCTTCGATCCCGGCTTTCCGAATCGCCTTCACCGCCACACGTCCGACGAAGGCGCTTGCGATCAGCGCGAGAACAGCGCCCGCGATATACACGATGGTCCTGACGGTCCCAGCGCTTGCAGCCGCGGCTGCCGCTCCTATGTAAACGAATGCGAACGTGGCCGGAATGATGCCGGCGAATGTCGCCAGCGCGTACGGCAGCAGACGCACGCCGGTCACTCCAAACGCGTAATTCGAATAGGTGAAAGGGAAGACAGGAGCCAGTCGAACGAGAAGTACGATCTTCGCTCCTTCTTTCGAGATGGCGCGATCGAGCGCCGCGAACCGCGGGTTACCTGCGGCGATCTTCTCGACGCGTTTCCGCGCAATCGTGCGCGCGACGATGAACGCGAGCGTTGCGCCGATCGTGGCACCGATCACGACCACGATCGTTCCGCGAATCAAGCCGAAGGTTGCACCCGCTCCAATCGTCAGCACCGACGCGGGAATGAAGAACACCACACAAAGCGCATACACGACGACATAAAGGACATAACCGAGGAATCCGAGGCCGGCGACCCACTGGCGAAAGGCCTCGAGCCATTGCCGGATCGGCAGCACGTGCCACAGAACGAGAATCGCCGCCAGTGCCGCGGCTCCCACGACGATCTTCAGCAGCAGACTCTTCGACAATGTGGCGGGATTCTACAGGTGGATCACTTTCCTCAACGACTTCACCGCCACGATCACCGCGCCGATTCCGCCGACGAATGTGCCGAGAAGAAGGCCGGCCAGTCCGCCGAAGGCCAGCTTCAATCCGCCGCCACCGCTCTTCTTCACTTCGACAGGGCGAAGCGGTGGATAAGCCACAGCTGGCCGAACGGGTTCTTTCGTTTCGGCTTTCGCAGGCTGCAGCGAACGGGCATACACCTGCGTGAACTCCGCTCCGAAGAGAACGATCTGCGCTGCGTAATAGACCCAGAGCAGCACAACCACCAGCGATCCTGCCGCGCCGTAACTCGATCCGACCGCACTCTTGCCCAGATAAAGACCGAGCGCGAACTTGCCGATCACGAACAACACCGCGGTGAACACCGCGCCGAACCAGACTTCATGCCACTCGATCTTCAGATCAGGAAGAAACCGGAAGATCGCAGCGAACAACACTGTGATGATTGCGAGCGACACGACGATCTGGAGAATCTGCCAGACCGCTTCGCCACCAGGCAGATGAGCACCAGCGAACTTCCCCGCGGCGGCGATGGCCGAATCGAGCACGAGCGAGACGAGGAGAAGAAAGCCGATCCCCAGAATCATCGCCCAGTTCAGCACGTAGTTGAGGACCGTCCGCTTCAGATCGGTCTTCGCCGGCTTCACGTCCCAGATCGTATTGAGTGCATCCTTCAGTTGGCCCACCACGCCTGACGCACCGAGAAGAAGTGTCACGATGCCGACGATCGTCGCGATCGTTCCCGTCTTCGGTTTCGCCGCGGCCTCCACCATCTTCTGAATCATCTCCGCCGAAGAAGGACCGAGGACGCCGCGCAGCTGTGCGTAGATCTGGCCGCTCGCGGCCTCGCGTCCGAAGACGAGACCTGCAACGGCAATCACGATGAGGAGCAGCGGCGCAATCGAGAAGATCGTGTAGTACGCGAGTGCAGCACCGAGCCGCGGCACTTTGTCCGAGGAGAATTCGCGGATCGTCTGTTTGAAGGCGTCGAAGTAGCGCTTCATGCTCTGCGAAAGAGCAACGCGCGCGCCTACCTGTGCTTCATCCACTCCACGCAGCGCTCCAGCTCGGCATGCATCCGATCAGCAGGAAAATGAATCGGCCGGCCGTGCCCCGGCAGCACCCACTCGAAGCGATAATCGAGCAGCTTCTCCATCGATTTGATCTGCTCGCTCCACGAATACCAGCAGGCGCTCTTGAACGCGTAAAGGTGGCCGCGATTCGGGCTCCAGGCGAGGTGATCGCCGGTGAAGAGAAATCGCTCCTTCCAGAGAAAGACCGCGTGACCCTTCGTGTGACCAGGTGTTGGAATCATCAGCAGCCCGGGCTCGAGCTCGATCGGATCGCCGCCGGCCGGCTTCATCTCGACACTCGCCGTTTTCGTCCGCACATCGTCGCGATGCAGCACGCGCTCGCAGCCGAATCGCTCGTGAAACTTCTCATGATCGGCAACGTCGTCCTGGTGCGTGAGGATCATCCGCCTGACGCCACCCAGCTTCTCGAGATTCTTCACGAGCGGCGCTGAGAAACGCGGCGAGTCGGCGAGGATGCGATCGAACCAGTAGCTGATCGCGCCGAAACTGGATTCGGATGTGTAGCCGCACCGATAGACCCCATCATCGATGTGCTCGGGCAGAGATGCCAGGGCGGCGGTCATGTCGTGCTTCGACATCGAGCCGATCGAGGCGGTCGGACATGAAATCAACGCGCGCTGTGCCGCGATGAGCTCTTCTTCGTTCTCCGGCTGATGCCATACCGCCGATTGATCGCCTGATTCCCGAAAGACCTCAGGTGCGATCACGCGACAGGCATCGCAATCGATGCAGGAAGAATCGACGAAGAAATCGCCCGGAGCATTGGAAGAGAGAGCAAGGGCAACTTGCGCCATGACCTTGGCAACAGTTTCATCCGTCCCATCAGTCCCATCGGTCGCATCAGTCTCATGGGACGGATAGGACGGATAGGACTGATGGGATGATGAGAACGCCGTCCGCTGTTAGAGAGGCCCTATGTTCGACAACCTTCAGGACAAAATGGATCGCGTCTTCAAGACGCTGCGCGGCGAAGCCAGCCTCAACGAGTGGCACATCGACAATGCGCTCAAAGAGATCCGCGTCGCTCTGCTCGAGGCGGACGTCCACTTCAAGACCGTCAAGGACTTCACCAACCGCGTTCGCGAGAAGGCCGTCGGAACGGACGTTCTCACCGCCTTCTCGCCCGCCCAGCAGGTCACTAAGATCGTCCGCGACGAGCTTCAAAACCTTCTCGGTGGCAACGAAGTCGGGCTCGCGCTGGTCGGCAGCCCCGCCGTCATCATGATGGTTGGCCTGCAGGGCTCCGGTAAGACGACGACCTCCGGCAAGCTCGCGCTGCATCTGCGCAATCGCGGCCGCCGTCCACTGCTCGTGCCGTGCGACGTCTATCGTCCCGCTGCAATCGATCAGCTGCGCATCGTCGCGAAGAACGTCGGCGTCCCATTCTTCGAGCTCGGCGAAGAACGCAATCCTCTGAAGATCGCCCAGCGCGCGATTGCCGATGCGAAGACGCTGCTGTACGACACGGTCATCCTCGACACCGCAGGCCGCCTTCACATCGATGAAGATCTCATGAAGGAGCTCGACACGATCAAGCGCGAGGCGCGCCCGAGCGAGATCCTTTTCGTCGCTGACTCGATGACCGGTCAGGACGCGGTGAAATCGGCGAAGGAATTCGACGATCGCCTGCAGATCACCGGAATCGTGCTCACGAAACTCGACGGCGACGCGCGCGGTGGTGCAGCACTCTCGATCAAGTCCGTCGTCAATCGCCCGATCAAGCTGGTCGGTGTTGGCGAAAAGTACACGGACCTCGATGTCTTCTATCCCGAGCGCATGGCCTCCCGCATCCTCGGCATGGGCGACGTGCTCTCGCTCATCGAGAAGGTCGAGGCCGAAGTCGACAAGAAGGAAGCTGCGCGACTCGCGCAGCGTGTCGCGAAAGACAAGTTCACGCTCGAAGATCTCCGCTCGCAGCTGCAGCAGGTGCGGAAGATGGGACCGCTGTCGAACCTCGTCAACATGCTGCCGGGCGTGAGCGGCAAGGTGTCCGAAGAGGACATCGACGAGAAGTCTGTGGTGCGGATGCAGGCAATCCTCGACTCGATGACGATCAAAGAACGCGAGTTCCCGCAGATCATCGATGGCAAGAGGAAGAAGCGGATTGCGCGCGGCTCAGGAACTTCGGTGCAGGAGATCAATCGTCTGCTGAAGCAGTATCTGCAGATGAAGAAGATGATGCGGACGTTCTCGAAAGGCTTCGGCGCGAGGAAGTTCGGGAAAATGATGAAGGGGTTGCCGCCGGAATTGCTGGGTTGATCCAGGGTCATCCTGAGCGCAGCGAAGGATCAGCCAAGGCGCCGCGAAGCTTTCGCCATTGGGCAAGGCTCAAGGCTCGATCCTACCGGCGCCTTGGTTGATGCTTCGCTTCGCTCAGCATACGGGGGCATCCGGAATTGCTGGGTTGATCTTGCTGTTCAGGCCCGCGTTCCAGTAGTATTTTGCGCCCTTAAACGAAGGAAGGTCAGTCAAATGCTTAAGATTCGCCTGCGCCGTGGCGGCGCGACCCATGCCCCGTTCTACCGTGTCGTCGTATCCGACTCGCTGAAGACGCCAAGCGCGTCGACGGTGGAGCAGATCGGGCACTACGATCCGAAGAAGAACCCTGCCGACGTGAAGATCGATCGCGAGCGCGTCGACTTCTGGGTCAGCAAGGGCGCTCAGCTCTCGCCGACGGTCAAGTCCCTCATCAAGAAGCTGAAATAACGTGAAAGAGCTGGTCGAGTTCCTCGCCAAATCACTCGTTGAT
>Ga0157378_10004420_pt1 | contig 12372 bp, 12 predicted proteins | sample M65metaG_FD_115309 | JGI IMG/M metagenome (GOLD analysis project Ga0157378, IMG submission 115309) | Miscanthus rhizosphere microbial communities from Kellogg Biological Station, Michigan, USA - M6-5 metaG | ecosystem: Host-associated > Plants > Roots > Rhizosphere > Soil | place: USA: Michigan...
CGAGGTCGGGGTCGAGGTCGGGGTCGAGGTCGGGGTCGAGGTCGGGGTCGAGGTCGGGGTCGAGGTCGGGGTCGAGGTCGGGGTCGTGGTCGGGGTCGAGGTCGTATTAATTAATCCGCAACGCCTAGAGCGTTGCTAACCTAGCTTCCAAAACACTCGATTAAACGTCGGGTGTTTTACGTATGAGTTTCTTGTGCGTTCTCACAACTTAGCAACTAGAAACGTGAGACGTAACGGTTCAAGCCAGGGAAGCGTGGCGTTTTGTTTTTCGTCAGGATATGATTTGCAAATTATGGACCTCTTCACGGAACAACTGAAGCGGGAGCGCTTTCTTCTAGTTCTGCATGGACTCGCCGATGGACAGACCGGAAAACCAATCAAAGAGGAAGATTTAATGCACTCAATGCAAATTGAGTCTGACCAATTCCATAAGGCTCGTCTCTACCTCACAGATGAAGGATTCATCAAGGGAACTACATTTGGGACAGTTGGATTAACGCCCATTGGTCGAAAAGAGGCGGAACGGATTATGACCTTGTCCTACAAGGAAAAATCGTTTCGAGTGTTGTGGACGATTAAGGAGCTTACTAACGGAAGTCTTACTAAACTTGTGCTGAGCGAAGATGTCGCACGCATGTTGGCTATCGAACCAAGAGAGATATATCCCATTATGAATGATTTAGATGAACGTGGGTTAATTACGGCCCTTAATGAAGCTGTCGTAATGTTGCCGGCGGGTCTTGAGGCGCTGGAATCCAGGGATGCTACCTCTTCACAGCAACCAACATCTTCGAACGTTTTCAATATTAATTTACATGGGGATAACTACGGTGGCATACAACAGGGAACGCACAACAGCACGCAGAATATTTCCGTAACGACGGAAACACCAATTATTAAGATAATCCCTCAGCTTGACGCTCTTGTAAGAGCCGCCGAAAAAGCCGAGGACTTTCTCCTAAAACAAGAGGTAGTAGGTGACCTAAATCAAGCTTTGGAGATGGCTCACTGTAACGCACAACGTTATCCCGGAGACATGCCATGGCAATTCATTCAAGCCAAGTTAACGGCTGCTAAAACAGCGATGGAAATGGTTGGTTACGCTTATAGGTCCCTTCCCTTCTGGACTTTAATTTGGCACTACTTCACCCAGAAGCTATCTTAGGACTAAACAACTCACTCTTAATTACCAGGGTGTCCTACCTCACCCACCTGAAGAAAAAACCGCCCCATTACCGAAGTAACAAAGCGGTTGCCGTGTGGCCATCATCTCCCCTTAATGGACCGACGCGGTTTTAAGATTCCTAGAATTACCAGGAAACATTCTTTGTGGAAGTGGGAGAACAATTCAATTGATTCGTGGTGAGGCAGAATTGCGCATCTACAAACTCTGCATCGCATAAAACCTCCTTGGCAGGAGAGGCGGTGTCGGGACCCGCCTCTTGTTTGGCGGGCTTGCGGCGGGCTTAGAACGGCGGCGCGTAACTTCCTAAAAACTTGCCGAGTTTTGCGGTCGCCGCATATTGCGGAACCGGCTTTAGTCTTTTGAACGCCGAAGTGAAGGCGTTCGACAAACTCCAGAAAGTTCGCGGTTTGAAAGCATCTAGTTCGGGTTCGAAGTAATGCTTGTGAACACCGAGCATCGCGTTACGTGGAAAGCCGTTAAGGACAAAGGCATCGTAGATACAGTTCTTTGCTGCCTCGTCGGAGACGGCAGTTTGCTGCCAGCCTTCTACCTGTTTGGAGAGCGGCTCGAAGTTGCGCTGGATTTTGTCGACGCCGATTGAGAGGGCATCAGTTAAATCAAAGTGCTTTGAGTGTTTGGCGGATAACGGCTTGTAGTCGCCTACAAAAGCCATGTTGTCGCAGACAAACACTCGATAGCCGGCTACGAGTCCAAGCCTCATAGACTTGTCGTGAGCGTTTCTGATGCCGATAGAAAAGCGGCAGTCGAGAAAAGTAGCGTCGAGTTCGAGCAAGCCGAACATCTTCATGCCGTCGGGAGTGCAAGCGAATTCCTCTCTCGTGACGGTGATGTGTCTAAAGGAAAGAGTTTCAACCAGCGACTCTACGAGTTGGACGTGGGGAATTGGTTTGAAAGTGTCAGTAGCCTCCGGCGTCTCAACGAGAGCCAATTCTTGCCGCGTAAGTTTGTTGGCCCCAGAGTGAGCCATCAGCTTGTTTTCCATGTGCCTCCTTCATTATCAGTTGTAGCGAACCACCCTTCTTGCAGCGGTCGCATTTGATTTGCCCTTTGTAAAGCTGAGTGAGGCCGCAGTTTTTGCACTGGACTTTAACCGCGAGCGGGTCTTCCTTATCCATCTGCGCCTCCTTTTTGCAGGTGAAAATCGAGAGTGAGCGGAATGAGCCATTGCCCCTCCTCACTTGAAAGGAGGGGCGTCTTCGTTGGGCTGTTGTCGGCCTTCGTCGCCGTTAACAACCTTGGGAATGCCGACGTGAAAGGTCACAGCGGGAAAGAGATGAAGGTTCAAGTTGATGGAGCCGTCTCTGTTGTCAAAGGCAACTCCACACTTCTGGAAGAAGGGTTTGTTCCCAGGCCGCTCGATAATCTGCGAAACGACCCGATAATTTTTTGCCATCGTGAATGTCCTCCTAATTGTGTTGTGTGTGCTGGGGAGTCATCTAAGTCAGTTGTCACCGGCTTAGGTGTCTTCTCAGAAGCGAAGGCAGGGATAGCGCGGAGCGCGGCTGGCGCAGCGAGTAATGAAACGAAGACGGCTTATGACTGGAGAGGAAACGGGAAAGGTGAATCCAGTCGTAGGATTGGCGCGAGAACAATATCGGTGAGCGCCAAGACGGTTGTTTCCCCTACCGAAGGGCGGTTGTCTTCCCCCCAGGCTTTCCTATCCGATGGAGAAGGGGTGATGAGAAGGAAAGGTTGGGGGGTCTGGGGGGAGGAAAACCAAGAGGGGAAACTGGGCAAGCCGTCGTAGTGGAATGGTTCTAAAGTCTGCCGGATGTTAGCTAGCTCTTTGGTCTAGCCCCATGAGTCGACACTCCCGGCAAGCTCCAGACTCCGATTCTGTTCATCAATCGTGTAAACGGAATCAGAGTGGAGAGTTAGGTAGGCTACGCGCAAGAATAATAATGCTGAAATTCAGTAAGTAACGGAGCACCACATTTCCAACATTTCAATTTGCGTGGCGTGTAGTTTTGTTGAGCTTTTCGAAAGGCTTTGTTCTTAGCTTTCTTCCTGGCCCGTCGCTGCTCCAAAGTTCTAGCCATGTAACGCGATGAACAGCTTGCGTACCATTCCAGCGGCAACCATTGAGGCGGAGACGAGGGTTCCTAACGCTGCTACGCTATCAGCAATAGCAACGATAACTTCTCTAAGCTGGTTCTGGGAGATGTGGGTTCCTGCAGCTTGCACAATAAGCATGACCAGCGGAACCGAACTAAGCAGAAGACCCTTGACTGTCAGTGACAGCTCTTCGGGGTCAACGCTGGATGCTAAAAGTTTATTCAGCATGGGTTCTTAATTTACTTATAAAGGTGTGGTTAACTTCTTGCCGATAAGTGGAGTATGGAATTCCACAGTTGGCACAAAGACAATGCGGTCTCATAAAGATATTGATTCCGATTACCCACTGATGCTGACTGGAAAACGGAATCGCGTTCCAATACTCAATACATCGGCGGTGTGAGGCTGTTATTGCTGTTATGAGGTCAAGGTTCACAAGCTTTCGAGTTTCAGTTTGGTGGAAAGAACGGTGTTGTACCAATTAGAGCTGGCGGGAACAACGTAATATCCGTTCAAAGATTCAATCGTGTCGTGGCCGTTAGCTTCGTACTTAGTGAGGAGCGCATTTATAGCACTGATACCATCTGGAATACTGGAATAGGCGCAGAGCTTCCCTTTCCCGCACATGATTCCCCAGTAGTTGTTTCCAGGTGCGCGGGTACATCCGTATTGCTCGATGGTGCAGATTCCGATGATTGTTGACCAATACGGCGATTGAAGTAATGATTCCGTATATCCAGCGAGTGGGCTTCCTTTTCCGCCCAAGTATTGCCGTAGAAGTTCGGGACTGATTTGCTTTTCAGCACGGGTACTATGCCGTCCACTAGGTATCCCGACAGCCTTCCTCGATGGGCGTATATTTGAAGTTGGATTTGGAATCTGAGCTAGTGCAATGATTGCTCCATTTTTGATGACGATATCTTTAGAGGTGTAGTTGTCCTGGTGGACAGCAACGATTATTTTGTTTTGGATATTCGGTTTTGGTTTGGCTGCTGTACTAGCCAATGTTTTCATTGGGAACGCCCAGCAGATAAGGCACAACAGGATTGCTCCTATCGTGGTTAGTTTCAATGAGGACTCATAGTCCGCTTGTAGTGGCTGCTACGATATAACCTATAAGCTATATCCCTCCTGCACCCTCCGAGCCGTTTTCCAGCGGTTAGGAATTCATATATTAATCATACTCTTTTCATGTACACCGTCTAGGTTAGTTATCCACAGGCTCTAAAGGCATCTCTATTCGCTTAGAGAGTAGGCCCTGAAGGATAAGAAGCCCCTTATCGGTGTCACCAGCTTTGATTAGTCGGACTGCTCGCGCAAGTTGAAGTTCGATAGTCGGAAGATAGTTGGCTAGGTCGGCTACTTCTTCCATGGCGGCGTGAAGCATACCGGTCTTTTTCCACATCTGCCCGCCGTGCTCAATTTGCCCTTTCTTGTATTTGTCGATTTGTAGTTTAGATATTCGGGCGACGTTCTGGTCGAGGTGACGTTGTTTAGCTGCGTCCATCATAAGACGTGAGCGATTTTATCTATCTCAACGAAGTTAGGTTTGCCGTCTTTGACTAGACTTGGACATCCGGCATCCAGAAGCTGCTGGGCGAACCCTTGTTCACTGACAGCTTTGAATGCAAGCTGGTACTCAGAACCATTCTTGTAAATCACTACGTTTGGATTCATTGGTATTTCCTCGGTTGGAATAAGCGTCCAGCAATCGAACGTCATATTCGCGTTAAAATAATCTTGTTTAATATGGTGTTCATGATGTGTGTTACTACACCAAGAAGACTTTGCGATGATGCACTTTTGGCCAGAGTGCATGTGATATCCCATGGCATACAGAGCGTGGCCCCATTCGACCTGCCCTGATGCGGGCGGCTTCGGGTTAGTTAGGTCCGACCAGCCGGCATTATTGCCATTCACTCCAAAGATAGCGCCGTAATAATCCCTGACTGCAGTAGCTATAAGGTCAATAGAATTATTACCAAGTGAGAAGTAGGTTTTCTCTTTATCAGAAGATTGCTTCTCTCTCGTTACGCCGCTGGCGTCTCGCATTCCGTTTTCCGTTTCGGGTTTAGGGTCCGGTACTTCATCACGCGTGGCTTGGCCATAATTTGCGATTCGAGCAACACCGTCTCTTAAATATGCTCCTCCATTAGGCAAATGAATTTCGGAATAAAGGTCGCGTCGGGAATAGTCGCGGTGTCTTAACTGCCAGTGGAGATACGAGGTAGCTTGAGCAACGCAACTCAGGGAATTTCCCTGATGCTCGTTAGGGGGCTCCGGTAATCGAAATTCTTTTGAGAAGTCGATTTGAAGAGCACCGAAGACGGTTTCAAATTGATAGTCTCGTGAGTCAGGTGGAGAGGGTATGGCTCCCTTACCTAAGGTAGAAATATCGTCGGACATTTAGTTTGTAATGTTGGTTACTTTTTCGACTTTTGTGGCTTTGGACCAACCTCCGCAAGACTGGCAGTGGTAGCGTTGATAAGTTCCTGTCTTAGTAATTCCCTGCCCTCGACTTTGAAGGTGGATAGAGCCGCAGTTAGGACAGCCAGACACACCTGATAAAACGGCAGTGTTGGGGTGATTGGTAATCCACGGGCGGAGCTTGAGGTAAATTCGTTCGAGTAATAAAACGTCTTGCTTGTTGTACTTCTTCATCAGGTGCCAGGAGGCTTCATCCCCAGCTTCACAACCCAACCATAAATCGAAACCTGGGTGTTTTACTTTCCGACCGACTCCTAAGAAGTTTCCAAGGTCATCGAGTTTATTTGAGTTGAAAGCAAATTTATCTTTAGCAACTTTAAGGGTATCGATTGATTTGTAGGGTTCAGGAGGAGGAAGGCCGTGGTAGATGAAACGAGTGTTCATCTTTTTGATGTCGAACCTATCGCCGTTGTGGGCGATAAGAACATCAGCTTGGCTTACGAGGTCGTGTAATTCTTTGACTAATAGTCTGTCGTCTCCAGGCTTACAGCGATAATCACAAAGTCCTTTCGTTATTTGTTTCCCGTCTAACCATTTGGCCGACCAGGAAAGCATGTAGCCTTCTTGAATGTAGGCAATGACATCTTGTTCGTACTTCCCCCAGACAAAAGCGCGATTCGCCATTGTCTCGATGTCGTATAAGAGGATTTTTGGTTTCGTAAGGGTAAGAATTACTTGTTTAGAAAGGCTGGGAAGCCGTTATTAGTGAGAAGATAGTAGAAAAGCATTAGCCCAACCGCGATAACACCCCAAACAGCTTTGTCTTGATTGCGCTGCCAGAAAGTCGTTCGACGGTTTATGGCTTCTTCACCCTTTGTTAGGTTCTCAATTTGAACGTCATGCTTCATTAGTTTGCCATTAGCAATGTCCTGTCGGGTTTCAATTCTTGAAAAACCTTCTGTCATCTGAGAGGAGAGGGCCGTCATTTGGTGAGCGAGGTCTTCGATGGCTTTGTCATCTAAGGCTTCTTTAACTGCTCGTTTGATTTTTTCGCGGTCTACATCGACCTGGGGAATGCTATGTAATTCATCGGGCATGGGTGAACGTTCGTTCTCTTGACGAGATTAATGATGAGCGTAGAGTGAGGGTATGATAATGCTTTACTTTGTAGCGGGGGCTGGGCTTGGATTTTGCGCCTGGATGCTCAGTCAAACGAAGTCTTAAAAGAGACTCTTTCCAATCGCCCCGAGAATTCCTGTTCCAACACTCCAACCAATAATTTTCGCCTTTGCTGGATTGTGCTTAATCCACAACTGAATGGCGTTATAGGATTTTTCTTTAGCTGCCTTTGTAGTCAAAATGTCTTTCATGTTGAAAAGCTCAGACATATCCTTCATGTAACCTTTGTAAGTAACGTTGTCAGTTTTCGTAGAAATGAAATCTTGTATGGCGTTACGAAACTCGCGCTTAACCTGATTCTGCAGAGTCGGTGCGCCAGTGAATGATTTATCAATCTGACGGTCAAACGCTTTTCTCGCTTGCCAGAGTGAGTGCATATCATTCTTTTCGAGAGAATTTACAAAGTTGGTTGCTAACTCTGTTTTGGCGTGTGCCAGACGAGCTTCGTCAACGGTTACATCTGTTACATCGGCTAGTTGAGTGAGGATATAGTTTCTAAGTTCACCGCCATTAAATATGGCGTTGTTGTTTTGTAAAAAGTTTCCAACGTGCTGGTCCTGACGAGCGATTTCTTCCACTACATTCAACGTGTTTTTGACCGGGTCTTTACCCTCAATTAAGTGCCGGTACTTAACGGCAGCCTCTTTTTCAGCATCGGAAAGAATGTATCGAGCCGGTTGAGTTGTTGTCTTGGGAGCGATTTTTCCACGCGACAAGAAGCGTTCGTATTCGGTCGGTGTAAGTTCATTAACCTTTGGGGTAACCGCCTCGAACACTCGAGTCTGTGCTTTATCAAGAACACGTCGTGCGCCCTGGGTTGCTAGAGGAACAGCACCGCCCAATACTCCACCAACAGCAGCACCTGCTGCTCCACCCTTTAGGGTGTCGCTGAAAATTTGGCCAGCTGATTTATTGTCTTGGGCTGCTTTACCACCAGAGTAAAGCGCACCGCTGGCGGCTCCTGCCTTAGCACCGGAGACAATGCCTTGCTTTACAAGACCTTTGAGACCCTGCTTAGCAACCTGGGCTGTGCCTTCGCCGCCGACTGCGTAAGAAGCGAGTTCAGCTCCCACACCTAAAGCATCTTTAGCAGTGGTGATAGGTTTCTGTGGACCAAAGAACGGAAGATTCTTGTCTGAAGTATCAGCTCCCTTACCTCCAAAGATTTTGCTCGTGCCAAAAGCCTGGGCTGTGGCGCCCAAACGTAAGAAAGGACTGGCGACGCTTTTAGCGAGCGACTTGAAGAAACCGTCGCCTTTTTGCTCATTAGAAGTTTGTGGTGAGACAACCTGATAAGAACCGGGAGCTAGGTCTTTGATGTTGACTGTATTGGGTTGTACGACTTTATAAGAGCCGGACGGTAAATCACGAATGTTCATGCTGTGGTTTGAGGATTGATTACTCCAATGACTAACGGTGAGTTGTAAGGAATGACGCGACCGTAAGACACCATGTTGCTCTGTTTGTAGTTGGATTCCGCAACGAGCCAGCCTTGCGCGTTCTTCCCGATGATGTAAGCGACGTGGCCGTAGGTTGGATTCTCTTTGGTGACTACTACGCTTCCGATGGCCGCGTTAAGAAGAGACGTTCCGTATTTTTGAACAGCCGCAGTTTTGGACTTCAACGTGTCACCAAGAGATGGATAAGTCAGGCCTAGACTGTTTGCAACTTTGCGAACGAAGTCACCGCACTGCCCGCCTACGGAACCAGCTGGGAATTTGGTGATAACTGCACTGGCGAGAGTTTTTTGAGCGTTGTTTGCGCCGCTCCCCGCACTAGTTAAAGGGCGGTTAGGGTCGAAGTTGCCCTGCGGGTCCGCCTGGTACTGATGGCCGTTGTATTCAATGATTTGTCCACCGGCTGCTGACCCACTGAGGCTTTTGATGATGTCTTGCAATGCCCTTTCAAAGTCTGTAGCACTCTTCTTGATATCTAATTGAGAGGAGGCCTTTTCGAGCAAGGCACGTTCTGCGTCAGATACTTGTCCTTGGCCTTTCAAAAATCTCACGTTATCCAAAGACAAGAGGGATTTCAGATTGTCGTAATTTGAGTCGAACGAATACTGTGAAGTGCCGGGGAGATGTTGAGCTAATGAGAATCGGTTCAAACCAACATTACCCTTATTATCTTGGAAGTCTTTCAGTAACTGTTGAGCGGCAGTCAGGGCTCGTGTTTTAAGTTCAGATACTTGACCTTGAGGAACTTGCGGCATGGTTAGGTTGCCTTGCTCATCTACCATGTAATCCACACCGTTCACTTTGACTATGCTCTGCTTAAGCGATTCTGGTTTTGCGAACTGACCTTGGCCGCTCATCATTCTGGTCTCACCAGTATTCTTGTTGAAACCAAGTACAGTGCCGTCAGGGGCAACGGTCATAGACCATTCATCAGGCAAGCCAACGTCAAGCACTTGTTGTTTTAGTTCCCCTGTTTGAGGGTCAACTCCATAGAACAAAACCTTGCCACCTCCGATATTCATGCTTTGATAATCAATCTGGGCAGGCTTAGGTTTCATAGCGTTGTAGATAAGTTCGCCAAATTGAGGGTCGTAACCGGACTGTTTGAAGAGCGCGGCTTTCTGAGCCGGGTTCAAAGAATTAAGGTCAGTCCCACTAGCAGCTAAGGTTTTAAAATCCTCTCGCGCTTGTGCTTGGGCCTTATCAAAAGCAGCTTGGTCTAATTGATACTTACCAAGGGCTTCTTGTTTGCGATTCTGAATCTCGGCACTAGCACGGTCTTCGATATTCAGCATGACGTTATTGATTTGAGCGTTCTGCTGGTCTATCAAAGCTTGCTGTTGCTGTTTATTGTATTGAGTAGTCTTTTCTTGATTGGCAGCGCCAAAATCAGAACCGATTAATCCACCTCTCGCGTTCATCGCTCTGGTTTGACCTGAGCGGTCTTCGGCTTGAACTTTCTCCTGAGAAATTAAGTTTGAATAGTTGGCATTAATTGCATCAATGGAAGACTGCATCCGTTTGCGCGTTTGCTCACGGATAGCTTTTTCATCAACGACAGCCAGAGTCGGCGGTGTCATGGTTGGGGAAGGAGCTGGAGTTGTATACCGTGTAACGGGAGTGCTTTCAGTGGTCGCTGGAGTTGGGTTACTCCAAGGACTCCCTGCTTGTCCGGCGGGAATTCCTGCGTTTGCTTGTAATGCGATTTCGTCGGGTGTCATAAAAGTTAGGTAAATGCCTCCCAAAGAATTTGGGCTGTTACAGATGGGGGTGAACCGTTTTTGGTCCAAGTTAAAGTAATGTTCGTCGCATCAAAGGTGGCTGCAGCAACTTGGTTGTCACCATTATTGGTCGTGGTTAAGTAAAGAATGTAGGTAGTATTCGTACCGCTAAGTGTGGCGTTGCCAACATCCCGAGCAATGTAGATACACTTGGTATTAGTGCCGTCGTAGGTTCCTTCTGATTGACATTGTTCAGCGTCAGAAGTATCAGTCGTTCCAAAGAAACCTCTAAAACGTATTCTGCGAGGGGCAGCTCCTAATCCATGAGCGATGGTGACAGCACCACTTGTAGCATCCATTACTCTAGTCGTGACTCCTGAAGCGTAGCCGGGAGTGACGGGAGATAGCAGCTGAAAATTCGTGCCATCGTATATTACCGACACAATCATGTTGGCCTTAATGTCACCATTGGCTAAAGCAAGGTTGTAGTTCTTAACAATTGATTTTGCTCCCAGTCCGTTGACATTCAGCGTAGCTGCACCAGTGTTGACGGTATTGGCTTTGAAGTTGACCAGCATACCGTTGGTATAAGCGGTGGGGACGGGTGAAAGCGTAACTGCATAAGTATCAGTTGAACCTGCGTCTGCGGCATAGGGCAACACGGCTTGGGCTAAGTTAGCGAGTGCTACTTGCTGGGTCTTGGTGAGTTGCAAACTGAAACGGGGACAGAAGTAAAGCTCGGTGGCAGATTTGGCGAAACCAACAGTTACTTCCTTTGTGCCGGCGGATGCAGAAATACCACCAGCTGTATTTGAGGCGTAGTAAGGTGCACCAGTGGTTAATCCTGATTGGTTCGAATCAACTCCTAGAATCAAAACTCCATTTGCAATTGCTCCGCCATCAACCCCATCGCCCTGAGCAATTCCTAAGATGACGTTTTCAACTGTTGCTGCGGAATCGGCATCACTTAGCTTCCATTCGTTATCGGTGTCGTCAAAGTAAACGAGTTTTCCCGCCGCAGAAATAGTCTGACCTGCGTTACCTCCGACAACAATCCGGTTCGGTATGGGTCCTTCTCCTATGACAAGCGAATCAGCATAGGCCTTGGTAACGAGGTGTTCATCCTCAGTTGGATTGCCGATGTCTGTTTTGTACTTCAGGAAGTTAGGTAATGTGTCATCAGCGTTGAGGATGTTCCGAAGAATGGCGATTATCGGGTAGTCCGTTATGACTACGGGTGCACCTCGGCGGTGAGCTTGTTTATTGTCTTCAACTTCGGTATTAGGCGCGTCAGCGTCAATGCCGCGATAGACAATCGTCCAGGTTGTTCCTGAAACGTTGGCAATCACGTCTTCAACATTTGCGTTGCCTACATCAATAGATAACGCATAAAGCCCGGATAGGGCGTTTCCGTCGTCATCAGTTGCTGAAACCGTAGTAAATGAGGTTCCTGCTGCGGAGAGCGAGGAGGCAAGCGATGTTTCAAACCGCTTGCTAATTTTTGGGATGTCCACTTTTGTAAGACTTAATTATTTGGGTTTGCTCGATACTTGGCGGGTAGTCGTTGACCGTGAAGAATGATGTCGTGGTAGGTGATTGTTGAAACAGAGATGTAACCGAGACCAGTGGCTTCCACCTTTAGTTTGACGTGATTGAATTTGCCTTGCTGGAGTTTTATTTCCTTGATGTAGTTATAGACACTTAGCTCGTTTGTTCCCCCAATGGTCGCGGCTCCAATGGCGTCTGAACCGAGAACTGGCCTAGCGACGGTGTCAACATTGTCATCTGTCCCATTTTGCGTCCCCACGAGGACATATGGGCCTCGGTCGAACGCTAGATAGATTTTCAATACCTGGTCCTGTGAGATTTCGCCTTGCACCCACAGCTTCTTGACCTTCTTCAGTTCTTGAATCTGTAAATCAGTGAGGTTCCCTTCCCAGTAATTTGAGATAGTCGAGCCGTTGTCATCAAAACCAGAAAAGAGTTCAAAGACGTTATCAGTAACTGAGTCTCCGACAATGAGAGCGCCGTTGTATTTTGCCGCGCAAGCGAATGCGTAGTCTAACCTGTCGAAAGATCGATACCGCTTGTCATAGATGAAAGTTGTATCGTTTGCGGCGGAATTTTTGTGCCTACACTCGAAAGTAATCAAATCACCGTTTTCTTCCGCCACTCCTTTATCAAAACGATAGTCCTCTAAGTTAAGAGCGTCAGAAACTGCGACTGGAATTACTTGGGTGGAAATATTGTTTAAGGTAAGAAGCCGGAATTTCGGAGTTGTCTGGTCATAGTCATCAATGAAGTAAACCCCATCACCTGTCGCTAC
>Ga0157378_10004422_pt1 | contig 12371 bp, 15 predicted proteins | sample M65metaG_FD_115309 | JGI IMG/M metagenome (GOLD analysis project Ga0157378, IMG submission 115309) | Miscanthus rhizosphere microbial communities from Kellogg Biological Station, Michigan, USA - M6-5 metaG | ecosystem: Host-associated > Plants > Roots > Rhizosphere > Soil | place: USA: Michigan...
ATGTTTGATATTGGTGTGGTGAGGGGGATTGGAATTCCACCACTTTATGCACAACAGATCTGTAATGGCCATGGCTCAAAACTAGCCGTTGATGGACATATTGGTCCGTTGACTTTGGCTGCGGTCAACAGTATTTTGCCGAGTGTTTTTATCCAAGACTTCGCTAACAAAACGAGACTTGGATTTTTAGGAATTGTTGCGAGCCACCCAACACAAGTGGTATTCTTAAAAGGATGGCTTAGACGAGCAAATCGTCTTTTGACCCTAATAAACGTCTAACTCTAACCCAAAGGAAGCTGACTATGGGAGATGAAGAAATCGAAGACCAAGACTATCAAGAATTCATGGAAGAGGCCTCAGATGAGTGGGAAAAAGATCATCCTGCAAACGATGAGTTTGGGGCCGCTTACGTCGCGTGGTTAAATAAGGAAATGGGAAAATAATACCCTTGGGTGGCTAGTGAAGAACAAGCATGGATACCCTCAGGCCGTGGTGCGCGCTATTGAGAATGATCCCTATACAAGAGGCGACTCTGAATTCTCGGCAACTTCTTTGATTGAGCCTCCAAGAAAGCAGGCTTTACGTGAAAAGTTTAAAAAAGAAGTCGAAGAAGAAGTTGATGTTGATGATCGAATTTTCATTCTCTACGGACAACTTGGGCACTTACTACTTGAAAGGGCTGGAAGAGGCCTTGGCAAAAGCCATGTCGTCGAAGAGAGGTTTTTCGGTGAAATTGACGGGGTCAAAATCTCGGCCCAAATTGATTCTCTTGATCTCGAAGAAGACGGTACCCTTGTCGATTATAAGTTTACGACTGTGTATGGATTCCATAAGCATGACAAAAGGGGTAAAGAAATAAAACCCAAGAGTGATTGGATCAAGCAAATGAACATCCAGCTTGAGCTCCTTAGGCAAAATGGTCTTGATGCCAAAAGGCTTAAGATTTGGGGAATGCTTAGAGACTGGCGCCCAGCCGAATGGAGAAAAGATCCGGGAATTTATCCATTAAAACTTGGCTTTCATGACATTCCAATGGCTCCAAGAGAGAGAACCAGGGTTTACATTTCGAAGCAGATTTCAGCCCATCGATTAGCCAAAAAAGAATTGCCACTTTGTTCAGATGAGGATAGGTGGGCAACTAAATATGATGCGTTTAATCGCTGTCATAGTTATTGTGAAGTGAATAAGTTTTGTACTCAATATAAGGAGAAGATTCGTGTCACAGAACAATGTAAAGAAGGATAACTTCTACTTCATGAAGTTAAAGAAGAATATCTCAAAGGCCGGGAAGGCCTACTATACGGGTAAGTTTGCCTATGCGATTGAACTCTTGGGGTTTGAGAAAGAAGATGGTTCCATCACTCTTTGGATGGCTCCTCAGGACATGGACAAGATGAAGCAGAACCAAGGACAGCAACAGGCCCCTAAACAGTTTCAAGGTTATAATAAAATCCAGGTACAGCAACAGCAAAGACCTCCGTCGCCGCCTCCACAACAACAATATATTGATCATACCCAAGGTTATGCTGACGATCCGGGCCCTGGAGACGACGACATTCCGTTCTAAGCGAAGAACTTAGAGATCGTATCAATCACAAAGTCTTGCTGTGCACGAGTTAAATGCTCGTGTACTGGAAGCGTAATGATTCGATCAGACTGGTCATAAGCCCTTGGGAAATTCTCTCTCGAATGCCCTGTAAGCTCTAATGCTCCTTGAAGGGGGATTGGATAATGAACTCTCGCTTCGATCTGATGCTTGTTTAGAAACTCAACAAGCTCATTACGATATTCTGAGTCGACTTCAATGAAGTAAAGATGGTAGCAAGACTTCGCATGTGGTCTTCGTTCGGCAATGTGAACGTCTTGGATTTGTGAAAGATTGTCGTCGTAGTATTTCGCATTCTCACGACGCTTCTTTGTCCATTCGGTTGTGAACTGAATGAGGTAGTTTAAAAAGATAGCTTGGACCGTATCAAGTCGTGAATTGCAGCCAAAGGAATTGATATTGTTTCGTCCAACCAAACCATGATTACGATACAGCCTGACCTTATCCGCAAATTCATCATCATTGGTAAGAATAAGGCCACCATCGCCAGTACCATTAAGCACCTTAAGAGGATGAAGACTGATAGCACCGCTAAGTCCAATAGTGCCACAAAACTTGCCCTTATACTCAGCCATAAGAGCCTGACATGCATCTTCCACAACCTGGATACCGTGTTTGTTTGCGACATACATGACCTCATCCATCTCGCAAGGCTCTCCGGTAAAATGAACCGGAACAATCGCCTTCGTTTTTTTAGTGATCGCTTTTTCAATCAGTTTAGCATCGAGAACATAATTATCCGCCATGTCCACAAACCTAGGAGTAGCAAATAACTCATCAGCACAACCAGCAGAGGCAATAAACGTGTTTGCGGCTGTGATAATCTCATCACCCGGACGAACTCCAGCAATGCGAAGAGAAATACGAAGAGCATCAGTCCCGTTAGCGACCCCAATAGCATGCTTAACATTCAACTTCTCCTGTACTTTTTTTTCAAATTCTTCAACCGCTTTTCCAAGGGTAAAATCACCCGTTTCCATAAGACGTTTCATGTCTTCATAGATTGGATGGCCTGGGTTCATTGTTCCTTTGAACTTGCTCTCGAGGTAGCTGAATTGAACTTTCATACGATTCCTAACTCCTGCATCTTCTTTATATTGTGATACTTTGGGTTTGAAAGTGGATAATGAAGTTTATGCTTGGAATACGCCTTCTTGATCGAAAGAACTGCGTCCTTCATATCAAACTCTGGCTTAAAACCAAGGTTTAAGAATTTATCCGAATTGATGTGATAGCTTCTCGGATCATTCGTTGGTTCTTCATCAATTTCGATATCCTTTTTTAGAACATCTTTGATCGTTTCAGCAATCTCGCAAAGGCTCTTATTCTCAAAGCCAACATTGAAAGCTTGTCTATCAATAAGTCTCTCATCCGCATTCAAAACAAAATCATAAGCCCTGATCATGTCTTGAACGTTAATGTTAGGCCTTTTTTGTGAGTGACCAAATATCGTCATCTTCTTATTAATGAGAGCATGGGTGGTTAGGATATTAACGACCAGGTCGAGACGAAGACGAGGAGCATAGCCACAAACAGTAGCAGGGCGGATAATAGTCCAAACACCGCCCATTCCAAAGCTTCTAAGATCATTCTCGCATTGGAGCTTAAATTTAGAATAATCAGTGAGAGGCTTCTTCTCTGTTTCCTCAGTAACGTCTTTGGCATTGCTGACTCCGTAAATGCTTGAGCTTGATGCATAGATAAATTTTTTGATGTGGTTTTCTTGGGCAATAGAAAGAATGTCTTGGAAGCAAGAATAGTTGATAGATTTTCCAAGATTCGGATTAAGGTTAAAACTCGGATCATTGCTAATGCAGGCCAAGTGAATGACAGCGTCCTGACCTTCAAAGGCTCTTCTTAAATCAATTCTTTTTCTAATATCTCCAGGAATTTTTCTTAAATTAGGACTGTTCGGTAAATGATCACCAAACCAGAATGTATCAAGAACAGTAACTTTATGTCCTTTTCCTAAAAGGTATGGAACAAGAGCCGAGCCTACGTAGCCCGCTCCTCCGGTGAGGCAGATTTTCATTTTTCCCCCAGGTGATCAAACCAAGCTTTTGTAGCGAGTTCTATTTTATCTTTTGTCCAAACTGGAGCTGTTTTATATTTAGGAATAAGCGCTTTCATAATTTCACAGCCTTTCTCGAAGGAAACCTTTGGCTCCCAATTAAGACAAGCTTTAATTTGGCATATAGATGCAAACGTGCAATCTGGCTCGCCCGGTCTTTTAGGAAGATATTCAATGTTCTTTGCTCCGAGCTTTTCAACAAGCTCATTCACTGAATAATGATTTCCAGATCCCACATTGAAGATTCCAGTTTCATTACTTTCGGCTGCTTTTATAAACGCATCAACCACATCAGTGACGTAGGTAAAGTCTCTGGTCTGAGTACCATTTCCAACAATCGTAACCGGATGTCCGTTGGCAAGTTGAGCCAAGAAGGTCCCAAACACAGCTCCATAAGTGCCATTCGTTCTGTGCCTGGGACCATAGACATTAAAGAGTCTAAGCGAGATAGCAGGGAGTCCATAGACTTTTCCCCAATGCATGACATATTGCTCTCCCAAATATTTTGTTAAGGCATATGGATATTTCGGATAACAAGGAGTTAGTTCTCCTGTCGGATATTCAAATGGAATTCCGTAACAACTGCTTGAGGCCGCGTAAACAAATCTCTTCACTTGTGCTTTTCTTGCAGCCTCAAGTGTTGCGATTGTGCCACTGACATTTGCCTTGTGATAGATCATGGGTTGTTCGATTGATGGAACAATGTCGGCTTTTGCGGCCAAGTGAAAGACCCAATCGATCCCCTGCATGGCCGGAATTAATTCATGATCATTGATATCAAGGCCAGAGAAATGAAAACTTGGATTCGATTTGATATTGTCTAAGTTTGAAAGTTTGCCGTTTGAGAGATCATCAATTCCAAGAACCGTATGACCATCTTCAAGGAGTTTTTCGCAAAGATGGCTACCAACGAATCCAGCTGCTCCCGTTACTAGCGCCCGCATTATTTTAAAATCCCCTTTGACATTTATTTTAGCAACGTATCGATTAATACCATGCAAGCCGATCCAAGAAAAAACAATATCTTTTTTAGTAGTGATGACATCGCGAGATATCTCAAAGAATACGTCGATGCGGTCTCATTCGCCTTAAACAAAATTAGTCATCAAGATTTAGAAAATGCCAAGGATCTTTTAAGGTTAACTCTGGTCCGAGGTGGCAGAATCTTTGTCGGGGGAAATGGAGGAAGTTCTGCCATCTCAGATCATCTCCTTTGTGACTTTGTAAAAGGAACCCATACTGATAAAAAAAATGGCCTGTTGGTCCATTCTCTTAACGGAAGCACTGCTCTTTTTACTGCCATCGGAAACGACTTTGGCTATGAGCACACGCTTTCCTTTCAATTAAAAACAGCAAGATTAACTTCGAAAGATACGGTCATCCTTGTTTCATCCTCTGGGAATTCGCCAAACATCGTAGCGGCCGCAGAGTATGCCAATCAAATGTGTGCTGGCCTTATTGGGATGACGGGCTTTTCTGGTGGAAAGCTTCATCAAATGTCTGATGTGAAACTTCATGTTCCTTTTAACAATTACGGCATTGTCGAAGACTCTCATCAAATCTTGATGCATGTTTTGGCTCAGTTTCATTTCTTGGATAATGAAAATGCAGGATAATCCACAATTTCAAATGCTTCGAATCAGAATGATCGAAGAAGCGATTGCTCGAAGATACCCGGAAGGACAAATGCGCTGTCCGGTGCACTTGTCAGTTGGCCAAGAAGCTGCTGCAGTAGGGATATGTGCTTCCTTGTCAAAGGATGACAAGATGGTCAGCACGCACCGAGGCCATGCACACTACTTGGCCAAAGGTGGCTCACTCAAGGGATTGATTGGGGAACTTTATGGTAAGAGCACTGGATGCTCAAAGGGTAATGGAGGATCTATGCATCTCATTGATCTGTCTGTTAACTTCTTTGGCTCTACTTCTATTGTTGGCGGCACTATTCCTGTTGGCGTTGGACTGGCTTTCGCAGACCGTTTACAAGGATCGAATGCCACCACGATAATTTGCATAGGTGATGCAGCAATAGAAGAGGGTGTTTTTCACGAGGCTGCAAACTTCGCTGGCCTTCATAAACTCAATGTCGTCTTTGCAGTCGAAAACAATCAATACTCTTGCTATACGCATATCTCAAAACGTCAGCCAAGAAAGCTTTCCTTTGGGAATATCGCAAGAGCGCATGGTCTTAATTTCTTTCAATCAACAGAAGGGTTTGATTCTATTAATTACCGAATGGAGTTGGCTTTAAAGGCCACGCCGGCTCTTATTGAGATTCCAACTTGGAGAACCTTAGAGCATTGTGGACCCAATAACGATGATCATTTAGGATATCGCGAGGTTAAACAAGGCCAGTTTTTAGATGAATCGGGCTCTGAGATAATCGCCAAGGAGATTGAAGAAGCCTTCTTGGATGCAGAAAAAGCTCCATTTCCGGATGAATCAGAAGCAGGTAAATACGTTTATGCGAATTCTTAAATTTTCAGAAGCAATCAGAGAAGCTCAAGCTCAATGTCTAGAGGACCCGTCAGTCTTTTTGATTGGCGAGGGGGTCGGAGATCCAAAGAATATATTCGGAACCACTATGGGACTTAAGGAGAAATTTCCAGACCGAGTCTTCGACATGCCCATAAGCGAGAATGGAGTAACCGGAGTTTGTATCGGGGCTGCCATCAATGGATTTCGTCCCATTCTTGTGCATCAGCGTATCGATTTCAGTCTTTACTCGGCGGATCAGCTCATCAACAACGCTGCCAAGTGGTACAGCATGTTCGGTGGACAAAAAAGCGTCCCACTTGTCGTCAGGATGATAGTGGGAAGAGGCTGGGGACAGGGCAATCAGCATTCACAAAACCTTACCGCGCTTTATGCGCATGTTCCTGGGTTGAAGATCGTCGTACCATCGAACGCCTATGACGCAAAAGGTTTGTTTATAAGTGCGGTGGAAGACCCTAATCCAGTTTTGTTTATAGAGCATCGATGGCTTTATGAAACTACTTCACATGTGCCTGAAGAGAAATATAGGGTTGAGCTTGGAAAGCCAGGGCTTATGCTTAATGAAGCTTCAGAGGCGATGATAATTTCCAATGGTCATGCCACTCTGGAAGCCAAAAAGGCGATTGAATTTTTAAAGCAAAAAAATATCCATATTGATCATGTTGATTTGAGATCAATAAACCCAATGGGCACTATCCCCATCACGGCTCACAAAATTCTTATTGTTATAGATGAATGGGAAGTAGGTGGGATTTCTGCTCACCTCATGGCAAGGTTATATGAAGTTCAAGACCCGCATAATCAGCTTACGGTCAGAAGGATTACCTATCCAGGATATCCCTCCGCCTCATCTCCGGCCCTTACTAAGAATTATTATCCAACTGCACGGAAAATATGTAAGTTTTTCGATGTTGAAATGCCAGAAAATAAAACACCGCATGATGTTCCAGATTTAAGTTTCAGGGGGCCTTTTTAATGGAAAAAGAACAGAAGCTGCTTGATGAAGCAGTTAAAGTGCTTGGTTTTGAGCCTATAGTACTTTGTAAAGTCGATAGGTTTAGATGGTCTTTAGAGGAGCGTCCTGGAATTGGTCCACAAATGATCAAGCTTGAAAGAGCTCTTCAACATGTGACGAAGCATCCGATTGATTTAAGACTTCAGCCAAAAAAAGATGGCAATAGACGCTTTGATCGAAATTATTTAAGGGGAGTAGAAAAAGTATGAGGCCTTTAGACTTAAAGCCACCGGCAATTGAGCAAAGTGTTGCCAAGGAGTTTACTGAAAAACTCATCTTAGATGACACGAAGATTGGTTGGCATAAAGAGCGTGTGGATGCCTGGCTTCGAGGAGAAAAAATTGCGCCTATTACCGTTGATATGGCTTTAACTCGGGCCTGCAACTATGCTTGCAACTATTGCTATGCGACCCTTCAAGAAAACGATCGAAAGCAGATCACCAAAGAGACCATGACAAGGTTCATCGATGATTGTGCTGAGATTGGGGTTAAGGCGATTAGTCTTGTCTCTGATGGAGAAAGCTCCATTCATCCGGCCTATGAGCATACGATTACCTATGGTCATTCTAAGGGCATTTCTATGGCATCTGGGTCTAACGCCTATTCGTTTGATGAAAAAAGAATCCGAACTATTTTGCCAGCTCTTACCTATTTCAGAGTCAATATTACCGCCGGAGAGCCCGAGCGATACAAGCAGATCATGGGCGTTAAGGATGGATATTTTGAGAGAGTTTGTGAAAACATTAGAACGATGGTTAGGGTAAAAAAGGAACTAAACCTTTCCTGTACTATTGGTATGCAGATGGTGCTCATGCCTCAATATGAGGATCAGATCTTGCCATTATCTAAATTAGCTGTAGATCTCGGTGCTGATTACCTGGTGATCAAGCATTGTTCTGATAATGAAGACGGAGCGTTGGGTGTAAATTACGATGGCTATGAGAAACTTTATGGAACCCTTCATCATGCAGAAAGCTTGTCGACGAAAGAAACGCAAATCTCGGCAAAATGGTCGAAAATTGGTGACAAAGGAAAAAGAAACTACCAGCGCTGCTATGGTCCGCCTTTTTTGCTTCAAATCTCCGGATCTGGGCTTGTCGCACCCTGTGGAATGCTCTTTGGCAATGAATATAAGAAATTTCACGTTGGCAATATCGTTACAGAGTCCTTTAAAGACATGGTCCGCGGAGATAGATATTGGGAGGTTGTTAACTACCTAGCATCTCCAAGTTTTAATGCTCAGACAATGTGTGGGTCTTTATGTCTTCAGCATAAGGTGAACCAAGAGCTTGATAAGATAAAGAAGGGCGGAGAGTTAAGACATGAATCTGGAAAACCTCCCGAGCATTTAAACTTCATATGAAAACAGTTCTTTGCCATGGTGTTTTTGACGTTCTTCATGCTGGCCATTTAGCTTATTTTGAAGAGGCAAAAAAATATGGAGATAGACTCATCGTCAGTATCACGACAGATCGACATGTTAATAAAGGTCCAGGCCGACCTTATTTCTCTACAGATCAGAGAGCAGCAATGCTCAAGTCCCTTAGATTTATTGACGATGTCTTCATTAGTGATGAACCCACGGCTATTGGTGCTATTGAGAGAGTACGCCCAGATTTCTATATCAAAGGACCAGATTATAAGGACCTTGCTGGAGATGTTACAGGAGAGATTTTAAATGAAAAAGCGGCGGTCGAAAAGCATGGCGGAAAGCTTGTCTTCACGACAGGGGAAATGCACTCGTCCTCGACGCTCATCAACAAGTTCTTTAGCCCGTGGTCGGAGAGCCAAAAAGCAACAATTGAAAGAATTAAAGCGCTTGGCGGGATTAGCGCAATCGAAAGAGCAGTGGCATCTCTTGACGGATTACGCGTTATGGTTATCGGGGAGCCCATACTCGATGTTTACCGTTTTGTTAGGCCCGAGGGAATCTCATCGAAAAGCCCGACGGTAAGTGCAAGATTTCAAAGTGAAGAGACTTATTTTGGTGGATCGACCGCGATTTATCACCACTTAAAATCATTTTGCGATGTGAAGCTTGTAAAGCCACTGACCACATCCCGGGTTTATCCATCAAAGATCAGATATATTGATCAGGACAAGTCTCAAAGAATTTTTGAGGTGACTGAGATTTGGGAGAATGAGTGGGATAAGGAAGACTATATTTCGTGTTTAAAAGAAGCGCAAGCGGATTGTTTCGTTATAGCAGACTTTGGTCATGGTCTCATTGAAGGGCCTGTCCTTGAGGCTATAGCTGAGTTTAAGGGCTATGTAGGTCTTAACGTGCAGACAAACTCATCGAACTTTGGTTTCAATGTTTACACGAAGCACAAAAGATTTGATTATCTTTGTCTCGACACTAGAGAGGCAAGGCTTTCTGAGCATGATCGATATTCGAGCCCATTAGATCTTGCCTGGAAGATTCATCGAAGAGAAAGAGCTCCTGTTTCAATCACTCTAGGATCGAATGGGTCAGTTCTTCTTGATTCACATATTGAGTTTAAATCACCGGCCTTTTCTGACGTAGTGTTAGATGCCACTGGCGCAGGTGATGCTTATTTTGCTATCACTACCGCTCTTATGGCTACAGGATGTCATCAGGCATTAGTGCCTTTCATTGGGAATGTGTTTGCGGGCTTAAAGACCAAGATCATTGGGAACAAATCAGCCGTGAGCAAAGCAAGCTTACTTAAAGCGTGTCGAGCGATACTCGCGTAATGGACCCAAAACTAAAAAAACGCTTACTTAAAATCGACGAGCAGATAGAAAAGCTCTATTTGGCTGAAGAGAAATATCTCACTCTAGAGGCTGTTAAAGAGCATATCCTTGCCGTGAAGGTATCTGAGACAGATGGGCCAAGTGAGTCTGCCAAGAAGACCATTGCGATGTCTAGAGCTGACTATAAGACGTTTAAAGAATCACTTGCACATGCTAAGGCAGAGTTTCATCGCCAGGAGCATAAATACGAGCTTATTATTAAGGCCTTTGACGCGGCTTATCTATCTTTGAAGTTGGAAGTCCCAGCAATTAACAGGCAGCAATAAAAAAACCCGGTATTTGACTACCGGGTCCGGATGTATCCATAATCGTCGTGACAAGCAACAATTGAATCAAGACTAAACCAATCAAAATTCAATTGCAAGCAGTCCGGTTAGCCAAAATCCCATCTTATCTGGAAAAGAGCCAGTGGCATTGGGGGGACTAGGCGTGCTCTATACGCTACCTGCCGACCGACAGAAGACTTAGCCTTGTGCTTAGATCTCGATAATGAGCGTGGAGAAATAGGGACAATGTGGGGGGCCGACGACTCAGGGGAGAAATCCTGAATCACCTCTAACTTGGCAATGGTTCCTATTCTTTGAATGGGAGGGGAACCCTATGCCCGAAGGGCCTCTGATCTAGGGGAGAAAAATGAAATACAAGAAATGTAGAGCATGCAAAAAAGAATATTTGGTTCCTAGTCCATGGCCCGGATGTTGTTCTGAGAAGTGCAAGAAAAGAAGAAGAGTTTATCTCGCTAAGACGAAAGCTATTTCGGTCACCAGAAAACCTAGAAAAAAAGACTTCCTGGATTCGAAAGAATGGAAAGAGCTTAGATATGTGGCGTTAAAACGATACGGCGCGGTGTGTATGCTGTGTGGAGGTAGGCCCCCTAAAGCTGTAATTCATGTAGATCATATCAAGCCAAGAAGTAAGTTTCCTGAATTATCTTTGGATATCGAAAACCTTCAGATTCTTTGTCAGACTTGTAATCAAGGAAAAAGCAATAAGCACCAGGATGACTTTCGATGAGTAGTGAATGGATTAAACTAAAACAAAGACATTGGCCAAATGGCAGTTTGAAAAGATTCTTGAGTAATGATGAATCGGGATCTGTGATCGAAGCCTTAAAAAAAAGAATCAAAGAAAAAGAAGAAAAAGTTACTGACTTTGACGAAGCCTTTATGAACGATCTAGCTCAGGCACTTGCATGGGGGATTATCAGAGATGCAACCAGAAAGGGTTATCGAAAGCGAGATTCTCTCTTGGCTAGCAAGCCAGGACATTCTCGCGTTCAAGATCAAGACGACAGCGAGTTATGATCCAAAGACCGGAGCTTATTGGAAAACCTCAAAGTATTATAAAAAAGGAACTGCTGATATTTTAGGCATCTATAAAGGAAGACCATTAGCGATCGAAGTTAAAACAAAAACGGGAAGGTTATCTCCGCATCAAAAAATATTCTTGCAAGAGTGGAGAAATTACGGTGGTATTTCGATTGTCGCGAGATCCATCGAAGACGTAGACCGGGGGTTATATGAAGGGTTGCTGGCTCTTACCAACATTGAACAGGCCAAATCTACTTAAAGAATTCATCAAAGCATACAAGGACACTGAATCCTCAACAGAAGTTTGGGTTTTGGTTGACGAGAAAGACCCAAGCTTTGAGGCTTACCGAGAAATTGAGCTTCCATCGAAGTTTACTTTTATCAACACACTAGATGCTGTCACAATGGGCGATAAGGTTAGATTTGTATGGCAGTCCGTAAACTCCTTTGATTGGGTTGGGATTTTAAATGATGACCATAGACCAAGAACAAACAAATGGGATCAAGCTGTCATCTCGCAAGTCCAAGGCCACAATGTCGTCTTCACCAACGATAATTATGTTAATGCACAAGGACCCTCAAGAATTGCAGGGGCTATTTGCTTCTCTGGTAAATGGCTCAGAGCACTGGGGTATATGTTTTTGCCTGGGCAACACCACTTGTATTCTGACGATCTATGGCAAGCCCTCTGTCAACGTCCTCAATGTGCCTTCTATCTACACGACGTCATCGTCGAGCACGATCATGCGTATAAGAATAAAGCTTTACAGGATGATACGTTTTTTAAGATCAATGGTGAAAAGGGCTTAGATCCACATACCAAACTCGGAGAAGGCGGCTTTTGGCCCGGCGATTCTGAAGTCTTTAGAAAATGGCTTGAATCAGGTCGAGCTGAGAAAGACATGCAAAAGATCATGGACATTCAACCGAAGACTGGAGTCATGATTGCAACTCCTTCTCATGATAATCTTGTTTTGTTCGAGTACGCTCTTGGGCTTTCGGATTTTCAACTGGCCCTTCGGCAACAAAACATTCACATCGAAGTGGCACGCGTGGTTGGATCTAGTCTTATTCCTCATGCCCGAAACTCTCTTG
>Ga0157378_10004429_pt1 | contig 12360 bp, 9 predicted proteins | sample M65metaG_FD_115309 | JGI IMG/M metagenome (GOLD analysis project Ga0157378, IMG submission 115309) | Miscanthus rhizosphere microbial communities from Kellogg Biological Station, Michigan, USA - M6-5 metaG | ecosystem: Host-associated > Plants > Roots > Rhizosphere > Soil | place: USA: Michigan...
AGTTCAGCCGCCTTCAGTACGAATACCAGTTATGCCTGGCCAAAATAGAACTGGTTAGGCTGCTGGGCTATAAGTACTGGTAAAAACCCATTGCTGATTGCCGGATTTGGAAATTTTGAGATTTGCTGCACGCCGTTTTCCAATAAAAACAAAGAGCCCCGGACGAATCCGGGGCCAATTTTTTTGTACGAACCTCACCAATTTTTTACGGTTACATCATAGGTACAAAATTACATAGGTTCTTCTGCAGGATTTGGATTTTAAAAGGACAGGTTTTGTTTCATGATGGATATTGGATTCATTAAAACGGTTTCAAGGATTTGGTTTAACACGGTTTTTTAAAGGACTTGGACGGTTTGGTTTTTAGGATTTGGATGTTTTGAACCTTATATCATTCATTCAACAATACAAATATACAATTGACCCCGGGGCGGGTCAAGAGCACAAACGCCTGATTTTAATTCTTCGGTATTTACAGGGTAAATCGTAAGTTTACGAACCTGAAATCCTGTATTAACACCCTATTTTTTTATCGCCATCATAATCTCCCTCTTTTGTAGTTTATACAACGACGGAAGCATAATTGAAAACGCTTATCCTTGTTATAAAATAAAAAGTTCGCCATATGAAGTTCCAGAATAAAAATGTGTTTATATCGGGCGGCAGCCGGGGAATTGGTAAGGCCATTGCACTCCGGCTTGCCAGGGAGGGCGCTAATATTGCCATCGCCGCAAAAACGGTTGATCCCAACCCCAAGCTGGACGGTACCATTTTTACCGCAGCCGAAGAAATAGCGAAAGCCGGAACCGGAAAGGTATTGCCCATTCAGGCAGATATCCGTTTTGAAGAAAGCATCAACGAAGCCGTAAAAAAGACCGCAGAGGTTTTTGGTGGTATTGATATATTGATAAATAATGCAAGCGCCATCAATCTTTCGCAAACGGCACAAACGGAATGGAAACGCTGGGAACTGATGCAGGGCATTAACGTACGAGGAACATTTTTTACCTGCAAGGCCTGTATTCCGCATTTAAAAAATGCACATAACCCGCATATATTAAATCTGTCTCCCCCTATAAACCTCGATCCGGGCTGGTTTGCAAAACACCTTGCATACACCATCAGTAAATATGGAATGAGTATGGTGGTACTGGGTCTTTCGGAGGAATTAAAGCCCGATAGAATTGCCGCCAATGCGTTGTGGCCTAAAACAACCATCGCAACAGCCGCCGTGCAAAATTTGCTGGGAGGCGATTTCCTGGTACAGCGTAGCCGTACAGTTGATATAGTAGCCGATGCGGCTTATTATATTCTGCAGCGCCCTTCACATGAATGCACAGGTAATTTTTTTATTGATGAAGAGGTACTGAAAACAGAAGGGATGACCGATTTCTCTCATTATGCCGTAAATCCCCAGCATAAATTGATGATGGACCTGTTTGTCTGAACTGCCTTAATGCAAGCCTATACACGGCACCTGTAGCTTAAAACTTTTTACACAGGAAGTTTTTGCTTTTTTTAACACAGCTCATCACGGCAATACGCCGTTGCAGTTAATAATATTGCCCGACATGCCGGGCCTGTTTATCTTCCGTTTTATCGCAGAGAACCGGTAAAGCAGGGTAGACATCTTTTATTATTCCAAAGCATGCAACTGCGCTTTTCACATTTACTGGCCACATTAATAAGCACCTTACTGGGTTTTGTGTCTATTGTTGCCCAGGTTCCCCGGCAAATTGCAGCCAAAAGAATAATTAACCCCATTAAAATTGACGGCAAGATCGATGATATCGACTGGAAGGATGCCCCTATGGCCAGTAATTTTGTAGCGCTCCGACCGGTAGCCTTTGCAAAAGAAACAGAAGCCAACCGCACGGAAGTGTACGTACTGTACGATAACCAGGGATTGTATATTGGCGGTTATTGCCATGAAAAGACCAGGGACAGTATTCAAACTGAACTAATCGGCCGTGATAATTTTGGAAGCAATGATTTCATTGGGTTTATTTTCGACACCTATAAGGACAATATCAACGGCTTCGAATATTTTATTACTCCCCTGAACGAACAAATGGATGCCAAAATGGGCCCGCCGGATAACAACGGAAATATCGAAGATTTTAGCTGGAACAGTGTCTGGAAAAGCGGTACCAATATAGTTACTGATGGATGGACATTCGAACTCTTTATTCCTTATTCTGCCATTCGTTTCAGTAATAAAAAAAAGCAGGACTGGGGCCTGAACATTGTTCGGAGAAGACAAAAATCCGGGCAACAACTTTTCTGGAATCCCATAGACCCCGTGAAAAATGGCTTTCTTACGCAGGAAGGTCTTTGGACCGGCATCGAAGATATTAAACCACCGGTGCGGCTTTCCTTTTCACCCTATTTTTCTTCTTATCTCAATAACTATCCCTACAATACACCTGGTATTAAAAACACGAGTATAAGTTTAAACGGTGGGATGGACGTTAAATATGGCATTAGCCAGGCATTTACACTGGACATGACCCTGATACCGGATTTTGGGCAGGTACAAAGTGATAACAAGGTTTTGAACCTTACACCCTTTGAGGTAAAATACAATGAAAACCGCAGCTTTTTTACCGAAGGAACAGAACTGTTTTCAAAAGGAAATCTTTTTTACAGCAGGAGAATCGGTGGTACACCTTTGCATTATTACGATGTTGGCAATGAGATTACCGCCAGCGAACAGATTGTAAAAAATCCGGTTGAAAGCAAATTGATCAACGCCACCAAGATCTCGGGCAGAAACAAACATGGCCTGGGCATTGGTTTTTTTAACGCATTAACACAACCGCAATATGCGCTGGCTGAAGATAATGCAGGCCGGCAGCGGCGTATAGAAGATGATCCCCTTACGAATTATAATGTATTTGTACTTGATCAGACGTTAAAAAATAATTCATCTGTCAGCTTTGTAAACACCAATACACTGCGTAACGGCAGCGATTATGATGCCAATGTTAGCGCCGGCCTGTTTAGTTTTTATGATAAAAAAAATACCTGGAATGTATACGGCAAGGGTTACAGCAGTACATTGTTTAATAAGGATCAAAAGAATATTACAGGTTATAAATACAACCTGGGTATGGGCAAGGTGAGCGGGCGGTTTAGTTTTTCACTGGAATCTACCCTGCATGACGATAAATTTAATTTTAACGACCTGGGCTATATGACCTTCACCAATTACTGGGAAAAAATAGTATACCTGGGCTACAATTTTGTAAAGCCCAAACGGATATTTAACCGGCTTTACCATAATTTCAATTTTGTGTATACGCACCGGTACAAACCTTTTGGCTACCAAACCACCACCGCATCATATAACATCAATGGACAACTGAAAAACCTCTGGTTCATCGGTGGTACCCTGGGTTTCTCCGCCGCGGGCAATGATTTTTATGAGCCAAGGCATGAAGGAAGGGTTTTTAGAACACCGGCCAGTATCAGTGTCGGTAATTTCTTCGAAAGCAACTTCGCAAAAAAATATTATGCGAATGGAAATTATACGCTCAGTTTTTTTGATCGCAAGGGTTGGACCGAACTACAGCTCGCCTTCAGCCACCAGTATCGGGTTAGCAACAAAATTTCTTTTGGCCATGATATTTCGTTCAACCCGCGGTGGAATAATGTTGGCTTCAGTAGCCTTTTATCAGCGCCTGTTCCGGAAAATGACACCGTTCTGTTTGCCCGCCGCAACCGTAATACGGTTGAGAATATTCTTCGCGCCAAATATAGTTTCAACAACAGTATGTATATTACCCTCCGCGTACGGCATTACTGGAGCAAAGTGAGCAATCTTTCGTTTTTTACATTGGAAAAGGGCGGCGGCCTGACCGACAATAACAACGTTAACCAAAACCTTAACCAGAACTACAATGCGTTTAATGTGGATATGGTATATAGCTGGCGCTTTGCGCCGGGAAGTGAAATGAATATTGTATGGAAGAATGCCATCGGCACCTTTGGCAAAGAGGTAGTAAATAATTACTTTAAGAATATCGATAATACCCTGTCGTCGCCACAAAACAACAGCATCTCTTTTAAAATACTATACTACCTGGATTATCTGCAGTTGCGCAGGAAAAAGCCATAAGCCAACCTGAACCGGTAAGCTGCCGGGTTTTTCACCGAATTGATTAAATTGTGTTCAAACACATATTTATGGGAAAATCGGTTGGTCTATTAACGGCAATGTTTTTTTTAGCGTGTATATTTTCCTTTGCAAATGCCCAGCAAAAAGTTTCGCCGGCAATAATTGACGCTCTCCAGAAACAGGCCGCGACCGATCTGCAGAACAGGTACGATGAGTATAAAAAGACCGCATTACAGATATGGGATTATGCAGAAGTAGGATATAAGGAAATAAAAAGTTCGGCATTGCACCAGCAGACATTACGGGATAATGGTTTTATAGTGGAAGCTACTGTAGCAGGCATACCTACTGCATTTGTAGCTACTTACGGTAATGGTAAACCGGTGATTGGTATACTCGCAGAATTTGATGCATTGCCTGGTATGTCGCAGGAAGCAGTACCAGAGAGAAAAGCCATTGAAGGAAAAGGGGCCGGGCATGCCTGCGGACATCATTTATTTGGGACAGCGTCCGTGGCCGCCGGCATCGAAATAAAAAAACTGATGGAACAAAAAAAAATAACCGGCACCATAAAAGTATATGGTTGCCCGGCTGAAGAAGGTGGTAGCGGAAAAGTGTATATGGTGCGTGCCGGCCTGTTTAATGGGGTAGATGTGGTGATTCATTGGCACCCCGGCGCAGAGAACAGTGTTACCATGACCAGCGCACTTGCCAATAAATCTGCTAAGTTCCGCTTTCATGGATTGGCGGCGCACGCGGCAGCGGCACCCGATAAAGGGCGTAGCGCACTGGACGGCGTAGAATCTTTGGATTATATGGTTAACATGATGCGTGAACACGTGCCGCAGGAAACCCGTATTCATTATGTAATTACCAATGGCGGCAAAGCGCCGAACGTAGTACCCGATTTTGCGGAAGTATACTATTATGTGCGCCATCCGAAAAGAGAAGAAGTGGTTTCTATTTTTGACCGGGTGGTAAAAGCTGCTGAAGGCGCGGCCATGGGTACAGGCACAACCGTTGACTATGAAATCATTGGCGGCACACATGATCTGCTATTAAATAGCACCCTGGCTGAAGTAATGCAAAAAGATCTGGAAAAAACCGGTGGCGTACAATACACAAGCGAAGAAACAGCATTCGCAAAAAAGATACAGGCCAGTTTCACTTATAAGGTACCCGCTATAGAAACGGCTGTGTTGGTTAAACCCATGGAGAAAAAGGAAGGAAATGATGGATCGACAGATGTGGGTGATGTAAGCTATGCTGTGCCTACGGTAGGTATGTCGGCAGCCACCTGGGTGGCCGGTACACCTGCCCATAGCTGGCAGGCTGTTGCCTGTGGTGGAACCGAGATCGGCATTAAAGGAATGATGGTAGCTGCAAAAACGATGACCCTGACTGCGATTGATCTTTATACAAATCCTGCACTGATTGAAAAAGCAAAGACAGAATTTATAAAAGCAAAAGGTGATTACCAGTATAAGGCTTTGTTGGGTGATAGGAAGCCTGCGCTGAATTACAGGGATTGATCTGAGTCTTTAGTTCTGAGTCTTTAGTTCGGAGTCTTAGTTTGAGGTTTTTAGTTCTTAATCTCCCGACTCTTGACTCCCGACTCCCTCTACTCTCCCTGCATCTTCTCCGGCCGCATTTGCGGAAACAGCAATACATCCTGGATACTTACCTGGTTGGTCATGTACATACACAACCGATCAATGCCAATACCGATACCGCTGGTAGGCGGCATTCCATATTCTAAGGCGCGTAAAAAATCATGATCAATAAACATGGCTTCATCATCGCCTCGCTGCATAAGTTGCGCCTGCTCTTCAAAACGTTCGCGCTGTTCAATGGGATCGTTTAACTCGCTGTACGCATTCGCTATTTCTTTACCATTGACCATCAGCTCAAAGCGTTCAACAAGTCCGGGTTTGCTGCGATGCTTTTTGGTCAGCGGACTCATCTCTACCGGATAATCGATGATAAATGTTGGCTGGATATATTTGTGCTCGCTGGTAGCGCCGAAAATTTCATCAATAAGTTTTCCCTTACCGATATTGCCGGGCACACCAATTTTTAATTGATTGCATACATCGCGCAGGCCCGCTTCATCTTTATCACTGATATCAATACCCGTATTTTCTTTTACAGCATCAAAAATAGAAATGCGTTTAAAAGGAGCTTTATAACTAATGGTCTGGTCGCCCAGTACCACCTCTGTTGTTCCATGCAGGGCAATCGCAATACGTTCCATCAATTGTTCGGTTATTTCCATCATCCAGAAATAATCTTTATAGGCCGTGTACCATTCCAGCACGGTAAACTCGGGGTTATGTGTCCGGTCCATGCCCTCATTACGAAAATTACGGCTGAACTCATATACCCAGTCGAACCCGCCCACGATCAATCTTTTCAAATATAGCTCGTTGGCAATACGCAGATAAAAAGGAACATCCAGCGCGTTGTGGTGCGTAATAAATGGCCTGGCCGCAGCACCTCCGGGTATAGCCTGCAATACGGGCGTATCCACTTCCAGTGCGCCTTTTTCATTCAAAAAATCACGAATGGTATTAATGAGTTTGGTTCGTTTTACAAAAGTGTCCTTTACTTCGGGGTTGATATTAAGATCAACGTAACGCTGGCGGTATTTGAATTCCGGATCGGTTACTTCGTCAAACACTTCCCCTTCTTTTTCACGAACTACCGGCAGGGGTTTCAATGATTTTGCGAGCAGGCTGAATTCTTTTACGTGAACTGAGGTCTCACCTGTTTTAGTAGTGAACACATACCCTTTGATGCCCACCAGGTCGCCCAGGTCGATCATCTTTTTCCAGACGGTTTGGTATAAAGTCTTGTCTTCGCTGGGGCAAATATCATCCTGTTTGATATAGAATTGTATTTTGCCGCTGGCATCCTGCAACACCGCAAAATTGGCCTTGCCCATATCGCGCACGCTCATGATACGGCCCGCCAGGCATACATCTGCAAAATCCGCCTTGTTTTCTTCTCCTTTATACCTGGCTTTTATAGTGGCTGCGGTTATATTTACCGGGTACAGCGCCGCCGGATAGGGGTCGATCCCCAGCTTTCTCAATGCTTCCAGTTTTTCCCTGCGAACAATCTCCTGTTCTGACAAATGTTGCGTACTCATGCCGGATAAAATATTAAATGAAACAGCAGGGCTTACCTGCCATTAACGGGTTGCAAAAATACAGGATTTGAAATGGGAAATCGAATCGTTACGACGAAGATTCCAATGATTGAATGAACTTGTAAAACAAGAGGCTATTTGCCCAGGGCTATCTGAAAACACAATGCGGGAAATGCCTGCCGGGTAACAGTGGTTTTAAAATAAAGTGGTGCTGTTTCCCGCTTAAGTGATATGCCCAGCGCTTTTTTTCTGCTGCGGTGAGCGCCCACAAAAAAAGGAATAGAGGCGCCCATAGATCCTACGCCCATGAATGTTCCCAAAACACCAATTACAATTTCTGCATCGCCGCCGTTTAATTCGCCATTGCCATAATCGCTGCGCTGGTTCCTGTTAACACCATCAATTATTAAAAGTGTGCTGCCCACCGTTACGGCTGCGCCGGCACTTAACAGGATGATGCCGGCCCTCTGTTTTCGCTGGCTTTTTAAAAGATAATCGTCGCGGCGGGAATAAGTGCCGGGCTCAATTTTTTGGGAAAAAAGGGGTAATGAGCAGGCCATCAGCAGCACTGCAGCAAAGATGCTTTTCATACCGGTTGATTTTGCTGTATAAAGGTAAATGATAATCAGGCAATCAGAAGGGTTCGTTTCTGCAGAACAGTAGCTGTATAGTTGGACGGCGGATTATACCGAATGCCCATTCTTCACAATTCGTTAATGCGGGGGCAATACCGGGGTAATATGCGCAGGGGATATTTGTAAAACGAATATCCAGATGGAAAAAAGACCGGTTGATGTGGTGGTATTGTCTGACCTGCATTTGGGCACCTATGGTAGCCGGGCAAAGGAAATTACCAGTTACCTGCGCAGCATTTCTCCTCAAATGCTGATATTGAATGGCGACATCATCGATATCTGGCAATTCAGCAAACATTATTTTCCTGCAGCCCATTTCGGCGTTATAAAAGAAATTACTCACCTGATGAGCAATGGTACCCGCGTTATCTATATAACCGGCAACCATGACGAAACACTTCGGCGTTATTCGGGTCTTGATCTCGGCAATTTTCAATTAACCGATAAACTGGTCATTGAAATCAATCACAAAATGACCTGGGTTTTTCATGGCGATGTATTCGACAATACTACCAGGGGAAGTGCAAGGGTGCTTGCTAAGCTCGGTAGCAGCGGTTATGGACTACTGATATTACTGAACCGCCTTATCAACCGGGGCTTGCATTTATTCGGCCAGCAGCGTATTTCTCTTTCCAAAAAAATAATGGCCGGCGTAAACAAGGCAGTTGCCAAGGTAAATGATCTTGAAATGATTGCCGCCGAACTGGCCATCGAAAAAAAATACGACTACGTGATTTGTGGCCATATACACCAGCCCTGCAAGAAAACAATTGTTACGGAAAAAGGTGAAGTAGTTTACCTGAACAGCGGTGATTGGATAGAGCACCTGAGCGCACTGGAATACCGCGACAATGACTGGCATTTATATGAATATGATGCCAGCCAAACCGAAAACAATAAAGCCGATAACAGCAGACCACCCGTGAACGTAGTCTCTGAAGAAATTCATTTTTATATCAATTCACTGGCCGTTTAACATGAATGCCTAAATAAGATAATAGTATGAAAATATTATATGCAGTACAAGCCACCGGTAATGGTCATATCAGCAGGGCGATGGAGTTATTGCCTTACCTGCGTGTATACGGACAGGTAGATGTTTTTTTAAGCGGCGCCAATAGCCAGTTAAAAGCCGATTTGCCGGTGCGTTACAGGAGTAAGGGTCTTACATTGTTTTATAACGATGGCGGCGGACTGGATTACCCTAAAATTATCCGGAACCTGAATCCAATGCGGGTATGGAAAGAGGTCAAAGAGTTGCCGGTGGAAAAATATGATGTGGTAGTAAACGATTTTGAATGCATCACTTCGCTGGCATGTGCCTGGAAAAAAATTCCTTCCGTTAACTTTGGTCACCAGGCATCTTTTCAATCGGCTTTAACACCCCGTCCCGCAAAAAAAGATATAGTGGGTGAAAGTATCCTTAAACATTTTGCCCGCGCAAGCAGTTATCTGGGATTGCATTTCGAAAGATATGATGATTTCATATTCACGCCGGTTATAAAAAAAGAAATATTACAGGCGAAACCGGCAACAAAAAATCACATCACTGTCTACCTGTCTTCTTACAGCGACGAGGTTTTGCTGAAATGTTTTCATCGCTTACCATTATTCCGGTTCCAGGTTTTTTCCAAACAGGTAAAACAACCTGTGATAAATGGCAATACAACTTTTATTCCCGTTAATAACCGGCTGTTCACGGAAAGCATGATCGATAGCATGGGTGTAATTACCGGTGCCGGTTTTGAAACGCCGGCCGAGGCACTTCAACTGCAAAAGAAATTGATGGTGATACCGATACGCGGACAATATGAACAACTTTGCAATGCGGCTGCGTTGGAACGGTTGGGTGTAAAATTGTTGCAGAAAATAGACGAATCATTTACAGCATCTTTTTATGAGTGGATAGAAAGCAACACACAAATGCCCGTTGTATACAATGATGTAGCTCCTGCATTGGTCAACAACCTCCTTGAAAATTATCCTTACCGTGATTCGGCAATGGATTTATTGTATCCAAATTTTATTTTTAATTGACTGGTCAATATCAGCCGGCTGATAGCAAGACCTGCCAGGCCTGTTTTATTTTTCCCTGATCCAGTAATTCTTTTGCATACAGATGAAGCTCGTTTTCCATCTCGTCAGGGTTAATGGCGTAATACTGGAAAATATTTTTCAGGCGATCGTCGTAAAAGGCAGGATCTATATCGGGCACTGCATTTTCGCTGGCTAATAAATCAAGATGGGCAGCAGTAAGGATAGTGCTTCGCCGGATATTCCCGGGCAACCACGGAGCAATATTATCTGGTTTGAACATTTCAGGAACAGCTATATGTTTTTCTTTTCGCGCAGCAATGAAAAATCATCTTCTTCCCGGACAATGGTGTTGCTCAGCTTTCCCAAACCGGTAATTTCCATTTCTATTGTATCGGTTTCCTGTAACCATTGTTCCTTATAGTCCGGGTCATTTAACCTGCCTGTTCCGTTAAGTTCGAGAAAGCACCCCGTGCCAACAGTACCGCTACCAATGATATCCCCCGGGAATAAATTAACACCATACGATGCACGCTCTATAAGCTCTGCAAAGGTCCAGTCCATATCTGCGAGATTGCCTTCGCTTACCTGCTTGCCGTTTACAAAACATTGCATGCGCAGGTTCCAGCTTTTGCCGGTATGATTGTCTTTTGCGGGCACTTCATAAGCCTGCAGTTCATCCGGTGTAACCAGCCAGGGGCCTAGCGCCGTAGCAAAATCCTTTCCTTTGGCAGGTCCAAGATTCAGCAACATTTCTTCCATTTGCAATTGGCGCGCACTAAAATCATTCATGATCATCAATCCTCCTATATAATCGTCTGCATCCGCTGCGCGGATATTGCGGCCCGGTCTGCAAATAACAATAGCCGCTTCCAGCTCGAAATCAAGGTTGTTTAAATGGTCGGGCATACAACTAATATCTCCCGGGCCCTGGATACCATGATGATTGGTAAAATAAAATACGGGATACTGATCAAATGCCGGGATCATGCCTGCACTCCGGTTCCGACGGGCCGTGGCCACGTGTTGCCTGAAGGCATATCCATCCCGGCAGGAAGTAGGAAAGGGCACCGGTGCCAGTAATGCAACCTGGGCATAGGGGATGGCTTTATTGTCACTTATTTTTCCTTCGCGTACCATTATCTCGCCACCCATCGCCATCGGCAAGGCATCATCCCAATAATTCAAAAACATACTCATGGTATTGGGCAGATCCGGATGCAGGGCATCCATATCGTAAAGGCATCCATCAATGTAAGCGGCTAGTTGTTCCTGTTCTTCCCTGATATAAGAAACCAATTTCATGCTGAAGATTTTATAAAGAGTTGTCTGGATTTAATTGAAAAAGATATTCATATTGGATATTTGAACCACATAGGCACATAGAAAACATAGTAACTCACATAGCCTATGTTTTGTACCTTATGTGCCTATGTGGTCCCAAAAAACTAAATATAGACAGTTTCTAAGGTTGCAATTTATATTTTTATTGTACGCTGCCACCATGATATTCCTGTTCATTGGTAATTAGTAACTTCCGGTATGAGATTTTTTACCTGTATTATTTGTCTGCTGGCGGCGGTTGAAGTATCCGCACAATCAAAATCAGATGCATGGCTGGAACAATTGCTCCGGAAAAATGCATCAACTCTCCTGCTGCATATATTGGACAACCCGGATACGTTTCGTTACCAGTTAATTTATACCCAGATTGACCGCGATAAAAACAACCAGCCACATTTTAAACACTATTACCTGCACCTCAACAAAGACCTGTATTTTAATCCGGCTTCTACCGTTAAGTTGCCGGTGGCACTGGCTGCACTTGAAAAATTACATGAGATCAATATTCCGGGAGTAGATAAATACACCAGTATGCTCACCGATAGCAGTTATAGCGGGCAACTGAAAGTGTATACAGACAGTCTTTCGGCTAACGGATTGCCTTCTGTTGCGCAATACATCAAAGAAATATTTTTGGTGAGTGATAATGATGCCTATAACAGGCTCTATGAATTTGCAGGACAGCAATCGCTGAACGAAAAGTTGTGGAACAAAGGATATACCGGCAGCCGCATTACACGGCGGTTTATGCCCATGACTGAGGATGAGAACCGGCATACGAACGCCATCCATTTTGTGAAAGATGGAAAAACACTGTATGAGCAACCCCCCGCATACAATCAGAAGCCTTTTGATTTTAGTAAGCATTATCTTATTGGAAAAGCTTATTACAACAGGCATGACAGCCTGGTGCAGCAGCCGATGGATTTTACTACCCATAATGTTTTGCTATTGCAGGACCTGCAGCAGTTGTTGCAATCAGTATTGTTTCCGCAATCAGTCCCGGCAAGGCAAAGGTTTGCATTAACAGCAGAGGATCGCCGGTTTTTGTACCAGCATATGTCGGAATTGCCGTA
>Ga0157378_10004431_pt1 | contig 12355 bp, 4 predicted proteins | sample M65metaG_FD_115309 | JGI IMG/M metagenome (GOLD analysis project Ga0157378, IMG submission 115309) | Miscanthus rhizosphere microbial communities from Kellogg Biological Station, Michigan, USA - M6-5 metaG | ecosystem: Host-associated > Plants > Roots > Rhizosphere > Soil | place: USA: Michigan...
GGACCGTACCCGGCGTAGTGCTTGGGATTGGCCGTGACGTATGCGCGATTGACTAGCGCGATGTTGCGGTTGTTCTCAAAGTAGGAACTGGTGAAGCGATCGTGAAGGGCGTGCGGGTCCATGCCCATGAACGAGTAATGAGTGAAAAAGAGCGGACCGCCACGGCCCACGCCGACATCGAGCTTGATGCCGTAGTAAGTGTTGCCGTTGGAGTAGTGATTTCCATCCTTGGTGCCGCCCCAGCCTTCGCGGTAGTGCTGCGCAGTTTCAGATTGCGAGGCCCAGCCGGAGTAGTACATCGATGCTGGAACACCGTGCGTGGGTGATGCGATCGAGAGCAGGTAGGTGATCATCACCTCGTTCCAGCCGATGAGCGGGTGGTGGATCTGGTACTCCCACTGCGGGGACCAGTGCCAGTAGAGGAAGTCGCTCGTGGGGGTCTGGCGGTGCCAGTTCCACTCGACCGCTTCCCAAAGCGCGGTGATGCGTTTGCCGAGGGACTGTTCGGCGGGATCGGAACCGTGGAAATATCCACGCGCAGAGAGCAGGCCTTGCGCGAGAAATGAAGTTTCGACGAGGTCGCCGCCGTTGTCGTACATGCCGAATACGGGCATGGTGTGGCCGGTGGTGCCGTTCATGTAGTGCGACCAGACGCCGTGATAGCGGTCGGCATGCTCGAGGAAGTTAACGATTTTGCTAAGGCGTTCGACGCCTTCGGCGCGGGTGATGAACTTGCGATCAACGCCAACGACGAGTGCCATGATGCCGAATCCGCTGGCGCCGGTGGCGACGACGCGGTCATCGCCGGGAATGTTTTCGCGGGTCATGCCGGAGTGGGGATCGGCGCCATCCCAGTAGTAATGGAAGCAGGCCTGCTGCATCATCGTGAGGAGTTCGTCGTCGCTGAGCTCGCGGGTCGAGGCTTCCGCTTCGTTAGATTGCGCGGATTCACGGTCGTTCCAACCGACGGCGGCGAGCTTGTAGCGTGCGTGGACGCCGGATTTGCCGAGGAAGTCTTCGTAGCGATGGAAGCCGGGAAGCTGAATTCCGACAGGAGTGAATGGGCCGTTATCGAGTGAGCGGTAGATGACGTAGCGGGCGAGGCCGGCGGAATCGGTTGAGGACCATTCAATTTCGATATGACGATCGTAGCCGGTGGCGCGGAGGTTCGTTGGCGTGGGAGATGAGGCGGCAGAGGATGGCGCGTCCGCTACGCGGATCTCATCAACGATGAGCGTGTGTCGGACGTTGTCGGCGCGGTCCTGGTAGAAGGTAAGGCTTTGCAGGTACCCAGGGTTGAATGGGTAGATGGAGGCGGTGGTGATGTCGGCGAATGGAATGCGGACTTCGATCCACTTACCAGCAAGAATGTTGCCGCTGTACTTTCCGAGCGAGAGAGGGACGCTGAAGCTGGCGGGGAATTCGGCGACCTGGAGTCCTTCGGGCGAGGTGGAGAGAACGAGTTTGGGCAGGTCGGCCGCGGCGATAGGCCGAGGTGCGTAGAGCCAGAAGAAAAGGATGTGACCGTCGAGGCCGGGTCTGCGGTTGCGGAAGTTGAGCATTGAGATTTGCGCGTTCCATCCGCTCTCCGGCGCGGACTTCCATGTAAGGCGAAGTGCATTAGGCGGAGTGCGGAAGTGCTCGGAGTCGACGGGCAGTCGGCCCTTCTGCTCTTCGATAAAGCTCTGACCATTGGTTTGAGCCTGCGAGTGGTAGTAGGTATCGTGCGTGAGGCTATTGTCGAAGATGACGTGGCGGTAGTAGTCGCCCTGGGCGCGTGCATCCGGCGTTACGAGGAGTGCGGCAGCGATAATGAGGCAGACGAATCCATGCGCAACCTGTAAGTTGCTCATTGAACAGTAGAAATTGGCATTATTCATTTCGTTTCTCTCGATTGAGTGTAGCGCGATGGATGTGATTCGAGCCGTCGGCTATTTCTGTTTATCTGTGCAGGCTGTTTGGCAGATGGCGTGGGCCATATATCCGGCAGCGGTGGCAAAGGCGCGGCCAGCCTGATCCATGCGGGCGGTAGCCGGGTCGACGCCTTCGGTAATGATGCCGCCATCCCAATTGCTCGCGAGAAGGATTTTTAGGGCCTTGTCATGTCCGGATTCGAGGCGAAGCTGGTCGGCGATGCTCCATGCCGTGGTGAAAGGGACGCGATAGCTGCCCGGCAGACCATAAGGTTGATCCCCGTAAGAGTACTGGTAGCTCTTCGATTGCAGCCACTGGGAGGTGCGAATGAAGACGGGGTCGGCCTCCGAAACAAAGCTGAGCAGAGGGAGCTTAAAGAGCGAGCCCGGTGGGATATCGGTAAATACGAAGTTCTTGCCGTCAGTGGCGGAGGCGAAGATGGGCCCGCTCGCACCTGGTGCAGATGAGGCGACGCAGCGAGAGAGGATGGCTTCGTGCAGCGATGAGGCGCGTTTAGTCATCTCGGATGAGCCGGCGGCATCGTTCAGGTGTTGATAGAGATCAGCGAGACCGGTGAGGGCGCGCCAGACGAGGACGTTGTCGTAGGTGATGAAAGGGAGCTTCTGGAATTCGTCCTGGGAATCCTGAAGTGATGAGTAGAGCCCGGTTGCAGGATCGAAGCGGGTGAAGAGGCCGTCGCGCAGGCGCGTGAGTGCGGATTGATGAGCGATGAGGAATGCGGTGTCGTTGGTCTGTTTGATGTAGTCGGCGAGGGCGACGACGGGAGCAGCGGCCTCGTCGAGCTGGAATCCGTCTTCAAGGACAACCCCGTCGATGAAGCGACTATGCGTACCTGTGTTGCGCAGCTGGATGGTGAGGGCGTACTCCAGGGCTTCGCGGGCGAGAGCGGAGTCGCTGTCAAGAAGTGCAGGAAAGCTCCAGAGCATTGCGTCACGGTCCCAGTATGCTGCGGAGACGTAGTAGCGCGGACTGCGCGAGGTGATGCCGACAAACTGTTCGGTGTCGATGGTGCGACCCCATGCATAGAACTCGGTGAAGAGGAAGTTGCGATTCATCAGCAGGTCGAGCTCGGGCTTGCCGGTGGTGCGGGAGCGCGAGGCCAGGGACGTGGCGGTCTGGTCGATGATGGCCTGTGCTCCGCTGCGTTCGATTTGTTCGCGGAGAGCGCGGGCGTTGTGGGCGGCGCTGAACTCTTCGATTCCGCCGGAGAGAACGAAATTCGCTTCGATGGACTCGCCCGCGGCGAGAGTTTTGGACTCGCTCGCATCAACGGAGGGAGTTGAAGTCGTTGGCGGCGCGTTGATGGCGCCTTTTGAGCCGGGATGAAGAAGAGTCCAGGAAAAGTCAGTGTCGGTCGTGATGTAGCTGAAAGTTTCAGCAGGCTCTACCCACGTCGCGGGAGCGACGGTGCGCTCGCCGCGAAGGCCGACGGGGACATAGGTGACGCGATCAATAGAGCCAAAGGCGGCGCGAACACCGAGGATGACGTCAGCTGGAGCGGTGCGATGGTTCGTCAGTGTCATGCGCAGAAAGGCGGCGCGCGATTCAGGTGGAGCACACCAGGTGAGGGTTGCGTCAAAGCCATCGACGGTGAGATGCGCGGTGGGAATCCAGAACTGGATGAGCTCCCACGAAGGATTTTGGAATGCGAGCGCCCTGCCCGCGACGGTGAAGTAGGGCTGGAGAACGGGAGAGCCTTTATCGCCACTGACCTGCAGAAGTCCGCGATGGCGCATGGAAAGGAAGTTGAAGGTGCGGAGGGCGCCATCGCTGGCGCGAATGTCGGGAAGAGAGATCCACTGATTGCCAGTGGGTAGGACGTCATTTGTTCCGAGGGTGATAGGTGTGCGGCGATTCGCGGCGGCAAGCAATGAAGTGGCCATCGAGAGCACGATGAGGAAAGCAGCGATGCTTCGCGCGAAGCGGTGAACTTCTGGTGGCAAGGCCTGTGTACCTCCGATGGAAATGCCGGGACAAGCATACATGGCTTGGGTTCATCGACTGGAAGTCGGAATCTGCTCGTCGCCATAACGCTGGAAGGACGGCGACACAATCGCCGCTTGCTGGACACAAAAAACCGGCAATTTCGGGTCACGTCGAAATTACAGCTCAAACGAATTAGTTGAGGGGAACTTCGAGCAGGCGGCGGTGGAATGTCGAACCAGCGCGCTCTGCGAAAAACGTCAATGTTGACAACGGGATAGCGGCGGTGGTACCTATTATTCGGTTGCGCAATCGTTTGCGCACTGAGCACAAACGATTGTGCCCTTCAACGACCACAAGTGCTGGCTGTACCCCCTTGCAACCGAATTTCAGGAGAACGTGATGCAGGAAAATAATGTACTCAGCTCTCGACAGACCGGCTGGGAACACAGGAGTTTTGCGCACTTAAGCGCCCGGTTCTGGACCGTGGCCATTGTGCTGCTTTCTCTGTGTGCGCTTCCCACCCACGCCCAATACCGAGCAAGCCTACAGGGAACCGTTGCTGATTCCCAGGGTGCGATGATCCCAGGGGCGCAGCTGACACTCACCGACACCGAGACAAACCGTGCGATCTCGGCAACCAGTAACGGTGAAGGCAACTTCGTCTTCAATCAGCTTGCGCCGAGCACTTACAAGCTTGAGGTTTCGCGCGACGGATTCAAGAAGAAGCAATTGGATGGAGTTCACATCATTGCCGAACAGGCGAACTCGCTCAATGTGGTTCTTGATACAGGCGGCGCCAGCGAGACGGTGACGGTGAACGCCGGAGACGCCCCGGTAATTGACATGGCGACAGGCAGCGTCAGCGGAACTATCACGCAGGAAAATCTGGCAAAGATGCCGGACTTCGGCCGCGATCCTCTCCAGCTTGCAAACCTCGCTCCTGGAATGTTCGGCGATGCCGCACAGAATGGCGGGGGCGGATCGGCAGGTTTGCCTGGAAACCAGGGCCCCGGAAGCGTCGGATCCAGCAGCGGACCATATCAGACAGAGAACCGCCCGCAGGTATCGGGCAACGGCGGCAGGTCTGACACCAACGGCATCACCATCGACGGAGTGCAGTCCACCAGCGTTACCTGGGGATCCGCGGCAATCGTTACGCCGAACCCAGACACCATCAAAGAAATGAAGGTGGTTACGAATCCGTATGACGCCGAACAGGGGCGCTTCAGCGGAGCGCAGATCCAGCTCATCACGCAAAATGGTACGAATCAGTTTCACGGCTCTGGCTTGTTCAAGCTGGACCGCCCGGGCCTGAACGCCAAGCAGCGCTTTGAGCCAAATAACAATCCGCAGAAGGACACCGCACGATTCAACGAATTCGGCGGGACAGTCGGCGGACCGATCGTTCGCAACCACCTGTTCTTCTTCTTCGGATATGACACCATCCGCAACAACGGCAAGAACACAGGCGGCGGGTGGTATGAGACGTCGAGTTTCGACGGGCTGTCAACATCGGGGACGAACGCAAACAAATTTCTTTCGGTAAAGGGAGTCGGCGTTGCGGCAAAGAGCGTTCTCGAAGGGGCAGGCGACCCGCACAAATGCGCTGACGTGGGACTGGTGCAGGGCGTCAACTGCAACTTCATCGAGGGGCAAGGGCTCGATCTGGGTAAGCCGCTGACGATCGGTGTTGGTCTGCACGATCCTTCATATTCAGATCCGACCGTCGCGGGAGGCGTGAAGACGTTCCACCCGGGGCTCGGCGGTGACGGAACAGGCAGCTACGCGGCGAACATGGACGGCAACGCCGACATGTTCTATGTGGCAACTGAAGGTCCGAACAACACCGTGAACACGCAATACAATGGCCGTGTCGACTATCAGATGACCAGCAAGGATCTGATCGCTGGAAACATCTACTACGTTCCAGTGACGTCAGACAGCTTCTCTGACCGTGCGATGAACTTCTTCCATCACAACGCCAAGAACTACTCCATGGGCCTGCTTGAGAACCACACCTTCAGCGGCACGATGCTGAATGAAGCGCGCGCTGATATGGCCGGTTGGAAGTGGAATGAGCTGAAGGACAATCCGCAGATTCCGGCGGGTCTGCCGTCAGCAAACATGAACCACCAGGATGGGTCGAACTCATTCGCGAACATAAATCCGAATGGCATCGCGCCAAGCATTGGCAGCATCTTCGATCAATGGACATTGAACTTCAAGGATGTACTGACGAAGGTGTACAAGAGCCACAACCTCAAGTTCGGCGGACAGTATACGCGTCTCGCTTATCTCGATTCAGCCACGTGGGCCGCCAGCGAGAACTTCTACTTCAACAACTACTGGGACTTTCTGAACGATGCTCCGCAGACGGAAGCCATCAGTGGCGCCGATCCGAAGACGGGCATTCCGACGGACTCGCGCAAGGATGATCGCCAGGGCATTCCGGCTGTCTTCGTCCAGGACGACTGGAAGATGAAGCCAAACCTGACCGTGAACCTCGGCCTGCGCTGGGAATACTTTGCCGGCATGACTGAGAAGCATGGCAACAACCCGCGAGTCAATCTGGGAAGCGGGGCTGGTACCTTCAGCAGTCTGGCAATCGCCCTCAACAAGCCACAGGTCGACGCGCAGAAGTTCAACTTCGGGCCGCAGCTCGGTTTTGCCTGGATGCCCATGAAGCACCAGGGCAGAATGGTCCTCCGCGGCGGATTCGGAATCGCTTACAACCAGCTTGAGCAGGCGATCACGACCAACACGCGGTTTGATCCCCCATTCCTGACCAACAGCAACACGCTTACCGGCAACAAGATCGTTTACGGGATCAACGATCCGTTCACCTTTGGATCACTGCCCGGTAATCCCGCGCTGATCTCGACATTCAACTCGGCGAACCTTCCGTCGAGTGGCGTCGCGGTAAACGTCACGGGAATCGATCCGAAACTGAAGACAACCTACGTCTACCGGTACTCGCTCGAGACGCAGTACGACCTGGGCAATCAATGGGTAGCCACCCTGGGTTACTCGGGAAGCTCGGCGCGTCACCTGCCGTTGCAATACAACCTCTACAACAAGTTCGCGCCGCAAATTCTTTCGGGTGCGATTCCATTCAATCCGGCAGTGAACTTCATCGACTGGTACGAGGACTCGGGCACTTCGAGCTATAACGCGCTCAGAGCCGAACTTCGCCACCAGTTCTCGCATACGTTCGAGGCGGATGTGCAGTATCAGTGGGCACACTCGCTCGACAACGGATCGGGACCCTACACGCAGTCTGACTACCAGTGGCTGCCTGGCCAGAATTGGGGCAATTCCGACTACGATGTACGCAACACGATCAAGATGTTCGGAATGTGGTCGCCCCGGATCTTCCACAGCAACAACATGGCGGAGAAGATCGTAGGTGGCTGGACGTTCAGCCCCGTGTTCGTCTATCACTCCGGATTCCCGTATAACCCGCACTACGGCGGGCTCGGCTGTAACGCGTTCTACAGGAATAACGGTAACTGCGATCTGAGACCCGCATCGTACCTGGGTGGCGCTTCGAGCAGCCAGTCTACGGATTCGTTCAAGACTGCTGCAGGGCACTTCCCGAATGGCGGCACCTCGTACTTCACGCAGCCTTCCGTCGTGGACAATACGAGCCCGGATTGGAGCGACATCAACTCCGTTCCAACGCCTTCAGCACTTCCGCAGATTCCCGGCATCGGACGGAATTCGTTCTACGGTCCGCGTTACTCGGATCTTGACTTCGCGGCAACCAAAGCATTTGGGTTGCCGTCGATGAAGGTGCTGGGCGAAAACGCCCGGCTTGAGATTCGCGCCAACGCATTTAACGTCTTCAATAAAGTGAATCTCACAAACATTGACACAAACATCACTGACAATAACTTCGGGCGAGCGAACAACGCGCTCGGTTCGAGAACGATTGAGGGTGAGTTCCACTTCAAATTCTGAAGCGGTCCGCCTTTTCTCCCTGCTCTCCGGGGCAGGGAGACTCCACCAACTGAGCCGTCGGCGATGCGCCGCAGGGAAGACGCTCGGCGACGGCTTTGCTCTTCGCTGCTCAAGTGAGAGTCTTGTCTCCAGTAACGTTGTTGCGAGGCTCGATGCAGAAGAGGTTTTTAATTCGCGCTGAACTGGTACTTGCGATGCTGTTGATTGCTGGTTTCGGCCAGGCAAATCGCGTGGCACGAGCGCAGACTCATAGTTCAAAGCCACGAGGTGCGGGAGCAGCGTCAGAGAGATTTGAGACATTGCGGAAAAGAGCCGATGAGGCGCGAGATGCCGGGCGTCTGGATGAGGCCGCGAAGCTTTATCACCGCGCCCTCGCGATCAATCGAAAGTGGACTGAGGGATGGTGGTCACTGGGAACGCTCCAGTATGACAACGATCGTTACGCCGAGGCGGAGCTGGCATTTGAAAAGTTAGTGGCGCTCGATCCGAAGCACGGTACTGCGCGGGCAATGCTGGGGTTGTGTGAGTTTGAGCTGGGGCAACCCGACCGCGCTTTAAAGGACATACAAGAGAGTGAGAAGCTTGGCGTGCTCGAAAACCAGCAGTTACGGGACGTGGTGATGTATCACGAGGGAGTGCTGCTGCAGAGAGCGGGACGCTTTGAGGCTGCGAAGGCCGCGCTTTCATCACTATGTCTGGGCGGATTGCGAAGCGGCGAGCTTGCCGGGACTTTCGGCATGGTCGCGCTCAGGATGAGAGATCTTTCAGCGCCACAGACAGACACCGAGGCAGGGCACTTAGTACAGCACGTCGGTCGTGCCTCATGCTTGAGTGGCGCGAAGGAGTACGACGCCGCGAAGGCCGAATTCGAGCGGGTGATTTCTGGCACTCCGCATTATCCGCTCCTGCACTACGCGTACGGGCGCGTGCTGCAGGATGCGCGGGATCATGACGGCGCGATCAAGGAGTTTGAAGCAGAAATCGTGGAGCAGCCGAAAAGCGTATTGCCACGATTGCGAATTGCAGCGGCTGAGTACAAGTGGAATCCGCAGAACGGGCTCAAGTTTGCTGAGGAAGCGGTGAAGCTGCAACCGGAATTGCCGCTGGGGCACTACCTGCTCGGGCTTCTGCTACTGGAGACGGGAGAGTATCAGCGCGCCATTCCAGAGCTTGAGACGGCGCGCAAGGCATTTCCTCAGGAAACGAAGATCGACATCTCGCTCGCAAATGCATACACGCAGGTGGGAAGGACACAGGAGGCGGCAACAGCCCGGGCTGAGTTTGCGCGAAAGAAGCAGGCTGAGCATGCAGCGAGCGAAGAAGCAGTTGAGATCACAGACGCGATGGACGCGAGATTGAAGCAATAAATGCAAGCGCAGGCCAGTGGGTATCGTTCCGCAGAAAGATGCAAGTCAGGCCTTTGGTTCCTCGATCGTCAAGATCTGGTCCGCGGAAATGCCGGTCAGCGTCTGCACGATGCGGCTAGGCCAGGTTACGCGGAGTTCCTTTACCGACGTGTTCGAACCGAGACCGAAGTGGACGCGGGGATCGCTGGAGCATGCATAGCCGACAGCCGTAGTGGCTTCGTTCCACTGCGAATGGCCGTCGGGAGTCGTGATGCGGATCTGTGCGCCAAGTCCCATGCGATTACTTCGGGTTCCAACGAGTCGAATGAGAAGCCAGTGCTGTCCTGCGGCCCCGACATTGCGGAAGAGCTTGATCGTCTCGTTGAGGCTGGTTACGACGGCGTCGATACGGCCGGTATTGAAAATGTCGCCGAAGGCTGCGCCGCGATGTGCACCGGGTATCTGAAACGAAGCACCGGCGGAGGAACTGACGTCCTGGAATTTGCCGTTTCCCAGATTCCGGAAAATGGTGTTGGGTTCGGGATAGGCCTGGGCCGGGATAGCCTGCTGGATGTTGTCCATCACGTTTGCGCGCGCAACGAAAAGGTCCTTCCAGCCGTCATTGTCAAAGTCGAAGACTCCGTTGCTCCAGCCTGTCATGCGGTTCGTCAGCTGGCCGAGGCCGCTGGTGACGGTAGCATCGCCGAAGACGTTGTCGCCCTGGTTGACGTAGAGCGGGAAATCCTCATGTTCCACCGCGGTGTGCCAGATGTCGGGTCGACCGTCGTTGTTGACGTCGCGGAAGTCTGCGCCCATGCCGGAGAGCGCATTGCCATCAAGCGAGTAAGCAATGCCGGCGGATACGGCGATCTCTTCGAATTTCTTTCCGCCAAGGTTGTGGAAGAGGAAGTTGGGCATAGTGTCGTTGGTGACGAACGCATCGAGGAACCCGTCGCCATCAAGATCCGCAAACGTGACGGCCATGCCTTTTCCGAAGAATGCGTCGATGCCGGTTTCGCGGGAGACGTCGGTAAAGGTTCCGTCGCCATTATTGCGATACAGGGTGTTGTGCAGCGGCGAATACTGGTCGGGATGGCAGTAGCCGCGCACGCCTTCTTTAAGCGCGCAGTATGGGTCCTTGTTGACCTCCCAGTGGCAGTAGTTGACGACGAACAGATCGAGAAGGCCGTCGTTGTTGTAGTCGAACCAACCCGCACCGACCGACCACATCTTCTTGCCGCGAGCATGGGCACCGGCCACCCCGGCTTTCTCGGTGACATCAGTGAACGTGCCGTCGCCGTTGTTGCGAAAGAGCTGATTGCCGGTGACGTTCGCAACGAACATGTCGGCGCGGCCATCGTTGTCGTAGTCGCCGATGGCTACTCCCATGCCGTAGCCTGCTCCGGCCACGCCTGCTTTCTCGGTGACGTCAGTGAAGGTGCCGTCGTGGTTATTGCGATAGAGGCGGTTCCAATAGTCGTACGAGGTTTTTTCGAGCGAGGGGATCTCGGCGCCGTTGACGCAGTAAATATCAAGGAATCCGTCGTTGTCGTAATCGAAAAGCGCGACACCGGCCACCATGGTTTCGGGCTGGTTCTTGTTCGGGGTGGCGCAATTGCGCGTGACGAAATGAAGGCCAGCTTGTTGAGCAATCTCTTCAAATTGAATGGTTGGGGCCGGCACGGGAGCAGATTTGCTGTCGCGCCAGAGAGGCCACAGGCGGTGAGGAGCGAGCACAGAGGCAGAGACTGCACCGATCGCCTTGAGAACTTGCCTGCGCTGGATGCCCGAGATGTGATTCCTTGCCATACGCAATTGCGGAACTGCCTTGCAACGAATTCGCCGCGATCGCGCCGACCGCCCTTGCGGAGATCGACCAGCTGGCGAGTCCGATCGCAGTTCCTCAGTACTGTTATAGACCGGCCAATCGAGGAAAGGCTCACGAGATGAAGAGATGGTGCCTCTGTATTTGTGCTGCGCTGGCGATTGCGGCGGGTGCCGTGAATGCACAGCCGCCCGTGCAAGAGATATCGATTGAGGCGAAGGCGAGCGGGTACGCATTCCCTCATTTCTGGGAGGAGACATTTGGGTCGGGTCGGGCAATCCTATCGCTGCGCGAAAACTACAGGCGGGACTTGAAAGACGTGCACGACAGCGTGGGCATGCGGTACGTACGATTCCACGCGATTCTGCATGACGAAGTTGGGGTGTACGACGAGGATGAGACTGGCAAGTCGATCTACAACTTCACTTATGTGGATCAGATCTATGATGGGCTGCTCGATCGAGGCGTGAGGCCGTTCGTGGAGATAAGCTTCATGCCCTACAAACTCGCTTCGGATCCAAAGGCAATACATCCATTTTGGTACAAACAGAACGTTTCTCCGCCGAAGGACTACGCGAAGTGGGATGCGCTGATGCGGGCGTTTGCGCAGCACCTGGTCGATCGATATGGGATCGACGAGGTAGCGCAGTGGTACTTCGAAGTATGGAACGAGCCAAATATCGATTTCTGGGCGGGCGAGCCGAAGCAGGCAACGTATTTCGAACTTTACGATCATACGGCGCGCGCGCTGAAAGCCGTGAATCAGCGCCTCCGGGTGGGAGGGCCGTCAAGCTCCTCCGCGCACTGGGTTCCTGAATTTCTGAAGCATGTGAGCGAGCAGCATCTTCCGCTCGACTTCGTGTCGTCTCACGGATATGCGGACGACACCGTGGAGGATTTGTTCGGAACTCATGAAGCGATTCCAATGCGCGACCGCCTCTGCAAGGCGATCGGAAAGGTACATCGGGAGATTGCGAAGTCGGCTAGCCCCAAACTCCCGCTGATGTGGACCGAGTGGAACGTTCCCTCATATGGAGATCTGGGCGCACGAGACAACTGGTATGTGGGGCCGGCTCTTGCGCGGGACATCAGTCAATGCGACGGGCTCGTGACCATGATGTCGTTCTGGACCTTCGACGACGTCTTCGAAGAAGGCGGTGTGAAGCAGAAGCCCTTTGACAATGGGTTCGGACTGATCGCACCGGGGATGATCAAGAAGCCAAGCTTCTATGATTTTGCGCTCCTGCATAAGCTGGGAGAAGAGCGGATCCCCAACGCTGCGGACAATGTGCTGGTGACGCGAAGGCAGGACGGTGCACTCATAATTGCGGCCTGGAATCTGGTGGAAATGGACAAGGTTGCC
>Ga0157378_10004438_pt1 | contig 12342 bp, 9 predicted proteins | sample M65metaG_FD_115309 | JGI IMG/M metagenome (GOLD analysis project Ga0157378, IMG submission 115309) | Miscanthus rhizosphere microbial communities from Kellogg Biological Station, Michigan, USA - M6-5 metaG | ecosystem: Host-associated > Plants > Roots > Rhizosphere > Soil | place: USA: Michigan...
AAGGTTATCTTTGCGCTGCAGTTTATTCTTCACCTCCTGCTTGAATTACCAGGCAGCTATGCAGACAGTACACAACTATCTTATTGGGAAAAAATGCGCCAAAGAATCCCGGCTGTGCCTTTACGTGAGATGAACGGACATACCATGCTGGCGCCTGCCCTGGCCTGGGCAAGGCTACAAAATACGGAAACACCACAGTTGTATCCCGTATATCCCTGGGGTTTATATGGAATCGGAAAGCCGGGCCTCGATACAGCTATAAACACTTACCGGTTCGACACACTTGCGGTAAAATTTCGCAGTTATATTGGCTGGAAGCAGTATAACATTTTTGCGGCGCGCCTGGGATTGACAGAAGAGGCTGCCGACTTAACAAGAGAGAAATTTCGTGATGGACCGCATCGGTTCCCCTCGTTCTGGGGCCCCGGTTTTGACTGGACGCCCGATCATAACTGGGGTGGTACTGCCATGATAGGTCTGCAGGAAATGCTGATGCAGACCAACGAAAAAAAAATATACCTGCTGCCGGCATGGCCAAAACAATGGAACGCCCATTTCAGGCTGCACGCACCTTATCGTACGATTGTACAGGGAGATATAAAAAACGGAAAGATTGAAAACCTGGAAGTATTTCCTGCTGCAAGAAAGAATGATGTGATCATATTGCAATAGTAATAACCGGCAAAGCCACCGGTGTGCGAATTCCCACAATTCCACAGGCCTGGTATCTTTTTCTTGTAGAAGAATTTGCCCGGCATTGCAGATAGATTTCTCAATATGGTCATGCGGCCTGCGTATGCTCCTCCAATTGCCTTACTATATCCTAGTACGTGTGCTGCCGGTATATGGCGTTATTATTGATTTATATCAAGTCGTATGAGGCTTAATATGATTTTATGAAAAATTACGCAAATCCCCCCCGGAAAAAGAAGATTGTATTGGTGGCAGATGATGACGATGATTTGCTGCAGTTGGTAAAAATGCAGTTGCAGCGTGCCGGTTTTACTGTACAGCTATCTCCGAACGGACGCGGTATTACCAACATGGCAGCCGAAACCCATCCGGATATTATTTTGCTGGACATTGCGATGGACGGCATATCGGGCAGCGATATCTGTAAAAAGCTGAAATCAAATGACAGCACTTCCGATATACCCATCATCATGTTTTCCGCCAACGAAAATATTGAACAGATAATGAGCAGTTGCGGCGCCAATGATTTTGTACGAAAGCCTTTTGATGCCAGGGTAATGACAGATAAGATCATGCATCTCATTTACGCCTGATTTGCTGAGAATACCCTGCGGCAAAGCGATTGCTGGTGACAGTTACCTGCCAACTGCTATCCTGAAAAATCCGTCGGTTACGTTAAATGTTTTCGATGACCCGTGTGAGGTAGCGGTAAAATGGAATACGCCTTCTGCCCAATCACTGGTTACCCTGGTAATTTTCATTTCTCCGGCGCGGCCCGCGTAAAAATTATCGTCGTCCGGTACAGACAGATCGACTGCGTTGCTTTCTCCAAAGTTTATTTTTTTGCCCACTACCAGGTATCGCCTGTCATACGGCAAACCAATGTAGGCGCTTTTGTAATAGCCAATAATTCTTCCGGCTACTGCCGGCGGCATGAGGGAACTGGCTGTAAAATCTTTTCCATCAATTTTGGCACGCATGGTCCAGCCACCGCTTTTTGATGGGATTGTTCCGGGTCTCGCGGCTTCAATTGCATTTTTTTCGGCAATAGCCTGTTGTTTGGCGGTTTGCTGGCTGTTGCAGGAACTGGCGAAGAGTAACAAACCCAGCGATATCATATAGATTTTCATAACCGGTTTATTTAGTGAATTTTTCTTTTATGGAGGTTTGTAATCTTTATTGTCCTTTTTTGCGGCTCCTGCAATAGTTGCCGGCCACCGTTCAATGTGTGCACTATACAAACGTGTTTTACAATCACTATTAAACTTATTTCAACAGGGGAGACAGTATCGCTCATTTTGTATGCTGTGCGCTAAATAATTGGGTAAGCTTATTTCTTGTTTAAATCAAATGGATACACAACAGGATCGCCGGTAAAACTATTTGCGCCTTTGTAGAATGTCTTGCCTGTATTGACGATGAACCATTTGTAGCTGCTGGAAGCGGCAAAGCGTACTGATTTCCCCCTGCGTGTATAGCTCACATCAAGATATTTGGTTACCCCGGATGGCCCCAGCAACATATCAACTTTATTACCGGCTTTAAAATTTAATACGAGATTGGGGGCTGTCCAGGAGGTCAGATCAAGAGACTCCTCGGCTATGGTATTTAATGCGCCGTCTGCCATTACCCACCTGCTTCCTGCAACGCTTCGTATATTCATTAATTTATTATCATCAGATATATCGGCAATAAATCCACTGGTAGCAGAAAAAGTAACCGTCAACGTATTATTGTCCAGTTTCCAGGTCCCCGTATAGTCATCCGATAACTCGTGCCATAATAACTGGCCGCCATCGCTGAACTCAATACTTACCGGTTGAATGGCGGAGCCGGTATAATTGAAATTGCCGGTCCATACAGTTCCTTTGAATAAACTGCTGTAATCTTTTTTTGCGTTGTCTTTTTTGCATCCCGTAAAGACTGCAGCGGCAATCAGGAGAACGGCCATAGAGATAAGAATGTTCTTTTTCATACTTGTAAGTTTTAATGGTGATGGAGGTGTAGATTTTTGATATTGTAAACCTACATCCGTTGCCGGCCTCTTTTTTTGCCGAATCGCTGAACAACGTTTTAAGTAGACGAATGCCGGTTTTGCCTTTTGTCGCCAATTCGATTATAAGGTGTTGCAGCAGGTATATAACCTTAAAGTGGTATACCGCAGTTCCGGCAAATTGAGTAAATTGTTGCTGTTACCACAATGGAAAAGATGAACCCGAAGCAGAAAACCTACACCTGTATTATTGCTGATGATGATGAGCTGGACCGGCTTACCCTTATTTCCTATATACGGCGTTATCCATTCATACAAATTGCAGGCGCATTTGAATCGTCGGTGGAGGTATTGACGTTTCTTGACAAAAATGCCTTGCCGGATATTCTTTTCCTGGATATCGATATGCCCGGTATGAGCGGCCTGGATTTGCGGAGACAACTGGAACAGGTGCTTGCCTGTATTTTTGTTTCTTCTCATCCGGAATTTGCCCTGGAGAGTTTTGAGGCCGCTGCCTTCGATTATATTGTTAAGCCGCTTAATGCCGGTCGGTTTGCCCGGATTATGGATCGGCTGGAGCATTTTCTCGGCATTCATCACAAAGCCGAATTGCTCGATTATACCCTCGGCGCGGATACATTATTTATTAAAGATGGCCACCAGCATATTAAACTCCAATTGCACGAGATCATTTACCTGGAAGCACTGAAAGATTATACGGGTATCATCACTCCCAAAAAGAAATACAGCGTACTAACGCCCCTGGGCAACCTGCTCAAGGAAAAGGCATTCCGGAGTTTTATACGCATTCACCGCAGCTACGCTATTCAGAAACATTTTATCAGGGAGATTTCTCCGAAAGAAGTGATGATAAACGGTATCTTGCTGCCCATTGGCAGAAGTTATAAAGAAACCCTGGAAAAAGTGTTATTGCAATAATAATTGACCCGACACAACACGCCCTTCATTATAAATTTCTATTCCTGTTATCATGAAACTACTGCTTGTTTTATTATCATTATGCTATTGTATGTGCGCCCGGCCGCAAACGGGCCAGCAACGGCTCGATTCTATGCTGAAAGTGCTCGCAGGTGAAAAAGAGGATAGTAATAAAGTAAAGACGCTTAGCCGTATTTCACAGTACTATTATAATGTGCAGCCATTAAAATCCTTTCCGTATGCAAACCAGGCACTGCAACTGGCCGAAAAACTACAATGGAAAAAAGGTATTGCTAACCTGCATAATAACCTGGGACTTTTTATCAGTGATACCGGCAATAATGTACTGGCCAGGGAACATTTTCAGTTAAGTTATAAGTTAAACCTGGAGATAGGAGCAAAAATAAACCAGGTAAACAACCTTAATAATATTGGAAGAAGCTACCAGTTTGAGGCAAACTATACAAAGGCATCGGATAATTTTTTTAAAGCGCTGGCAATCGCCGAAGAATTAAAAGACAATGATCTGATTGGTTTGGTGGGAACCAATTTAACTCATTGTTTTATGACGCAGAAGGACTATGCGAAAGCAGCACAATATGCTGAAATGACTTATAAATATGCAAGCCTGGCAAATAATGATCGAAATATCATTAAAGCCCAAATGCAGTTGAGCGGTGTCAGGGCCAACCTGAAAGATACAGCCGGCGCTATTGCTTATCTCAACGATGCGTTGAAAAGGGCCGAGGCGACCACTGATAGGGTGGACGAGGCAAATATATTGCTTGAACTGGCGAACCTTTATGTTCCCGATCACCGGAAGCAGGCAACCCTGCTGGAGCGGGCTAAAAAGATAATGGATGAAATCAATCCAACTTCTCCTGTTGCAATGATCAGCAATGCTAATTTGGGCGATGTTTATATTCATCTGGCAACCGAAGGACCTGCGTCGGAAAAAGCCGCTTTTATGCAAAAAGCCGAAGCTTGCCTGAACGCAGCCAAAGCCCTGGCGGAACGGGGGCAGAATAACGAATACCTCGCGAGCATTCAATTAATGATGGTTCACCTGGAAGAAGAAAAGGGGAACTATAAATCAGCTTTGGAATACTACAAAAAATCGACCGCGCTCAATGATTCTTTATTCTCCCAGGAAAGAAAGAATGAGATAGCCGGGCTGGAAGGCAAACATAATATAGCGGTAAAAGACAAAGAGATTGCATTAAATAAACTAACGCTGGCGGCCCAGCGTAAAACACAGTGGGCCTTGCTGGCGGGGGTGACTTTACTGATAGTCATAGGAGGACTGCTGTACTGGCAAAGTCGCAACCGCAAAAAGACCAATACCACCCTTATGGTTTTAAATAACCAGTTAGACGAAGCCAATAAAGTAAAAGCAAGGTTTTTTGGCATTCTTAGCCATGATCTGCGCAGCCCGATTGTAAACCTGGTGCATTTTCTGCATCTCCAGAAAGACAGCCCTGATTTATTAAATGAAGAACAACAGGCCCGGCAACGGCAGAAAATCAGTGAATCTGCGGAAAGCCTGTTAAATACCATGGAAGCCATGCTGCTCTGGAGCAAAGAACAGATGGAAAATTTCAAGCCTAATATAAAAATGATTGCAGTGGCAGATCTGTTTAATTACATACAACAATTTTTTGGACAGACAGGTAATGTATCAATCCGGTTTGATTACCCGCAGGAAATGATGATCCCGGCTGACGAGAACTACCTGCGCACGATTATGCAGAACCTTACCTCGAATGCTATCCGGGCGCTAAAAAACACACCCAAAGCCACTATTGAATGGAAAGCGAAAGCGGAAGGCAATATGATTGTTTTATCGATAAGCGATAATGGTCCGGGTATCACACCAGCACGCGTAAAGACCTTGTTCGATGAAACTGTGGTGAGTAATGAAAAAACCGGTTTTGGCCTTCATTTGATCAGGGATCTGGCAAAAGCGATTAAATATAAAATAGCTGTTCAGTCAGAAGAGGGGAAAGGCACTACTTTTACTCTTTCTAACCTGGCTGCTTAGCTGTCTGTATGCCGGATCTTTTTAACTTTGGATGCTTTGACAACCTAGTAAACAACGCCTGCCATGAACGATACCATCTTGCCGTCACTGAACAATTACATTCAACTGGATCCTGTGCAGGAACAGTCTTTCCGGAAAAATGGACACACGCTGATAAATGCTGTGCTGAGCGCTGAAGAAGTGTCTGTTTACCGGAATATTATAAATGAAGCTGCCTACAAATACAATACGGAGAAAAGAAAGCTGGAAGAGCGTGATACCTATGGAAGGGCCTTCCTGCAAATTATGAATTTATGGGAACTGGATATGCAGGTGAGGCAATTTACATTGGCAAAACGTTTTGCAAAAATTGCAGCGGGTTTGCTGGGTGTAGAAAATGTGCGGTTGTACCACGACCAGGCATTATATAAAGAACCCGGCGGCGGCTTTACGCCCTGGCACCAGGACCAGTATTATTGGCCATTGAGTACTACCAATACAGTAACCATGTGGATGCCGCTGATCGATATTAATGAAGAAATGGGCATGCTTACATTTGCCTCCGGATCACATAAATCGGGGTTTGTGGAAAATGTTGCTATATCCGATGAGTCGGAAGCATTGCTGGAAAAATATATCAGCGACAAAGGTTTTCCGATCAGCCGCCCGCCTTCTATGAAAGCTGGTGATGCCAGTTGGCATTATGGATGGACCCTGCACAATGCTTCGGGTAACGCGTCCGCTGTTACAAGAGAAGTGATGACCATTATTTATTTTGCAGACGGGGCATTGGTTACCGAACCCAAAAACGAACACCAGGAAGCCGATCGGCAAAGATGGCTGGCAGGCCTGGCGCCTGGTGCAGCAGCCGCATCTGCACTCAATCCATTGCTGTTATAATAAGTGATGGTTGTAAGCAAAACATCGTCTTTTAATCAAGTCGTTCCTACTGCCGGATAATGTATCAATTTCTCATCTTCACCCGCAATAGGTAATCATCCGCCGTCAGGTAAATAGTTTTTTCATCGGCGGTGAGTGCGCAGTTAGAAACAAGTCCATTGAATTTTATCTTGCCCAGCAATTTGCCTTTTGTATTAAATATCCAAACGCCACCAGGCCCTGTGGCAAATACGTTTCCCTTGCTGTCAATTTTCAAACCATCCGGCATGCCAGGTTCTTTTTTGGAGGCAGCGGTCGCATCGTAGAAAATCCTGGGGTGGATTAATGCATCGCCCTTTCCAAAATCGTACGCGTACCAATAAGGTTTTTCCGGATCAGAATTGGCAATGATCAATGTTTTTTGATCCGGGGTAATGGCGATGCCGTTTGGACGGCTAATAGAATCAAGCAGTAAAACCAATGCGCCTGATTTCTTTATTTTATATACACCCTGGAATTTTATTTCTTTCAGCGGGTCATCCATATTTTTCTCGAGACCGTAGGGCGGATCGGTAAAAAGCAAATCCCCATTACTGTTATACACAAGATCATTCGGGCTATTGAACTTTTTACCTTCATAATTATCTGCCAAAGCTTTGAAGACCGGAGAGGGGTTGCTGACAGGTGCATTCATTACGGATACACGGCGGTCTCCATCCTGGCAGATAATGAGCTGCCCGCTTTTATTCAATGCCAATCCATTGGAACCTTTTTCACCACCCCGGGGTATGGTGCCGGTATATCCTGAAGGCGACAGGTAAATTTCCTTGCCCTTTTTTTCAGTCCATTTGTAAATAACATTTTGCGGAATATCTGAAAACAACAGCATCTTTTGCCGTTCTATCCATACAGGTCCTTCACACCAGTCAAAACCACCGGCTAAAATTTCAACCTTAGCATTTGTATTGATGATGGCATCCAGCGAGGGGTCAATTTTTTCAACAAATCCTTTTTTTGTCTGGCTAAACATGCTAAAAGCAGCCAGCAATAAAACAGCCGTTGTTAGGATAAACTTTTTCATATCTTATAATTGATTGTTTTCCGTTCACGCTTCATAGGTTTCTTTTTTGTCTTCCAGCCGGTTAAGATTGCTGCATACCAAATAATAACATAAGCCCGCAGGTACAGCAATATACAACATGTAGAGATACCGGCTGCCAGGGAAGATTGCTGCAATGCTGCTGGTTGGTATGCTGCAGTTACAGTATTGGAAGAAAATGGACCGCATTTGTGCGTCTTTCACCAATCATTAAATTCTGTTTATAACAAGATTAATATTTTGATGCGTTGTTAAAACACTCTAACTTAAAGTAACGATTAATAGATATTGGCATTCCAACAATATAAAATGGAAATTGATCTGACGATGGCCATTGTAAAAAAATCCTGCCGGTTGGCACTGTTTTTCTTATTTCTTTCCATGGTGCAAACGCATGCACAAAAAATACAGGGTGCGGCGGTACAGGTGCAGGAATTGAATAATGATATTTCCAACCGCTATTATACCGGCAACAAAGCGCCTTTATCGAAAGAGCATTTCGTTAAATTACCGGTAACGGCATTTAAACCCGGTGGCTGGTTGAAAAAACAACTTGAATTGCAGCGCGATGGTTTGACCGGGCATTTGGGCGAGATTAGTATCTGGCTTTCAAAAAAAGACAATGCCTGGTTAAACAAGGAAGGCATTGGTAAATGGGGATGGGAAGAGTTGCCCTACTGGTTGAAAGGATATGCCGATATCGGTTATATGCTGCGGGACGAAAAGATGATCAGCGAGGCAAAAACCTGGATCGATTTTGTACTGAGCAATCAGCGCGAAAATGGTGATTTTGGCCCAATGGTAGAACGTAAAGGCAATCGCGATTTATGGACGAACATGCCCATGCTTTGGTGCCTGCAGTCGTATTTTGAGTACAGCAACGATCCCAAGGTGTTAACGTTTATGAGCAAGTATTTTAAATGGGAACTATCTATCCCTGATGAAAAATTCCTGGAAGATTACTGGGAAAAAAGCCGGGGAGGAGATAACCTGTACAGCGTGTATTGGCTCTATAACCGCACCGGAGAGCAATGGCTGCTTGATTTGGCAACTAAGATTGATCATAATACGGCCAACTGGCGGCAGCAAAACGATCTTCCCAACTGGCACAATGTAAACATCGCACAATGTTTTCGTGAGCCGGCCACTTACTACCTGCAAAGCAAAAAGCAGGAAGACCTTGATGCAACCTACAATGATTTCAGACTCGTCAGAAAAAGATATGGACAGGTACCGGGCGGCATGTGGGGCGGTGATGAAAATTCGAGAAAAGGGTATGATGATCCGCGGCAGGCAATAGAGACCTGCGGCATGGTTGAGCAGATGACCTCCGACCAGATATTATTGCGCTCGACGGGCGATAGCTGGTGGGCCGATAACTGCGAGGATATTGCTTTCAATACCTTTCCTGCGGCATTTATGCCCGATTACAAAGCGCTGCGCTATTTAACAGCGCCCAATATGGTAATCAGCGATGCAAAGAACCATTCTCCCGGTATTGATAATGCGGGGCCCTTCCTGATGATGAACCCTTTCAGCAGCCGCTGTTGCCAGCATAACCATGCCGCCGGTTGGGTGTATTATGCAGAGAATGCCTGGATGGCAACCCCCGGTGATGGACTTGCCGCCCAATTGTATACAGATGGCACTGTTACTGCCAAAGCCGGCAATGGCGATGATGTAACCATTGTTGAAAAAACAAAATATCCTTTTGAAGAAGAAGTGAATTTCAGTATTGCAGTGCCGCGACAGGCATCGTTCCCATTGTACCTGCGTGTACCTGCCTGGTGTAAGAAACCTTCTGTATCTGTAAATGGACGCCCGCTTGCAATTTCGGCTATGGCCGGCAGTTATATCGTTTTATCCGGCAGCTGGAAAAACGGCGACAAGATTAAACTGGAATTGCCAATGGAACTACAACTGCGGGAATGGGCGGCGAACAAGAACAGCGTAAGCATTAATTACGGTCCGCTCAGTTTTTCTTTGGCTATACCGGAAGACTACCGCAAAAAAGACAGTAAAGAAACTGCTATCGGAGATTCCAAATGGCAGGAGCATGCCGATACGCAAAAATGGCCTTCATTTGAAATTTATCCGGGAGCCGACTGGAACTATGGGTTGTTGCTGAATAAAGAAGGATGGAAGAGATCATTGGTCGTTACAAAAAGCGAATGGCCAAAAGACAATAATCCTTTCCGGAATAATTCCGCACCGGTAAGCATCTCAGCCAAAGGAAAGAAAATACCGGCCTGGACGGTGGATGAGTTTGGCTTATGCGCTGTATTGCCGCAGAGCCCGGTAGCTAGCCAGGAACCTGTTGTTGATCTAAAGCTTGTTCCGATGGGCGGGGCGAGGTTGAGGATTGCAGCTTTTCCGGTGGTGGAGTAGTTCGGAGTTCGGAGTTCGGAGTTCGGAGTTCATAAAAAATGGTTACTCAAGATAAAAAATTTATATCACAGGAATAGTTAACTGCTTGCTGATGCGAAAATTTATTCTGGTGTTTGCGGGATTATTTTTATCTGGTTATTGCGCTATCGCGCAGTCGGTGCGAACATTTACCAACCCTTTGCTGCCTTCCGGGCCCGATCCCTATACATTTTATAAGGACGGATACTATTACTATACAAACACCCTGGGCAACCGGATCGGTCTTTGGAAAACACGCAGCCTCGCCGATTTAAAGACAGCCGAATACAAAACAATCTTTATTCCTCCGGCCGGGACCGCTTATTCAAAGGATCTTTGGGCGCCGGAAGTTTTATTTCTGCAGGGGAAATGGTATGCTTATTTTGCTGCAGACAGCGATGGCAACCGCACGCACCGCCTGTATGTATTAGAAAACGCTTCCGTCGATCCGATGCAGGGTGAATGGATCATGAAAGGAAAGATCAGCGATGATTCCAACAAATGGGCCATCGACGGAGATGTCTTTGAATACAACCGGCAATTGTACATGGTTTGGTCGGGCTGGGAAGGAGATACCAATGGTGAGCAGGACATCTATATTGCGAAGATGAAAAATCCCTGGACAATTGAGGGCAAACGTATACGCATCAGCGCGCCGCGCTACGATTGGGAAAAAATTGGCGATCTGAAAAATGAAACGCCCCCGCATATAAACATCAATGAAGGCCCGCAGGCACTTGCACACGGTAAGGAATTGTTTATTGTATATTCTGCCAGCGCCTGCTGGACGGATTTCTATGCGTTGGGATTATTAAGATTCACCGGCAAAGATTTGCTGGATAGCAGCCAATGGAAAAAAAATGCACAGCCTGTTTTTAAACAATCGGTTGCCAATGGAGTATATGGTACAGGACATAATTCTTTTTTTGTATCGCCCAATGGAAAAGAAAACTGGATATTGTACCATGCCAACAGTAACCCGGGCGACGGTTGCGGTAACAAGCGGTCACCGCGGGCACAAAGGTTTGGCTGGAATACCGACGGGACGCCGAATTTTGGTGAACCGGTAAAAGAAGGGGTTCCGCTTTCGGTACCTGCTGATAAATAACAATGACTTGAAAAAATGACCATGAAAAAAATTTTCAGTACCGTATGGATAGTGTTAATAAGCTTGCTCGTAAAAAGCCAGCCGTTCAGGGCGCCCGCTTATCCGCTGGTTACACATGATCCGTATTTCAGTATCTGGTCTACCACCGATCTTTTAACTGCTTCAGCCACCAAACACTGGACGGGCGCCAGTCATTCCCTGATTGGCCTGGTAAAAGTCGATGGGGTTACGTATCGTTTTATGGGCGCGGAAGAAAATTCTTATAAAACAATCGTTCCTGCAGCAGATGAATTCAACTATGAAGCCGCTTATACAGAACAGCCGCCGGCGGAAGACTGGAAAAATGTATCTTTTGATGACAGGCAATGGAAGAAAGGTCAGGCGCCGTTCGGAGACAATGCCGCTGTTGACAAAACCATCTGGAAAACCAAAGATATCTGGGTACGCAGGTCCTTTAATGCGATGAATGCAGGCACACAAAAATTATTCTTAAAACTACAGCACGATGATGATGTAGAAGTGTACCTGAACGGTGCGCTGATGTATCAAACAAAAGGATGGACAGGCAAATATATTTACCTGCCCTTAAGCAATGAGATAATGCATAAAATAAAAAATGGTAAAAATGTGCTGGCCGTTCATGTTGCAAATACGGCAGGTGGCGCAAAGCTGGATCTGGGTATTGTTGCTGAACAGGCACCGTCGAAAGATGCGGCTGTAAAAATTGCTGACCAAACATCAGTAAACATGAATGCCACACAAACCATTTACACGTTCACCTGCGGAAAGATAGATCTGGTGCTCAGCTTTACCTCTCCCTTGCTGACCAGTGACTTGAATTTGTTGTCAAGACCCGTTAGCTATATCAGTACAAAAGTGCAGCCCAATGACGGCGCGGTGCATAATGTACAATTGTACCTGGGGGCGTCTACCGATATTGCAACCAATATTCCTTCACAAGAGGTGAAAGCAGAAAAATATAGAGCCAACGGCCTCTCTATTCTGAAAGCCGGAACCGTTGCCCAAGCGGTCTTGCAGAAAAAGGGTGATGATCTGCGTATCGATTGGGGCTATATGTACCTGGCCGTTGCAACCGTTCCCGGTGTGCAGCAATCCGTTTCTGCAGCGCGAAGTTTATCGCAAGCATTTGCTCCGGCGATGGCAGCCAGTAACGGTAAACATTTAAGATTAAATACTATTGTGAA
>Ga0157378_10004441_pt1 | contig 12336 bp, 13 predicted proteins | sample M65metaG_FD_115309 | JGI IMG/M metagenome (GOLD analysis project Ga0157378, IMG submission 115309) | Miscanthus rhizosphere microbial communities from Kellogg Biological Station, Michigan, USA - M6-5 metaG | ecosystem: Host-associated > Plants > Roots > Rhizosphere > Soil | place: USA: Michigan...
CGTTTTTATGTTGAAAGCTTGTCCGGTCGGCCCTGGCAGCCTTGGTGTGGAGATTTGGCTGTATGAGTCTATAATTCGCCGCAACCTATGGCTCTCCTTCCCGGCACTAGACTAGGGCCCTATGAAGTGGTCGCACCCCTTGGGGCCGGTGGGATGGGGGAAGTCTACTGCGCCCGCGATACTCGCCTGGAACGTCCCGTTGCGATCAAAGTTCTTCCTCTTCACCTGACCGACCGGTTGGAGGCGCGCGAGCGTTTCGAACGCGAAGCGCACGCCGTCTCGTCTCTCAATCACCCTCACATTTGCCAACTTTACGAGCCGGCGAGCAGAATGGAGTCAGCTATCTGGTAATGGAGATGCTCGAAGGCGAGACCCTGGCTTTTGGTTGTTCCGACCGACTTTGGATCGATCACCGCGCTGACGTTGGTCACAAACTGGACAGCCGGTTTCAGCAAATGAGCGGATGGAAGAATCTCTTAGTCGCTGGGGGTAACCCATGAAAGCCATTCAGGTTAAGCAACCGGGCGGTCCCGAAGTCCTAGAGTTGGTGGATATTCCTGTCCCCGAGCCGAAGCCCAACGAAGCGTTGGTCAAGATTGCCGCTTCGGGGGTGAACTTTATCGATGTTTACCAGCGCGAAGGCCGCTACAAAGTCCCGCTACCGTTTGTGGCAGGGCAGGAAGCCGCCGGCGCGGTCATCAAGGTTGGCGCAGAGGTGAAGTCGCTCAGGGCCGGTGATCCTGTTGCCTGGTGCGGCGTTTTGGGCAGTTACGCCGAGTATGCCGCTGTGCCGGCCGATCGGCTGGTGTTGATTCCTCCGGGAGTGACCGAGCAACAGGCGGCGGCGGCCATGCTGCAAGGAATGACGGCGCACTATCTAGTTTACGACGTGTATCCTCTGAAGAAGGGCGAGACGGCTCTGCTCCATGCTGCGGCCGGAGGGGTAGGACTGATTCTCACCCAGATGGCACATAACATTGGAGCTCGTCTGATCGGTACGGTTTCGACCGAGGAAAAAGCCAAGCTGGCTCGCGAGGCTGGTGCCGATGAGATCATTTTGTACTCTCAAGTTGATTTTGAGACTGAGACGAAACGCCTAACAGGCGGACAAGGAGTGGACGTCGTCTACGATTCTGTTGGGAAGACGACATTTGAGAAAGGGCTAAATGTTTTACGGGTGCGCGGGATGATGGCGCTATTCGGCGGATCAAGCGGTCCGGTTCCACCGTTTGATCCGATCATCCTTTCTCAAAAAGGCTCGCTGTTTCTTACCAGACCGACATTAGGGCACTATACCGTCACTCGCGAAGAGTTGGAGAAGCGGTCTGGAGATGTATTCGCGATGATCGCGGCTGGGAAATTGAAATTGCGCATTGCCCATACCTATCCGCTGGCAGAGGTGCAGCAGGCACATCGCGATCTGGAAAGACGGAAGACTACCGGGAAGATCTTGTTAGTTATTTGAAAATCGAACCCCAAATTTCCGCGGATTTCCGGTGCTGAATCTTTAGATTTTGATCCGCCAATCCGCGAATCCGTGGCGAAAGATCCAAAAACAAGAATGCCGGGCTGGTTGGCCCGGCTCGTTCTCGCTTTTCACCTTCGGGGAGCGACTTGGTTTCGAGGTCCCCGTAGAACTTTTTCACCCCGTCCTACTTCTTGATTCGCTTCCGCGGCGCCACTAGCGGGGAGCCGTCTCACCGTCACCTTACATTACTAATGCCAGGCCCTCTAATTCGTGCTGCAGAACGGGAAGGGCACAACCCGCCATCTCGACCCGGCTGGCTGCGTCCATTGCCGCTTGGGGCGATACACCATATCCTCGACCCATCAGAAACACCTGGAGAAGTTCGGCGGCCTCGCGGGAGTCGAGCAAACCCCCTTGCAACATATCGTTGCGCAAAGCCGTCAATTCAGTTGTCGAAAATCGTTCTCTCATGGCCGTTCACCTCCGACCTTAAACTTCCTTGTGGTATTAGACTCACCCAGACCCGGTTATGTTGCATGCAATTTGCGTGCCGCGTCTGAGCCTGTTTCTGACCACTTTCAGAAACCGTGCTTAGTTCTTTAAACCCATTAGCAGGCCACAAGTTGCGAGTTGGCACCGAGAGGGTTATCGGTAATTCGATGCTCTTGGATTAGTCTCGAAATTGACACATTGTGTCGTTGTGGGACACGAAAGGGCGAGACGCAGGTAACCGGCGGGATCTACTGAGGTTCCACACGCGCTTGGTCAATCAGCAGGATAGGGATATTGTCGCGCACCGGATAAGCCCGGTAGCATTCTGCACACTTCAGCGTGGCTCCTTCATCTTTTACGGTGAGCGGTTTTTTGCACGCCGGGCAAACCAGCAAGTTGAGGAGTTCCTTGGCGGTCATCGTTGAATTGTACTCCCTGTAGATTCGACGCGGCGAAGCTGGCAATAACCAAGAGGAAGACGGAGGTCCGCCGAAGGAAAACCCGATCTTCAAACCTTCGTGCCCTTCTTGGTTATTGCCTCAGGGCGGCTCTACGAATCCACGCTTCTCCCCTATGGGTTACGATAGATTTTCGAAGTTCGGTGGAGTGTATATGGCAGCAATGATTTTGGACGGTACGAAGATCGCGGGCGAAATCAGAGCCGAGCTTGCGGCCGACATTCAAGCGATGGCATCGGCGGGAATTCGCCCGGGGCTGGCCGTGGTGCTGGTGGGGAACAATCCCGCGTCGGAAATTTACGTCCGCGGTAAAGTGAAGAGTTGTGAGGAATTAGGAATCTACAGCGATAAGCTGACGCCGCCGAGCAGCATTTCGACGCAGGAACTTCTCAAGCTGATACACGAACTAAATCGCAGAGACGAGATCGACGGAATCTTGGTTCAACTCCCCTTGCCGGAGCAGGTGGATGCCAAAAGAGTTTTAATGGCAGTCGATCCCGCGAAGGACGTTGACGGCTTCCATCCCATGAATGTGGGATTTCTTTCTACCCAACGGCCGGGGCTGGTGCCCTGTACTCCTGCGGGAGTGATTGAGATTCTGAAGCGGAGCCGCATCCCCATTTCCGGGCAAGATGCAGTGGTGGTGGGACGGAGCGATATTGTGGGCAAGCCGGCCGCAATATTGTTGCTGAATGCCAACGCGACGGTTACAGTCTGCCATTCGAAGACACGCGATCTACCGGGAGTCTGCCGGCGCGCGGACATTCTGGTTGCCGCCATCGGCCGGGCAGGGATGATTACCCGGGACTTCGTGAAACCCGGAGCCACCGTAATTGACGTTGGCATGAACAAAGTGACAAACCAGAAAGAATTCGAGCGATTGTTTGCCGGCAATACCAAGAGGGAAGAGACTTTCCGCAGCAAAGGATCAACTCTGGTTGGCGACGTGCACCCGGAGGTCGCGGAAGTTGCCGGGGCGATCACGCCCGTGCCGGGCGGGGTTGGTCCACTGACCATCGCGATGTTGATCTCCAATACGGTGCGTGCGGCCAAGATTCGTCGCGCCAGCCGCATGGTGCAAGCGCGAGCCTAAATGCTTCTATCTTTCAACGGCAAGCGGTCCTGAATTCCTATGCTGAAAGTAGGTCTTACCGGCGGCATCGCGTCCGGCAAATCCGTGGTTGCCGAGATGTTTGCTGCAATGGGAGCACATGTTACGCAGGCGGACCAGATCGCCCATCAGCTAATGCAGCCGGGCGAAAAGGTACATGAGGAAGTCGTCCGGCACTTTGGTCCCGGGATCTTAAATCCGGACCAAACCGTGAACCGGGTGCGCTTAGCAGAGGCCGCGTTCAGTGCTTCCAACGGGCAATCGCGCATTCAGGAATTGAACCATATCGTTCATCCTGCCGTACTCATAACGCAGGAGCAGTGGATGGATGACGTTGGACGGAAAGATCCAAAAGCCATCGCCATCGTCGAGGCTGCACTGATTCTCGAGGCTGGAGCGCAACGACAGTTTGATCGGCTTATTGTGGTTAGCTGCCGCCCCGAGCAACGCGTTCAACGATGGTCTCAACGTCTTCACGTGACCGAAGAAGTTGCCCGCCGAGAAGTTAACCGGCGCATGGCGGCGCAGTGGCCTGATGCAGAAAAGGTCAAGGCTGCCGATTACGTGATAGACAACTCCGGTTCCCTCGACAATACGCGCGCACAAGTGGAGAGGCTGTTCCCTGAATTGCAGAGGTCGGCGCTGCAGAGTTTGACGGGAACGAAAACCAAACGGCAAACTGAAGACGAAGGAATCGAGAAGGTATGAAACTGCTTCGCCCAATTCTGCTGGCGGTAATTTTGGCTGGGGGCTTTTTCTATTTCACCACCTATCGTCATTCGACGAATTTCCGGTTGTCGGATCTGGTAAGCCATCCCGCCAAGGTGGAAATCACCGAGGCTGCGGGCGGAGAGAACCTGGACTCCGAGGAACAGAACAACATCAGCGTCTACCACAAGAACATTCAATCGGTGGTGAATATTACGTCGCGGGCAATGGCATTCGACTTCTTCAATGGATTGGTGCCGCAGGAAGGGCAGGGATCGGGCTTCATCATCGATAAGGCCGGGCACGTCTTGACCAATTACCACGTAATTGCCGACGCCCGGCAAGTGGAAGTTACGCTTCACAATCGCAAAAAATACCGGGCGACCGTAGTGGGTACTGACCGCTCGCATGATTTGGCAGTAATTCAGATCAAAGCCTCCGATTTATCACCCATGGTTTTGGGCGATTCGAAAAATTTGCAAGTTGGGCAGAAAGTGTACGCCATCGGAAATCCATTTGGCCTTTCCGGCACTTTAACCCTGGGCATCGTAAGCTCCATTCGTTCGGTGCAAGAGCCGGATGGAATGATGATTGATGAAGCCATCCAGACCGACGCGGCCATCAATCCTGGAAACTCCGGCGGTCCGCTGTTGAACAATCACGGCGAAGTGATCGGCATTAACACCATGATCGCTTCGAACGTCGGCCAGAGCGCTGGCATCGGTTTTGCCATTCCTATTAATACCGCCAAAGCAGTGCTCAACGATCTGGTGACGTTGGGACGGGTGCGACGCCCGGCGCTGGGCATACGGACGATCCCGATCAGTCCCGAACTTGCCGAGCAGATGGGGCTGGCTGCTGACTACGGTTTGCTGATAGTGCAGGTGGTGCCGGGAGGGTCAGCCGAACGTGCCGGACTGCGGGGCGGCACCGAGCGCGCTTACCTGGGCAATATGCCGATCATGACTGGCGGCGACCTGATTGTTGCCATCGACGGCCAGGATGTTCAAAGCCAGCAGGACCTGAGCCAGATCATGAACAATCACCGCGCCGGCGATACGGTGCGCATAACCGTCTACCGCGGCAAACGTAAGCTGGATGTTACGGTGGCGTTGGGTGAAGCCAAGCAGGAAGTGTAGAGCCGAACGCAAGGTCCCTCGGCTGCGCTCGGGATGCCAAATTTTCGAAGGATTTCTAACCGCGAGGATGATCCCGCTAAAAACGTTCTCATCCCGAGCACAGCCGAGGGACCTTGCGTTTTTTCAGCCTCGCAACGGTCGCTACCGGCTGTACTGGTTGCGCTTCTTATCTTCGTGGCGCTCAACCCCCAGCTGTATAAGCCGCTCAATCAAATCTGGGTATTTCAATCCACTCGCCGCCCACATCTTGGGATACATGCTGATGGCGGTGAACCCCGGCATGGTGTTGATCTCGTTCAAATAGATCTTTCGCGTTTTGGGATCCATCAAGAAATCGACGCGGGCAAGACCTGAGCAGTCCACGGCCTGAAATGCGGCGATGGCGAGTTGTTGGATCTTCTTCGTTTCCGCTTTGGTCAGTTTGGCGGGAATAATCAGGTCCGACCCCTCATCCAGATACTTCGCGGCATAATCGTAAAATTCTTTTATCGGAACAATCTCGCCGGGCACCGAAGCTTCAGGCTTGTCGTTTCCAAGCACCGCGCATTCAATTTCGCGGGCTTTCTGTTTGTTGCCTCCAACGCCCTGTTCGATAACAATCTTGCGGTCGAACTTGGCTGCTTCTTCGATGGCCGGGCCCAGTTCCTTGCGATCGTGGGCTTTGGAAATTCCAACCGACGAGCCAAGATTGGCCGGTTTCACGAATAACGGATATTTCAACTTGCTCTCGACCAGCTTCTGGATTTTCTTGGGATTGCTCTCCCAATTGCTGCGCAGCAGGCTCACGTGTTTGACGATCGGCAATCCGGCGACACGGAACAGCGCCTTCATGATGTCTTTGTCCATGCCGGCCGCAGACCCCAGCACTCCAGCGCCAACATAGGCCAGGTCAGCCAGTTCAAGGAGGCCCTGGATGGTTCCATCCTCGCCGAAGGTGCCGTGAAGCACCGGGAAAATGACATCGACGTTGATCGCCCGGTCGGCGGCGCGGCGATGCAAAGCGTCGGTCTGAAAGGGAACAATAGACCCAGTAGCCTGTTGTGGCTCCGGCGGCACAACCACAGCTTCGCCGGTCGCCAATAGCGTAGCCCCCGGAGTAGCCTCGGGGTCCCCCGCCCGTAAATGAGCCTGTGGGGCATGCGGTTCCCCCGCCTTCCCCGTAAGCAATTTCTCGGCATCCGCGGCGGTCAGCCAATGTCCGTCCTTTGTAATACCTATGGGCACGACCTCGAACTTGCTTTTGTCGATTGCATTTAGCACTGAAGCCGCCGAGAGCAGTGAAACTTCGTGCTCTCCGCTGCGACCTCCAAACAGGATTCCGATGCGAAGTTTTTTCATTTTTTGGGTTTCTTGGAGCTCTCTCATTCTTGCACAACCCGCTCCTTGCGACAGTTGACAAGGGCTGCACCGGGGAAGTAGCCTTCGGCGAGCTACAAATCAAGGAGACGATATCTCCCTGACTCCCCCCATTTCACACAATTAAGGGAATACCCATGAAGAAGACATTCATTTTGAGTACCTTGGCAATCCTGCTCTGCGCCGCTTCGCTTACCGCAGCCGCGCAAGCACGCAAGAAGCGTGTCGCCATCATGGATTTCGATTACGCTACCGTACACAGCGGAGTTTCGGCGATTTTTGGCCAGGATATCGACATCGGTAAGGGTGTTGCCGACCTTCTGGTGACCAAGCTGGTAAAGGATGGCAACTATTCCGTGATCGAACGCAAGGCGCTCGACAAAATCATGGCGGAACAGAATTTCTCGAATAGCGACCGGGCAAATCCCAACTCAGCGGCCAAAATCGGTAAATTGCTTGGAGTCGATGCCATCGTAGTGGGTAGCATTACTCAGTTTGGCAACGATACCAAGAACACGAATATTGGTGGCAATGGCGGCAACTGGGGCGGATACGGGCTGGGAGGAATTGGTCGAAAGAAGTCAAAAGCGGTTGTGGCGCTAACTGCCCGCATGGTGGACGTGGATACAGGCGAAATCCTCGCGGTGGCCGAAGGTAAGGGTGAATCGCAGCGCAACAGCACCTCGTTGCTCGGTGGCGGAGGCAACTGGCACGGATTTGGCAATGGCAACGTCGATCTGGGCAGCAGCGATTTCGAAAACACCATTATCGGCGAGGCCACAAAAGCCGCCGTCGACCAGATGACCAACGAGGTGATTGCCGATAAAGACAAGTTGCAGGCTCGAACTATCGTGGTTTCCGGACTCGTCGCCGCAGTCGATGGCGGACAAGTCATTCTGAACGTCGGCGGAAAGTCGGGCGTGAAGGTGGGAGACCAACTGAATGTAGAGCGCGTCAGCAAGGAAATCAAAGATCCGGCAACCGGCCAAGTCATCCGCCGCATGAGCACTCAGGTGGGTGTGCTTAAAGTGACCGATGTCGATGACGTTTCTTCGGTGTGCACGGTGGTCTCTGGAACCGGCTTTAAGACTGGCGACGCGGTGAAGACCGTTACTCAATAGGGTAGATCCTTCGATAGAAGCGGAGCGCTTTTGCGCTCCGTTTTTAATTTTGCAGCGGGTTCGACGCCCGGTGCTATACTGCCGCGAATTTCAGCAGCGGGCCCCAAATTCTGTTTGGAGGAACTTATGGCAAAGGTAGTCAGCTGTAGAGATGTTGGTATGGACTGCGATTTCGTCGCTAAGGGCGACAGCGAACAGGATGTTCTTCAACAGTGTGCAGATCATGCGCGCACCGATCACGGCATGGACGAAATTCCGGCCGAGGTAGCGGACAAAGTGCGGGCCGCAATTCACGACGAAGCAGCGTAGTCTCTGAAGCGGGCGAGTTTTACTCGCCCGCTCCCACTCTTGCGATCAGAATTTTCTTTAACACTCCCCACCCAGTACCGGGTTGCCAGTATTCCAGGTGTGCAGCCGACGGGATCAGGGTGTCCGTATCGGGATGTCCTCAACGCCCGCATTCGCTTCGGCGTTTCAACGCGGTCGGGCCAGTGATCGCAGTCTGCAACACAAGTGACGGAAGTTGTGGAAGAATATCCAGTCAGTTATAGAAGTTCGGCACCAAAACAGCGAGCCTAGGAGAAAATCATTGCTGTGGAGGAGGTGTTCTCTTTGATGGTTTCTGGGTCCAATTCCTTTCGGCTTGATAATAAGACCGCTGTAGTCACCGGTGGAGGCAGCGGTATTGGCGAAGCGATTTGCCGGAAGTTTGCAGCTAACGGTGCCACAGTTTGCGTACTCGACGTCAACCAAAAGGCGGCGGAGAATATCGCGCAGCAAATCAAAGGTGACGGCGGAAAAGCGTTCGCGTTTCCCTGTGACGTCACCGATCAACTAAGGGTAAAGGAACAGTTCGAGGCGATCTTCAACCACCACGGCATCCACATTCTGGTGAACAATGCGGGCGTTTCGCATATCGGCTCGCTTGAGAATACCACCGAAGCCGATTTCGACCGCGTTTTTCGAGTCAACGTAAAGGGCTTCTACAACTGCCTGCTCGCGACCGTCGGACACATGAAGGCCAACCGTGGCGGGGTCATTCTCAATATGGCGTCCATCGCCGGTTCGACTGGCATCGCTGATCGCTTCGCCTACTCCATGACCAAGGGCGCGGTTATCGCCATGACCTATTCCGTCGCCAAGGACTATCTGGCTCACAACATTCGTTGCAACTGTATCTCGCCGGCACGAGTGCATACGCCATTTGTAGATGGATATCTACAAAAAAATTACCCCGGGCGCGAACAGGAAATGTTCGAGAGACTATCGAAGGCGCAGCCGGTGGGCAGAATGGCACGACCGGATGAAGTCGCATCCATGGCCTTGTATTTGTGTTCCGACGAGGGCTCCTTCATCACGGGTGTGGACTACCCGTTGGATGGCGGCTTCACTCACCTCCGCGGATAAGTAATCGTGCCCAACATTTCTGGAGAAAAATTGTGAACCGGAGATTCTGTCTCGCGCTCGACTTAAAAGATGATCCAACGCTGATCGCCGACTACGAGCGCTATCACGAGCATGTATGGCCCGAGATCATTGAGAGCATCAAAACTTCCGGCATTGAAGACATGGAAATTTACCGGGTCGGCACGCGGATGTTCATGATCATGGAAGTCAATGAAAAGTTTTCCTTCGAGACAAAATCGAAATCAGATCAGTCGAATCCGAAAGTCGCCGAATGGGAAGCCCTGATGTGGAAGTTCCAGCAATCTCTTCCGCAGGCAAAACCCGGAGAAAAATGGCTTCCAATGACCAGAATCTTCAAACTGTGACACCGAAGCGGCGCACCTCGCTGTTCTCATAACTCGCCAAGAACCAGTCTCTGCCCGCGTTTTGTGGGTTTCGGATGCCCTATGAGAGTGGCGCACCAAAGCTTTTCTCAGGGTTACATTCGTAATCCAGTCTTGTCCGTTGCAGTACCGAAGCTGAATGCGAAGGCATCGTATTCTGAGCCAAGACGGCACCCGTCCGCATGATATCCACTAAAAAGGCCTTTATCGGCCGCTATGAAATTTTAGGAGAGATTGGCCGCGGGGCCATGGGCGTTGTTTATAAGGCTCGAGATCCGCACATTGACCGCACTGTCGCGATTAAGACCATTTCCCTGTTTGATCTCGAGCCGGCGGATGATCAGGAATTTCGAGAACGCTTCCAACAAGAAGCGCGCACCGCGGGGAGACTTTCCCATCCGGGAATCGTTGCCATCTTTGATGTGGGATCAGACCCCGAGACCAACGCTCCTTATATAGTGATGGAATACGTTGCCGGGAGTTCCTTAAGTAGACTCTTGCTGGAAGACCACGGCAAGATGCCGCTGGATCCCGCACTGCAAATCGTGCAGGAAGTTGCGGAAGCATTGGACTATGCTCACAGCGAGGGCGTAACCCACCGTGACGTCAAGCCTGCCAACATTCTACTGACCGCTGACGGTCGCGCCAAACTCGCCGACTTCGGAATTGCGCGTTTGGATCAGAGTCACCTTACTTTGCCCGGGCGGCTCCTGGGCAGCCCGGCTTACATGGCACCGGAGCAAATGAAGGGAGAAGCTACTGACGGACGGTCCGATCTATTTTCCCTTGGTGTGGTGCTCTATCGTTTGAGTACAGGCTATCGCCCCTTTCAGGGCAATAGCACCGCGACAGTTTGCTATAAATTGCTGCGTCAGGACCCACTGCCTCCTTCTGCCTTGAACTCTGAACTTCCTTTTGAACTCGACGATTTTCTGAGCCGCGCCATGGCAAAAGAGCCCGAGCAGCGATTTCAAACCGGCAAACAGATGGCATTGGCGATCCAGAGCCTGCGAAAGAATGCAGCAATTCAACAGGACCCTTTGGCGCCGCTACGCCGTCTGATTGATCGCACCGGAGTTTCGCACACTCTACCCGCGCCACTTGAGCCGGTATTTGAAGTTCCCCTTCCCCTGATCGCGTCTCCGGCTTCGCTGGCAGGGCTCGAGCCCTTCCTGGCAGGCCCTGCGACAGAGGTAACTCCGTCTCCGGTTTTGGGAACGCGTAGCGCGTCCGCAGGAATTTCAGCTGCGGCCGGCAAGGTGGGCAGGAATCATGATCCATGGATGAAGTATGCTCTGGTGGCGGCATCCGTGGCCGCCGTTCTCGGGGGACTATTGCTGTGGGCAGCTCATCGTCCCGCCCACTCCCCAGCTCAAGCTCAGCAGATCGAAGCCAACAAAACATTGGCCCAGAAAAAGCCCGCCCGTGAATTGATCCAGGACGCTGCGGAGTCACCAGCTCCTTCGTCGTATGGCTCCGGACCGATCAAAGCGAAATCGACAGCGGCGGCGATCAAGGCAGATAGACCGGGCGAGGCAGTTCCGAAGGCGGTCAGAAAGAAAGCGCCCACTTCGGAAGCAGAGCAAGCCGAAAATTCAGGAGACGCGCCCGGCCAACCGATCATCGTCCACAACATGGACTTCGCGAAATTGGATGTGGTGATCGAGCACGGATTCGAACAGGCAACTGCCTCCGTTCTTATAGATAGAAAACCGCTTTACAGCCAGGAACTTCACGGCGAAAGCAAACGCCGAGGATTGCTGTTTCACAAAACACAGGGAAAGCAGTCAGGCACGATAAACCTGCTACCCGGCAAGCACGACATTCTGGTACGCGTGCAATCTCCCAGCGACGGATACGACGCCACCAGCACCCTCTCGGAAGGTTTCTCCCAGGGCAGCAAGCGCGTTTTACTAATCAAATGCGACAAACGCAAAAACAAACTCGCCGCAGTTATCCAGTAGCGTTTCTCGAATCTCAACTAAGCTCGGCAAGGTAGGAGGCTAGAGCTATCCGAACGAAATTCATCACCTTGGGTCAAGGCGTTCGTCACGCGAGCAGAAAGAGCCGCTGACCTGGTCGAATCAAAGAACGGTAAGCGGCGGTTGCGCTCACGACGGCATTAAACCATCTTGAAGATCAGCCGTAGCTTAAGCGGCGACATAAGTTCGCCTGTGTGGGGCGTATTTTTGATTGCGAGTTTCAGGATGTGATCGGGATTCAAGACTATGGCGAGCCAGAGCCCCGCAAATGTCGCCAGACAATCGATAATAGCGGCATCCATGGTCAGCGCGCGTTGACGCTAAATGGCGTGATTGCTATGATGACAACGCGGGGTGGAGCAGTCTGGTAGCTCGTTGGGCTCATAACCCAAAGGTCGGTGGTTCAAATCCACCCCCCGCAACCAAACAAGTTCTTAGTTATCAGCGGCTTCCAAGTTAGTGGCTTGGGAGCCATTCTTGTTGATTGCAGTTAAGCTGACAAATGAAACGGGTTTTGCTTCCGATTCAACCTTCTCAACAGCTTCTTCGATTGCCAGACCTGCTTTTCTTGCGGCCTCTACGTTTCCTTCCCACTCGGGTCGCACGCCATAGACGTCAAGCGTGAACGAGCCCGTCAATGCATGACCTGCTCTTTCCTGAATGACCTTAAGCGGAACCCTGAGCGAGTCAAGCAACGTGACGTTAAAGTGC
>Ga0157378_10004442_pt1 | contig 12335 bp, 8 predicted proteins | sample M65metaG_FD_115309 | JGI IMG/M metagenome (GOLD analysis project Ga0157378, IMG submission 115309) | Miscanthus rhizosphere microbial communities from Kellogg Biological Station, Michigan, USA - M6-5 metaG | ecosystem: Host-associated > Plants > Roots > Rhizosphere > Soil | place: USA: Michigan...
TCAATACAGACCCCACCAAAGCGTCGGCGGCCAATTTCGATCCCAATTTATTATTGCCTACCGGTGAGCTGGGCTATTTAGGCGCTACTACCGGTTACAATGGACCGATACTTTTCCAGAGCATGTGGAGCCAGATTTTTGCCTCGGCGATCTTTCCCGGCTATTACAGTGGTGGAGATAAATACGTAGTGGGGGGTAGCTTTCTTTCTTATCAGGGACGTACCTGGGACGCTGGTTACCAGGCGGCAGGCTACTTCCGCGAAATTCAAAACCTGACTAAGGGCAAAGCTGCCCTGAGCAATCTTAGCGGCGCTGCCGTTATCGGCGAAGTGCTGAATATTGAAGCCATCACTGACACTTATGGTGACGTCCCTTATTCTCAGGGTTTGCAGGCAAAGTCCGGCATCACTCAACCGGTATACGACAAACAACAGGACGTATATACGGCAATGCTGGCCAAACTGGACAGCGTGCTGCCTACCCTGGATGTTGCCAAAGCAAAACCGACGAACGATATATTGCCTTACAAAGGCGATATAGCGCAATGGAAAAAATTTGGTTATTCATTGATGCTCCGTATGGCCATGCGTTTGACAAAGGCTGATGCAGCAACCGCACAGAAATACGCAGTAAAAGCGTATACGGGTGGAGTGTTTGCCAGTAATGCTGACAATGCCTATATTGTTTATAACAATGCCAACGGGTATAGCAATGCCAACTCGGCCGCTTTAACAACGGGAGAAGATTATTCTGAAGTTAAATGGGGAAAAGTACTGATTGATTACCTGAAAACAACTGCAGATCCAAGATTGAGCGTAATTGCAGAAGTGCCGCAAGCTGGTACTGCAAATGCTGCCAAACAAAACCTGGCAGGTAACAACACAGCCGCGCTCCAGCAGGGTATGCCCAATGGATATGATCAGAATGGAGGCGCTACAAATATCAGCAATGCGCCTGGCTATCCCGGTGCTACGGGTACGGGTGCTGATGCCAATGCTACAGGGGGCTATTCACGTCCTACAACAGCGTTATATCTTTCCTTAAGTGAGCCGGCATTTATTTTAACCTATGCGCAAACCGAATTCTTGCTTGCGGAAGCAGCAGTAAGGGGATGGGCCGTTGGTGCATCCGCGGCGGTACACTATGCAAACGGTCTTTCTGCAGCTATACAAACCTATGGCCAGCTAAACGCAGTGGGTGCTATCAGTGCAGGTACAGCTAATGCGTATGCTGCTGCTAACCCACTTGACGTAAGCAGCACAGCCAATTCATTAAAACAAATCAATACGCAGTACTGGATACTGGCGGGTACTATTTTTGACTTCAGCGAAGCATGGAGCAACTGGAGAAGATCCGGTTACCCTGTTTTGACAGCAGTTAACTACACCGGCAATTTTACCAATGGCACAATACCAAGAAGACAATCTTACCCAACCGGGGAGTCTTCTTCCAATCCGGCAAATTACAAGACCGCTGCTGCGGCCATTACGGGCGGCGATTTGTATTCAGGACGTGTTTGGTGGGATAAATAAAATATAACACAATTTTCCATTTCATTAACAAGACTACTCATTAGGGTAGTCTTGTTCCTTACAAAGGGTTTATAAACCTCTCTGAAAGAATCTGCAATTGCAGTATTGTCTATAACTTCATACATCACCTATCCGCTCTAACGCTGATGTTAAAAGAGAAATTGATATTCTTAGTATGCCCCGTTATTGTATTACTGACGGCGGTACCATCACATGCCCAACCACTTTTTCAACTGCTTCCTTCCAAAGAAACCAATATAAAATTCAGTAACGATCTCAACGAGACAGAAAACCTGAATGTGCTCGCTTACGAATATTTTTATAATGGGGGTGGAGTAGCAGTAGGCGACCTGAACAATGATGGCTTGCCCGATATTTTTTTTACCGGCAATATGAAGCCCAACAAACTCTACCTGAACCTGGGCAACATGAAATTTAAGGACATCACAAGCGATGCCTGCAAAGGAATGGAAGGGCGCGATGGTGGCTGGAAAACCGGGGTAACCATGGCCGATGTAAATGGCGATGGCTTATTGGATATCTATGTTTGTTATTCCGGAAAAGTAAATGATGATATGCGGCGCAACCAGTTGTTCATCAACCAGGGCAATCTTAAATTTCTCGAAAAAGCAAAAGAGTACGGACTGGATGATGATAGCTACAGTACCCAGGCGGCCTTCTTTGATTATGATAATGACGGTGACCTCGACATGTTCCTGCTGAACCACAGCGTGAAAAAGATCGACAACATGGAGTTTGCAAAATACCGCGGCGAAACGGACGGTCTTTCGGGCGATAAATTATATGAAAACACCGGGAATCATTTTACCGACATCAGCCAGAAGGCCGGTATCCGTCAGAACATACTGACTTTTGGTTTGGGTATTGCCATTGCCGACGTAAACAAAGATGGATGGCAGGATATCTATGTAACCAATGATTACAACGAGCCGGATTACCTCTACATCAATAACGGAAACGGCACGTTTACAGACAAATCGGAACAGGGTCTTCGGCACCTCTCACAATTTTCTATGGGTGTAGATATTGCAGATTTCAATAACGATGCATTGCCCGATATCATTACCCTCGACATGCTGCCGGAAGATAATCGCCGGCAAAAACTTTTACAATTACAGGAAAACTACGAATCTTTTGAACTGATGCAGAGCCAGGTATTGCACAAGCAGTACATGCGCAATATGCTGCACCTCAACAATGGTGACAATACCTTCAGTGAAATTGGCCAACTGGCGGGCGTATCCAATACCGACTGGAGCTGGTGCCCGCTGTTTGCAGATTTTGACAACGATGGGTATAAAGATCTTTTTATCAGTAATGGCTACCTGCGCGATTATACCAACAAAGATTTCTTGCGTTATCGCGGAGATTACAAAGTGAAAAAAGCGGTTGATCGCGAACCCGCATTATTGATGGATCTTATAAAAGCCATGCCTGTAACCACCCTGCCCAATTATATTTTCAGGAACAACCACGAACTCGGTTTTGTAAACAAACAACAGGAATGGGGCTTTGACAAAATGGGTATTTCCAGCGGTGCGGTATACGCCGATCTTGACAACGACGGAGACCTGGACCTGGTTGTCAATAAGATCAACGAACCTGCGTCTGTATACAAAAATATGTCGCGCGAACAAAGCAATAGTAGTTATCTCGCTATCGCGTTACAATATAAAAATCCGAACATCAACGCGGTAGGTGCAAAAGTATATTTGTATGGCAAGACCGGTATTCAGTACCAGGAAGTAAACCCAAACAGGGGTTATCTTTCCTGTGTGCCCACGGTGTTGCATTTTGGATTAGGAGCGGAGCCGCAGGTAGACTCTGCGAAAATTGTATGGCCCGATAATTCGGCACAGGTATTTACGGGTGTAAGCATCAACCGAAAATGGATTATTAAATATGACAAGGCTGCATCATTGGCGACTTTACCCATACAGCAGGATACCCAGACTGTTTTTGCAAAGACAACACCGCCGTTAACCTATACAAATGAGCCGCCGGCCGAAAATGATTTCAAAAGACAGTTGCTGATGCTGTTTATGTATTCAAAGGCAGGACCCGCAATGGCTAAAGCAGATATCAATAAAGATGGGCTGGAGGATATATTCATCAGCGGTGATAAAAATAAGCCGGGCAAAATATATCTTCAGCAGGCAGGCGGAAAATTTACAGAAATGGAAAATGTGTCCATCGGTGATGAAAGGGAATCAACCGTTGCCGCCGCCGCCTTTTTTGACGCCAATGCTGATGGGCTGAAAGATTTATACATTGCCAAAGGTGGCTATGGTTTATGGGCACCCAACACGTCTTCCTTGCAGGATGAACTATACATAAACAATGGTACTGGCGGCTTCACGGCACAAACACTGCCCGATCTCAGTGCTTCTTCCAAATCCTGTGTGCGCCCTTGCGACTATGATAATGATGGTGATATAGATATTTTTATCGGTGGCCGCGTAATACCAGGGGTGTATCCTTCGCCACCGCAGAGCTACCTGCTGAACAATGATGGCAAGGGTAAATTTACCATTGTCCCCGTTCCATTTTCAACCATCGGGATGGTGACAGATGCACAATGGACGGATGTCAATAAGGACGGCCGGAAAGATTTGATCCTGTGCGGCGAGTTTATGCCAGTCACTATTTTTATCAATACTGCCACCGGTTTTATTGACAAAACAAATGATTATTTTGAAAATCAATCAAAAGGTTTTTGGTCGGCCCTCGCCGTAGCGGACGTAGATGGAGATGGCAACAATGATATCATCGCCGGCAATATTGGCACCAATACTCAATTTCATTTCAATGCCGCGCAACCGGGAGAGATGTACTTTGCTGATTTTGATGACAACGGATCGATAGACCCTTTTTTCAATTTTTATATACAGGGAACCAGTTATCCATTTGTTAGCCGCGATGAGCTGAACGAGCAGATTTACCCCATGCGCAGAAAGTTCAGATCGTATAAAGATTATGCCGGTGCAACTATAAAAGATATTTTTGACTCCACTGCATTGTCAAAAGCCGTGAAATTATCGGTTAACGAACCCAACTCGGTTTGTTTTATGTTCCGCAGCGGAAAATTTGTAAAATCTGTCCTGCCGTTACAGGCACAGTTCTCTATGGTAACAAAAATTATAACGGCCGACTTTAATAAAGATGGTCATCCGGATCTGCTGCTGCTTGGCAACCATAGCGATAACCGGCTTAAGATAGGCAGTCTTGACGCCAACTATGGTTGTCTGCTGGCGGGCGATGGCAAGGGCGGGTTCAGCTATATATCCCAGCCACGGTCGGGCCTTTCCGTTAGTGGTGATATTAAATCGGCCGAAGAGATAGACATTCAAAGAAATAAATATATTGTGATGGCGGTAGCCGGGGGGGCCCTGCAGTTTTATAAAGAGCAACAAAAATGAAGCGATTGATTGTGTTACTAATTGGCCTGCCTGTTTGGCTACGCGCGCAGCAAAGAACTGTATCGTTCACCGATCGCATACCCGCGGCGATTTTTTCGCTGTCGAAGGTAATGATGCATGATGTGGTAAACCCGCCGGCTGCAAGTCGCTATTATGCTTATTGCATGATGGGCGCTTACGAAATTACTTCGCAACATGATACTGCTGTGAGACCAATCGGAAGACTGATTGGTAGTTACAGTACGTATACGCTGGCTGCTGATAAAAAAAGCTATGATTACCGGATAGCGGCGCTGTACTGCATACTGGAAACGGGTAAACTACTGCTGCCTTCCGGTTTTATGCTGGAAGACGATGAAAAAAAATTAGTGAGCGATCTGGCAAAAGCCAGGATTCCGCCGGCAATTATACAGGCTTCTGTTGCAGTGGCAATTGATATGGCCGCGCACATTATCATCTGGTCAAAAAAAGACAATTATGGTAAGCTCAGTGCAAAGCTGCGGTATACCCCATTAAAAGGCGATGCGTACTGGTATCCTACGCCGCCCGCATACATTGAGGCCGTGGAACCCAATTGGAAAACGATCCGCCCGCTGGTGATTGATTCGGCAACCCAGTTCATTCCCCTGCCGCCCATTGCTTTTAGTAAAGATAGCAATAGCGCCTTCTACCGGCAGGCGGTGGAAGTGTACCAAACAGCAAAGGCGCTTACACCGGTTCAATTGCACATTGCTTCATTTTGGGATTGTAACCCTTTTGTGGTGAGTACAGCTGGTCATATGTCAATTGGGTTTAAAAAAATAAGCCCCGGCGGTCATTGGATGAGTATAACAGGTATCGCTGTTAAAAAAGCCGGCCTGAGTTTTAACAGTTCGGTTATATTGCACACCATGGTAGCTGTTACCTTAATGGATGCTTTTATCAGTTGCTGGGAAGAAAAATACCGCAGTAACCGCATCCGCCCCGAAACATATATTAATAGATACATTGATATTAAATGGCAGCCGCTTCTACAAACTCCTCCCTTTCCGGAATATACCAGTGGACACAGCGTTATTTCAGCCGCCGCCGCGGGCGTGCTGACCCATTTTTTGGGCGATCATTTTGCTTACACTGACAACTCCGAAGTTATTTTTGAAATCGCTGCCAGGTCATTCACTTCTTTTAACCAGGCCGCCGCTGAAGCAGCTATCTCCAGGCTATATGGTGGTATCCATTTTCGTGATGCCATAGAGAATGGGCAACAGGAGGGGCGGGCAGTAGGTATGAAAATAGTTGAGAAAATACAGGTGGCGGGTATAAAAATAACAGGTAGTGTACCGGGTACCGGCTTCTGATGGATATCAATATATTTATCCTTAGTTAGCAACTGCACCGGCATCGCCGCAGTTTATAAATGAACATAAAATATTTTCAAATGAAGCGGATTTCAATTTTTCTGGCAGCCTGGCTGCTGTCTTTTAGCCTTTCATCCCAATCCTACACACCTGCTCCCGAAAACATAAAGTCTCGTGAATGGTTTAACGATGCAAGGTTCGGGTTATTTATTCACTGGGGGCCTTTCAGTATACCCGGTGCCGGAGAATGGGTAATGAACGAAAGAAAGATCACCGTCAAAAATTATACGCGATTGATGGATTTTTTCAATCCAATTGCATTCAACGCGGAAGAATGGGTAAGCATGGCAAAAAATGCGGGAATGAAATACATTACCCTGATTACCCGTCACCACGACGGGTTCAGCATGTGGAACACGAAATACAGTGATTTCAATATCATGAATACACCCTATAAAAAAGATATAGTGAAAATGATGGCTGATGAATGCCACAAACAAGGCATCAAACTGTATTTATATTATTCGCTGCTCGACTGGCGGCGCGAAGATTACCCGCATGAAACGGGGCGTACAGGACAATACTCGGGAAGAACAGGCAAAGGTGATTACAACAGCTACCTGCAGTTTATGAAAAACCAGCTCACAGAATTATTAAGCAATTATGGAGAGATTGGAGGCATTTGGTTTGATGGCCATTGGGATCAAACCGCACCAGAAGGGGCAAAGGATCGATCATCACGGATAGACTGGCGTTATAACGAAATATATACCCTCATTCATAAATTACAGCCGCAGTGCATGATCGGAAACAATCATCATCTTTCCCCGTTTGCGGGAGAAGATTTCCAGATGTTTGAACGGGACCTGCCCGGCGAGAATAAATCTGGCCTCAGCTTCCAGGAGGCTTCCACCAAACTGCCACTGGAAACCTGTGAAACCATGAATGGGTCCTGGGGATATAATATTACCGATACTAACTATAAATCGGCGCAGAAAATAATTCATTACTTAGTCAATGCAGCAGGGCGCAATGCAAACTTATTGCTGAATGTTGGGCCTATGCCTAACGGCAAAATACAACCTGAATTCACTGACACCTTATCAGCAACCGGTGCATGGTTAAAGCAGTACGGTGAAACCATTTATGGAACCACCGGCAATATCATAGCACCCCAGCCATGGGGTGTGCTGACGGGGAAAAATAAAGTGTTCTATGCGCATATCATGAACCCGCCGGCAGCGGCTGCAGCTGCTTCCGTTTTTATTCCCTTGGCAAAGGAAAAAATCAGTGCCGCTTTCTTGTTCCCAGGCAAAGAGAAATTGAGAATACAACAACAACCAGACGGCATAACTATATACCTGGATGGAGTAAAACTGGACAGCACAGACACCGTTATCCGGCTTGATAGCAAGTGAGCATGAACCCTGTTTTAACCAAACAAGTTGTTGAAGCAGGGCCAGCACCCGATTTTTAGTGGCTCAGCCAGATAGTGTTCCGGCTTGTAAAGAATAACTTATTTTTGCGGAATTAAAGAGCACCCGCTTATGCCTGAAAAAATAGTTGAATTACGCAATGTACATATTTACCAGGGATCCAATCTTGTATTGCAGGATGTAAATATCAGTATAGAAAAAGGTGAATTTGTATACCTGGTAGGTAAAACAGGCACCGGGAAATCGAGTTTATTAAAAACATTGTACGGCGATCTCAGTTTAACCCAGGGCGATGGAACCGTAGCGGGTTTTAACCTGAAAGAAATGGATTGGAAAAAAGTCCCTTTCCTCAGGCGAAACCTTGGCGTGGTATTCCAGGATTTTCAGTTGCTGACCGATCGGAATGTAAATGACAATCTCAAATTTGTTTTAAAGGCAACCGGCTGGAAAGACGAAAAATTAATGGACGAAAAAATAGCCGATGTGCTGGATAAGGTGGGGATTCGCTCAAAAGGATTTAAAATGCCTTTCGAGATGAGCGGCGGCGAGCAGCAACGGGTAGATATTGCCAGGGCTTTATTAAATTCTCCCAAACTCATACTGGCCGATGAGCCTACCGGCAACCTTGATCCTGAAACTTCGGATGAAATTATGCAGCTTTTATTCAAGATCAGCAAGGACTATGGTACCACTATCATCATGGCCACGCATGATTACATTGTAATAAATAAATTTCCTGCCAGGATGCTCAAAACCGAAAAGGGCAGGGTAGAAGACAATGCTACCATAAACATTGTATGATTTCCATATTAATTCCTGTTTTTAACAGGAACGTAACTGCACTGATAACTTCGCTGCACCGCCAGCTGACAATTGCCCACACAAAAGCGGAAATTGTTGTAATGGATGACGGCTCTACGGATGCAGTGCTGAAAAACGAAAACAAGGTTGTTCTATCTGCGCTTGATGGTGTGCGATATATTGAATTACCTTCCAACAAAGGGAGAAATATCATCCGGCATGCGCTGGCGGAGGCTGCGGCTTACGATACACTTATTTTCCTGGATGCCGATAGCAGTTTCCCCGATGAGATGTGGTTACAACGCTATATAAAAGCATTTGAACAAAATGCCGTTATTATGGGAGGAAGGATGTACAAAACATCAGCACCGGAGCAATCAACTTTACATTTTCGCTACGGGCAACTGAGAGAACAACGCTCTGCAGCTTATAGAAATAAATTTCCATATCGTTCCTTTCTTGCCTGTAATTTTTCCATAACCAAACCGCAATTTTCACGGTTGCTGATAGATGATCACCTGCAGGGTTACTGTCATGAAGATACTTTTATGGGATTACAATTCGAGAAACTTGGTATACCCGTGCAGCATATTGATAATCCTGTTTATCACGAGGGGATAGATGATGATCCTGCATTTATCAGAAAGCAACGGGAAGCACTGCAAAATCTCCGGTATCTGTATTGCGCTTATGATAGCAGTTACCGGTTTTCCACTGAGATAAAGCTTATCAGGGTATATAAAAGAATAAGCGCAGCGCCGTGGCACAGATACCTGCTGGACAGGATAGTTGGTATGAAAACATATTTCCTGCGGAAAGCGCTGCAATCGCGCCATCTTTTCTGGCTCGATTGCTGGAAACTCGCGGAATTTCATCAACTGTTTGTTGAAAAATTATAACGGGCGGTCTACTGTTCCACAATGGCTATCAGGTTATTTTCAGCCTGCCGCGGAAAATAGCAAGTAGATAAAACATGCGTTCTTTCCCTGATATCCAGATCAGTGAAGGGCTTTGTAAAATAATGGGCGATGGCCCGTGTGATCTCGTTACAGCCATTTGCTATTACAAAAAGTTTTTCAAGCCCGGTATCACGTACCATAAGGTCGTTACAAATACAATGTCTTCCTTTTTCCAGGGCCAGCATCAGCCTTTTATCAAAGCCGTAATCATGGCTGCGGGGCAGCAATACCACCTGGGCCTTTTCTATCAGTTCTTCTAATGCATCTTTAGCCGGATTTGAAACAACACAAATGTTGCTCTCAGGATGAGATTCAGCTGTTTTTGTAAAGGGGCATGTGTTCGCTACAACCAGCGGAACAGGCATTTTGCTAAATATGTTTTCAGACAGCCAATGCACCATCCGTTCGTTCTCAGGGTTCGACATATCGCCATAATACAAACAGTACATGCCTGTACCCGGCTCGCTCCTTATAGCGGGAGCGGGTATAAAAGGAGCTATGCACCTGGTATGAGAAGCCGGGTACAATTCCCTGAATCTTTCCTGGTCGCCGATAGTAGTAGTAATAATAACGGAGAGTGCAGAAATTTTTTTCTCCCATTTCCGGATCAGGCGTGCTTCATTAAAAGCATACAATTTTTTTAAAAGCGATTTTTCACAACGCGTGGATGCCTGGTATAACTCGGAAGCAATCCCATTGATTCGCACAAAGGTTTTGTATCCGTGGGCAACCAGTTCGGGTAGCCAGAAAGTGGATCGCATTCCCTGAAATAATACCGGGCACACCTGCTGTAACAGGTTTTGCAAAAGTTGCGGATTTGATCTCGAAGAAATACAATAAGGATAACACATCGATATACCCTTGTGCCCTTCATTGCGTTCATAAATATGGATGCCTGAAGTAATGTTTTTGAGGTGCGTTGTATCGGTGTCTGCAATATGTTGAAAGCAATGCAGGATGATATTGTACCCCGCCTGCTGCAAAAATGCCAGCTGGTAATAGGTGTCCGCCATGTCCGCGGTAGAAGAAGGGTGCGGAATTTCCGGGCAAACGATATGAATATGCTTACTCAACTGTTTCAAATAGTTTATTATAAAATGTAATAAGCGCCAGTTTTTCTTTTTCCCAGTTTATTTCCTGCCGAAGCTCAAGGCAATTATTACGCAGTTTGCGGTATAATTGCTCATTGCTCAGCAGGCCGTTTAATTGCCGGGCAATATTGCTCGCGCTTAAATCCTTGATTACAACAGCTATTTGTAAGGTATTGTTTATTTCCCGGTAGGCCGGGTAATCTACACAAAGTTGCGGGGTGCCCGCATGGATATAATCAAAAAAACGGTTTGCAAGCGATAGATAGTTGCTTTTACCGTTGTTTTCAAATAATGTGATACCTATCAGTGCTTTTTGAGTAAGACTGCGCAATTCAAGCGGCTCGACCAGGCCTTTTATTATGACTTTTTCATGGACGCCGTATTTCAATATAAGTAATCTAACCTGTTCCATAAAATTGCCATCGCCGCAGATGACAAGAGGAATATCAACCCATTGCATGGCCGGGATCAGGGTTTCAAAGCTTCTGCCTTCATTTACAGAACCCTGGTAAATGATAAACTTTTCTTTAGCAATGGTACTGTCCAGGGGCTTTAAAAAAGGGGTATTTCTTATAACTGTATATTCAACGCCATACAACTGCCTGAATTCGTCTGCAATTGGCTGGTTTACTGTATAGCCATTCCTGAAACGCGGAACGCAGGTCTTTTCGATGCTCTTCCACATACGATGAATTGCCGGCCGCGTTACCACCTCTTTCATTTCGCAGAAAAGCTCGTGTGCATCATACACCCGGGCTTTCTTTCTAAGCGAGGTTATCAGCCATACGGGCAAAATGGTATCGAGGTCAATAGCGCAGAAAGCATCCGCCTTACGGATAAGCAGGTAAAAAAATAACCGGATATTGTACTCTATATAGAAGAGCTTGCCCTTTTCAAAGAAAGTATACAGCCTTTTCTGGGAGTAGGGCTGCCTGAGCAGGGGTATTGAACTTTTTTTCCGCCTGCCAACCAGCAAAACATCGTAACCAGCCTCCTGCAGCGAGGTGCAAATGCGAATCATCCGCTGATCATAGCTGAGATCTGTGGTAACCGTGAGGCAAATTTTCTTCAAACGAATCAAGTTTTCAAATTACGGCCAAACCTACCGCTAGTTTTCTGATTTTGCTGCAATTTGCCAACTGTTTCCGTCACACAAATTTCAAATTTCAGAATATTTCCGCTACATTTGCCGCCGAAATTATAAGATGCCAATTTATCGGATGCCTAAAAAAAATGTAAGATGCCGTATTTAACAAAAGAAAAAAAAGCTGAATTTTTCTCCAATTTTGGAGGTAAAGCTACCAATACCGGTTCTGTAGAAGGACAGGTTGCCCTGCTAACAGAGCGTATTTCACAGATATCCAAACACTTGCAGGAAAACAAAAAAGATTTCTCCACCAACCGCGGATTAATGCAAATGGTAGGTAAAAGAAAACGTTTACTTACTTACCTGAGCAAACACAATCTTAGCAGCTACCGCGATTTGATCCAAAAACTCGGACTTAGAAAATAACTATATGGTATTGATTATTCCCAACCCCGCAGGGTTGGGAATAATTGTCTATAACAGTTTTTACAGCAGTTCATTCAGCTTATTCATCACTCAGTATTAAGGCTACGGCTTGCCCTGTTTCCCTCCTGTCTTACCAGACGCATTGCGCAGCACTTAGTTCAGTAATTCAAAATTGTATGTTATCACAACCCATTCAGTCAAAATTCACCATCAGCGATGGTCGTGA
>Ga0157378_10004446_pt1 | contig 12330 bp, 12 predicted proteins | sample M65metaG_FD_115309 | JGI IMG/M metagenome (GOLD analysis project Ga0157378, IMG submission 115309) | Miscanthus rhizosphere microbial communities from Kellogg Biological Station, Michigan, USA - M6-5 metaG | ecosystem: Host-associated > Plants > Roots > Rhizosphere > Soil | place: USA: Michigan...
CGAAAGATGAACAGCGTTTCCGGACCGTAGTCTGTCAGGTAGTCATTCACATTGCTATAGACAGCCACGAGAAGCGCGACGAAAGAGAGCAAGGCAGTAATGCCGATGACCACGCCCACCACGGTCAGGAACGAACGCATCTTGTTCTCTCGCAGGGTCGTGATCGCCATCTGCGCATTTTCGCCGATGTTTATGCGCACGCTGATCTCTCCACTCGCCTAGAGTTCCTGGCGCAATGCTTCAATAGGCTGCAAGCTTGCGGCTTTCCTCGCAGGGTAAACACCAAAAAAGATGCCGACCGCGGCCGAAATCATTTCCGCGATAACCACCGCAGTAAAGGGGACGCTCATCGGCACGGACGTGGTAGCCCTGGTCAGGCCGGAAATCGCGTACGCCGTCATGACGCCGATCGCTCCGCCTGCCGCCGCCATGACCGCAGCTTCGACCAGGAATTGCAACAGGATATCGCTCCGGCGCGCGCCCAGAGCCTTGCGGATCCCAATCTCCCGCGTCCTCTCTGTGACCGTTGCGAGCATTACGTTCATGATTACGACTCCCCCGATCACCAGGAACACCGAGACTACTCCAATCATAGCCGTGGCGATTACCCCGGTCAGATTCTTCCATAAGTCCATGAGCGTCGCGGAGTCGAAGATGCCGAAGTTATCCGTCTCGTTGGGGGAAAGATGCCGGCGCGCCCGCATCAATGCGCGTGCCTCGTCCTGCGTCCGTTCCATCCATTCCGCCCCGCGCGCCTGGATGTTCACCCAGATCGTCTCCTGCGTGCCATAGATCTTGAAATACGTCTGGATGGGAATGTACGCGAAGTTATCCTGGGACTGACCGAGCACGGATCCAATCGGTTTGGCGATGCCAACAACCTGGAATGGCCGTCCGTCGATGAGTATTTCGCGCCCGATGGCGTCTACGTTGGGAAAAAGTTTGCTGGCGACATCCTGGCCGATCATTGTCGTCAGCGCGCGGCTCTGATCGTCACCCTCGGTAATGTATCGACCATCCGTAGGTGTAACGATGTCGATATCGACCATGTTCGCGGTAACCCCGCGTATGCTGCAGTCTTCCAGCGTCTGTGAACCTGCGCGCACTTTCCCCGACGCGCGCAGCTCCACTCCTACCCGCTCCGCAAGCTGCATGTTTGCGCGCAACGCTTCGTAATCGTCCCAAGTCACTTTCTTGTTGCGCCGGTTCGCTTTCACGTACTCTTCGACATCCGTGATAATGGGGAATCGCGTCAGCAGAAATACGTTCGACCCAAGATTGGCCACTCGGTCGGCAATATACCGATTCACCCCCGAAATCAGAGCAATCACCACAATCAGCGTGGAAACGGAAAGGATAATCCCCAGCAGCATCAGGAAGGAACGCAGCTTGTGGGCGCGCATCGTCTCCAGCGCGACGCTGACCGGCTCCCGCAACAACACACGGCGTTTCATCCGTTCACACCAGCCTGTCTATTCTACGGCTAATTGTGAGGCAAGGCTTCGCCTTAACAGATCAAGCTCTACGATGTAGCTTCGCTTCCCACATGCCCACACGGTTCACCGGACCGTTTCCACGCTCACTGTCTTGCTTTACATCTGCTGGAGTTTCTAACGACAGCATAGTGTAGGGAACTCTAGCCAGTCGTAATGAGGCGCGAGGAAACACGGGTGATTGCGCCGAAGTTTGCCATTTTTCGTCGCTGGTAAACAACTAAAGTTGGGTTCCGGTACGGCTGAAAACGCGGCCAGCACAGTTTGCCCTATTTTGCGCCCGCCGACGGTCGCGGCGCGGAGAGTCTGCAAACCCAAGGCTGGAATTCACGTGCTTTGAATGTGCTGGCGCGATAAATCAACGCGGTAGCAGGTGGTCACTCTCGGTCACCATCGCCATTTTCAGGACTCATAATCCGTTGGTCCCGGGTTCGAATCCTGGCGGGCCCAGTCCAGCCCGGAGATACGGTTACACAAGATGGTGACTACATGAGTAACACTTTTGGGCCGAACGGATGGCCTTTTGAACCGTTCTGAACCAAGTGGATTTTGGAGCGAGCGAGGATCAACGCACTTCGTCGTTGATGAATCGTTCGGTGCCGGTCGCGATCCAGCGTCCAGCTGCGCCGGCAGGAGTAGCAACACGGACAAGGAAAAGCGGGTTGTTGCAGGTAGATGGGATGCCACTGATCTGGCCGGCGAACTGCGCGTCACCATGAACGTTCAGTGCAACCGGAGCGCTATCCAAAATGACAGGCGTCGCACCGGCGTTGCAGACCAAGGTTCCGACCACTGCGGTAACCGGACCCGGAGTGCCAGTCGAATTGCCGCCGTTTAATACCAGGCCATCCACATCGAAGAAGGTAGCTCCGGTGGCTAAGTTGACGCGGACGCGGCCGCTGCGAGCAGTCCAGGGACCAGCCCCCGCATGGATGCCGCTGACCGGGTTATCCACACCTGGAGCCGTAATGACGCCCACAATGCCGTTCCAGCGGACCGATTCTGCAAGATCGAGAGCCAAAACGGCGCCGGCGCCGAACAACAAGGGTAGTAGTGCAGCTAGGACTTTTTTCATTTCGTGATCCTTTGTTTGAACGCCAAGGACGGCCACCAGGACCGGACTGGCTATGGCAATGAAAGTAGAAGAACGGGACGCGCAGTGAGTGACGGCTGGGTAAAGATTCGGTCCCATTTTGGTGGCGGACGCGGGACAAGTCGTTGACCAGCAGATTCAGATGCTGTCTTGAACAAGGCGACGCCTCGCCCGGTTAAGTCGAGACCGCAAGTTTGATATGCTCCAGCCATGCAAAATCGTTCGTTGAGCGATGTGGGTGGGACGCCCGGAGGGCTCGGCCATTTCCTGCTGGGATTCGTGCTGGTTTGCCTGGGCGGATACTTCCTCGCTAATCAAGTCAGTGTTGTCGGTTCTTATTGGAACTTCCACGGTGCAAGCAGCTTTGGGATAACACTGATTCCTTTGCTGCTTGGAGTCGGCATACTCTTTTGGAGCGCACGAAATGTTTTCGGTTGGTTTCTGACCATTGCGGGAGCGCTTTTCATCTTGGCCGGTGTCATCGCCAACATGCACATCTATTTTCGCCAGACGACTTTATTCAATACTCTCGCCATGCTCGTGCTGTTTGTCGGCGGGCTTGGGCTGATTGCTCGGGCGTTAGGCTCGCATTCCAGGAAATCCAATGAATGACTCTCACTGGAGAGTAGAAAAACCTTGAAGACTGCAGAGTGATCAGCTGGTACCCGAGCCCGCATGCAAATGAGACTACCGGATATTCCATTTGCGGATGATTGTGCCGTTGTGCAGCAGAGAATTGAGCGGATCTACGGCATCAAAGTGGTGACGAGGGATATTCCAGACCCGCTCACCGGCGACCTGGACGGGCTGGAAATCCACATCGATCACGCGATCACTGCCGAACAGCGGCTATTCCTGCTAGCGCACCTCTTTGGTCATACCGTTCAGTGGAATCTAGATCCCGGCGCATTCGATGTCGGCAAGCAGTATTGTCCTCCAGTCGCCGCCGACCTCATTCCGCGAATTATTGAGTACGAGTCGGAAGCTGCTGGCTACGGCCTGGCACTGTGCAAGGACGCCCGGATCGACGGCATCGAGTCTTGGTTTTCTGCCTACAGCGCCTGCGACCAAGCGTATCTCCTCCATTTTTATCGCACGGGAGAAAAGAAGGACTTTCACAGTTTCTGGGCGGACAACGTTCCGATCGTTCAGCCCAAGCCTATTCCGCCTTTCACGCCCCAAAGAAGAACCTTTCGAATGGACGGGGTTGTAATTTGAGCTGAGTTAGCTGTTTTCCGCTTCAAACAGTCTGGCGCGACGCTGCCAGTAATTCGTTCGCCCTGCGTATCAGTTCGCTTCGTTCGACATCGCGGTATTTCTGCGGCAAAAGGCTCTTGCTTGTGCACTCCAGCACGGCAACCATGTTCTGCAAGTCGATCTCCGTCGGGTAATAGGGCGGAATGAAGTCCTCAATCGCCGCTTTCAAATCTTCCTTATCGACGGCGGACTTCTTAAGCAAGCGCGCCCTGAGCTCGCTCCTAATCAGTACAGCTTCAATATCAGCTCCCGATAACATTCCAGAACTTTGAAGAAAGGATTTCTCAACATCTTCAGGAAACGGTTTCATCCCAATCTTCTTTTGCATAGCGCGGAGAAGAGCGAGCCTCTCTTCATCAGTCTCAGGATAGAAAAGCGCGATATGTTCTTCGGCTCTGCCTTGGCGCTTCAAGTCCACCGGTAATAAATCGGGGCGGCAGGTCAAAAGGAACCAGATCACTCTGCCTCTAAATTCAGTGTTCCCCATAAACTGCGCGATCTGCGCGAAGACTCGATTGCTCACGCCACTATCACCGGAATTGGATCGATCCCCTAGTTGCGCGTCGGCCTCGTCGACGATTACCGCGATCGGGCACATGGCCTTGAGCAAGGTCAGCACGCGCTCCAGATTTCCCTCGGTCACTCCCTGCCACATGCTTCGAAAATTCTTCAGAGTCACAGCCGGGATGCCAACTTCCCCCGCAAAGCACGTTGTGATGAACGTTTTGCCTGTCCCCACAGGGCCACAAATTACGTAGCCCATGGGCAGGACATCGGAATCTCCCGCCCGAATTGCAGCCGCCGCGTCTTGCAATTTCCGCTTGGCTTGGTCGTTACCGGCGACATAGGACAGATCGAATCGGCTCTGGACAAATTCCAGCAAGCCGCCCGACTCAGCCTCGATAAACTCTTTTTTTCGTTGCGCGAGGAATTTCATCGTAAGCGGGTGCCGATTCTGAACCGATTGCGCGATCAGGCTTTGCAACTGAACACGTTTCAATCCTGCACCCAATTTGGCCAGCGTTTCTTCGGTCACATCTGAGGTTGCCGGCAAAGGATTAGTTTCGAGTTGCGTTCTGATGAATTGCAGGCGTTCGTCCGCGTCTGGCAGGGGTATGGCAATCGAGGAAATCCCGGGGTTCTGGACGATCCCTTGATTTAGTTCGACCTGATTTTCCGAGATGAGGCAGATCGTCAGGTCGGCGCCCAGGAATTCGGGATTTCGGGCCCATCGCTTGAGGATCACCAACGCGTTGCGATCTTCAGCGGACATGCTGGAGACATCGCCAGCGGGTGCGACTGTTTCCGCAAAATCAATGATTAATGCAATCTTCTTGCCATCGGCGATGCGAAGCCGCAGGAAATTATCGAGGAGATTCAAAACCGCATCCGGATTTCGAGGCAACCCCTGTGCGTAGTTCGTGCCATGGAAGCTGTCGTAACCCTCCAGAGCCCGCTTGAAGTCTGCCTGACTGTCAGCCGAACCAAAGCTCAGGCCGCCGCGATCATAATGCAATATCAAATCGCGCTGGCCAAATAAGGCGCTTGAGAGGAACTGCTCCAGTGGGACGAATTCAGTCTTCGTCTGGCGTTGGATTGGCACTAGATCGCGTACGTTTCCGTGCAGTACAAAGAGTGCGAACGAACGGGAATAGTATTTCTCGGAAAGGTCCCGCGCCCATGGCGGAAGGCCACCGTATGCACCGGGCGAAAATGAAGAAGGAGTGGGCATTCAGTTCTTAACTCGTTGCCGCGAAACTGTACTCGGGGACATGTCCTCAACCGACATCAAGCCTTCCAAATCCGACGACATGCTCCCGAACACGGCTTCCACCTGTTGGACCGTTTGCTCGGTCTGCTCGACGTCTTTGACCAGGTTCTCCAGCTGCTCGCTCACTTGCTGCGGATCGCGCATCGTCACGGATTGATCGCGGACAAGGTGAAGCACATCCTCTACTGCGGAGCATTGCGCCTCGACAACATCCTGGTTATCCGCAATTTTCTGGTATTTCTCCAGTCTTTTGTTGAGAATCTCGATCCGCTTTTTGTTGATATCCTGCACTTTCGGCGCATCGTTAGTCATACCGCGCTGAAGCGCAGCAATTTCCCGCTTGATGTCGTTTGGGTCGGTGGTCTTTAGGTATTGCTGCTGTTGAGAGAAAGAGAGCAACAAGCGCGCATATCCGCGAACCAGTCCGTCCAAACGGGCGTCCATCTGCTGGAGGAAAATCTGGGAGGTCGACGAGAGTTGCGAGAAATTCCTGCGCACCGAAGCGCACACCTGAGCGAGTTGCATGTAGCGCGCCTTTGCTTCAGAAGGCAGCGCGTTCAGGAGTTGTGCAAATTGTTGCTGGCTTTGCTCTAGCTTCTCGGCTAGCTTCCAAGACCTCACAAGCCTCTGGAACCGCCAGTTTTGGGGAACTATAGCCAGGTACATCAGTTCAAGGCCTGAAGCCATCAGGATTGGCAGAAGGCTGCCGCTCATTACCGCAAAAATGCCCGCTCCGACCAGACTGATCCAGTTGTACTGCAACTTGAAAGCTTCTTTGACGAAGTTGATCTCTTCGTGGTCGTTTGACGAATTAGGCGGGCTCTTTGGTGCTTCAAAAAGCATCTAGATACTCACTCGCACCTGCCCGTTTCCTGGAGCACGGCGCAAGCGGCTAAGAACATAGTTTTGCAGTTCGTGGAACTCATTGCGCTGTTTCAAATCTAGGTCGCGGGGCCGATCAAAGGGCACCTGCACGTCCTCGACGATGGTTCCAGGGTGCGCGCTCATGATGAAAATTCGGTCGGCGAGATAGATTGCTTCCTCAACGTCGTGCGTGACGAAAAGAATGGTACTAGCCGTCTCCTGCCACACGCGCAAGAGCAGCTGCTGCATCTCGCTTCGCGTCTGGGCATCCAGCGCACCAAACGGTTCATCCATCAGGATCACGGCCGGACGCAGCGCAAGCGTCCTAGCGATCGCGACCCGCTGCTGCATCCCGCCCGAAAGCGTATCCGGATAGGCCTTCTCAAAACCGCTCAAGCCGACGGCATGAATCAGCTGCTCCACCGCGTGCTTACGGGCTTCGCCAGCTACCCCGTTGATCTTCAAGCCGTACGCAATGTTATCAGCCACTGTAAGCCAGGGGAATGACGTGTATTTTTGAAAGACCATGCCGCGGTCTTTGCCAGGGCCATGTACGGGCTGGTCGTTGACGAGAACCTCTCCTGAGTCTGGTTTGTCCAATCCGGCGATGAGCCGCAGCAACGTTGACTTGCCGCAACCCGAAGGTCCCAACAGAACTCGGAACTCGCCGACGTCCCGCCCTTCACGCGAGTAAGCATCTTGCACGTCCAAGTTGACGTTTTGCAGTGCGTCTATCTTCTGGCCGTCAGCAGAAAGAAAACAGCGATTGGCGTTCCTAACGATGATCTTGGATTTCTTAGTTTCCATTCTTCACCGTCTTCAATCGCACGCTGGCGCTCGGAACGGCTCCGCCCGTGGAGGCGAGCGCGGGCACGGCGTTGCGCCAAGGAAAAAGACGCTTCTCTAGGAATGTCAGGAGAAATCGAAACAGAAATGCCGCGATACCGATAGCGATGATGCCCGCATACACGCGCTCGAAATCCAGTACCTTGCGCGCGGCCTCCACCATATAGCCCACGCCCTTTCGTGCGTTCACCATCTCGGCCAAAATCACGTAGGTCCAACCGATATCGTAGAGAATGCGGAAAGAAGAAAAAATCGCGGGGAACGAGGCTCGAAACATAAGCCACAAAGCATGACGCCGCTTTGCTCCCAACGTGTACGCGGTTTCCAGAAGGGAATTGTCAACGCGGTTGGCTTCTTCCACCACAACGGCCAGAAGATAGAAAAACATTCCGAACCAAAGAAACGCAATCTTCATCATTTCGTCCATCCCAAATAAGGCGATGAACGCCGGCAAGAAAGCAGTGATCGGCATGGCGCGCATGGGAGCGGCAACGGGATTGATGAACTCGAACAGCCACCGAAAGCTCGCCATCAAAATGCCGAGCGGAATGGCCAGAACCGTACACCATAAGAACGCTTGGGCAATCCGCCACCAGCTCTTCACGACATTGCCCAGCAGATCGTACTCCGTCCAGAGCTTCCCAAACGCGCGTACTACCCCCAGCGGTTTCGGCAAAGAAAACGGGGGGAGGATTTCCCAGTGCGTTAGCGCAATCCAGGTGAGTAGCACCAAGCCCCAGCTCGCGAACGCCAAGGCTACGCGAGCGCGAGGAGGAACTTCTTTCCGGATCGTGAGTAGGCTCATTATTGGCGCCGGGTGATCTAACTTGGGTTCGCGTATACCTTAATGTCGGTGCGTCGGTTTTTCTCCCGTCCCTCTGGAGTCGCGTTCGAGTCCATTGGTTTGTCCGGTCCATTCCCAGCTGTACGAATACGTGCCACGGGAAAGCCATACTTATCGATCAGGTACCGCTTCACTTCATCTGCTCGCGCATGGGAGAGTTGAATATTGTAGGCGCGCGCGCCGGTTGAGTCCGTATTCCCTTCGATGTCCACAACCGTGTTCTCGTAGGCCCTCATCGTGTTCGCCAGCTCGTCAACCACTGTGCGGGAGTCGAGACTCATATGGGAGGAGTTTGGGTCGAAATAAATAGAACGATGTTGTGTAGCGAGCGGTGTCGCACCTTTCGACGGCTCTCTGTATTCGATTGGGGCCTCGCTTGAAGCCGTTGAAAAGCTCCCCGCGAGTTTCTCAACGTAACGCCGATCGATGCTTTCTTCGGGACTGTTCGAATGCTTGATGACCCGGGATTCGCGATACATATCTTGAGCCATCTGGAAAATGTTTGCGTAGTCGGAATTTGATCCAGGCGTACCCATAAACGAGCGGTTGTCGGCGTAGTCAGCCAACTTCACACCGCCGAGCATGCTCTTAGCAAGGTCTGAAGGAATGTTGAAATCTTTGACTGCCCCGATCAGGTTGTAAGCGCGTGCCGGTTCGGTCTTTATGAATTCGACTCCTTCAAGCCAACCCTGTGCGAACTTCACCAGTGTTTGCGGATTCTTCGCCGCAAAACGGTCGCTAACCACAAGGACATCCGCGATCAGTCGATTCGCAATTTTGGTATCGTAAATTTTCTTGGCTCCCCGGCGTTTGGCCACTGCATCGCTCATATCCGGGTCCCAGGCTACAGCGGCATCAACCTTCTCCTGTGCAAACAGCGTTGCCGGTTCGATGCCATCCTTTGTATGGACAGCTTTGTTAAAGATTTCGTTGCGCTGATCTGTTCCCAATCCCGAAGCCCTCAGGCCGTTCCAAAGCAGAAAATGAGACGGAGTGTACGGAGCAAATGCGACAGTCTTCCCCGCCAGATCCTCAATGCTGTTGATACCTTGCTTTCCAATGACTCCGTCCGCGCCGCGGGACCAATCAACCATCAAGAAAGCGTGTGAACCAAAGCCTTTTTCTTTGAACTGAGCATAGTCCTTTGCGTAAACGTCCGCAGTCGTGAGCATTACATCTACGTTTCCTGTTGCCAGCGCCGATGCGCCTTCGGTCCAGTCATCGATGATCTTGAACGATACTTTCAATCCTTTTTTCCCGAAGATTGAGTCAGGCGCTGTATCGAGGCCTCCATTTGCGACCAGGCCACCCGCACAGCCGACCCAGATGTTCACGCGGACCCGCACCTCTGTATCCGAATCACCAGAGGAAACGGGAAGTACCAGAGGCTTGGAGGCGTCCACCGCTTCGCCCGACGCGCTTGAACTTTTCCCGCCGACCAACTTTCCGAAGTCAATCAAGCCGTACTTATTCAGGCTGTAGCCTACAAGTGCCAGCCCGATCAGGAAAATAAGCACCCACCCACCTTTTTCAATTTTTACAGCCATACCCGCCCTCCAGGCTCTGTGCCAGAGCTAAATCGCCCAACTGAAACGGCCTTGCCTTACGAAGTACGCTGAGGTTCTTTTCCACCAATGGTTTTCTCTACTTGCGCGCTGCTAGGCGCAGCGGGTGTCGCAAGGCCCATCTCGATCTTGAATTGTTTCACGAGCTCACTTGCTTGAATCTTTTGCGCCTCCTCTTCAATCTTGACCTTTTGCTGGTCGACGTTACTCATCGCCATGTCCATTCGCGCTTCGTTCACAGCAGTCATCTCTTCTATCTTGCGGACCATCTCATCATGCGTTTGGCTGATTCCCGCGACTTCGAACTGTTCCATGGCATCGGCCACTTTCTTTTGCCATTGAGCGCGGCGATAGTCTGCAATTGCCCTAAGTGCCTCCTGCGTCTTGCGCTCCTTCTCTCTCATGAATGCCTGCTTGACCGCCATAGCCTTCTCAAACGCGGCGCGGGCGGTTGTCAGTTGTCCCTGCGTCCTAGCCAGCGCGCTCTTGGTTTGTTCGAGTTGCGCAGCGAAGCTGCCGGCCAGATCATCCCGGTTTGCCTGAATTGCCGCTTTCACCTTTGCGGTCAAGTTCGCCATGTCCTCTTTGTATTTCGCTTCTTCCTTCTCCAGCAGCGTCGCGTTGGCTTTCACCATTGCGATGCTCTCGTTCATTCGTGGTACTTGATCATTCATATCCCGGATGTTCTGCTGAAGAATAAGCTCCGGATCCTCTGCGACTGAGATAAAGAAGCCTACAAACGACCGAACCATCCTCGTTAAGCGCTGCCACATAGAATTTTCCTCCGCTGCTTAAGACCGCTGGGCCGTCTTCGAACCTGATGCCGGCGATGCAGTATCGCCCGTCGTAATCGGGTTTTCGGAAACAAAGTGGCCAACGGTTTCCGCGATCTTTCTTTCTTCTTGCTGCTTCTTTAGCCGCCATCCCGTGAATCTTTCCTTCTCTCGCGATACGGCGTCGTTGTTTGCTTGAATCTTTGCGCGCTGCTCCGTAACATACCGATCAATGTCGCTCTGTATTTGAGCATTCTCTTTGCTCTTTCCGCTTTCTAGTTCTTCCAGTGCACGCTGCTGAACGCGCTCGTACGTATCCAGTGCTCGGTCTCGTCGAATCGCGTCTTGAATCACGTCCTTGATTTCAACCCCGGCTGCGTCCAAGGCAACCAGTACGGACGAGCGCTTTACGTCGGACGACTGTGAGCGAATGTGCTCGCTCTCCAGCATTTGTGAAACTTTTAGGATCGAGTATCCCTGCGGTGCTGGCGGGATCTCAGCGGCGCGATAGATTTCGTCGAAAGACGTAGGGTCGGACACAGGGCTCGTGAACCTGGGTTCAGGCGCGACGCTAGCGGCAATTTCTGCAACGCTTTGTGCGGCGCTCATGCTGGCCGATGCCGACTTTCCAGGGACACTCGCCGGCTGTCCAGCCGCGCTGGCTTCGTCAACTGAAACGAAGTAGTTGTACCACTTCTTCGTCATGGAACCTCCACTGGGCAAAGAAATCCCTTTAGTGCGCCCGCAGACTGAAGTAGGGAGCCGCACAATGACGACTGCAGGGTTGGAACTGTTCAGCAACGGAAAGTACTTCCGAGTGCCGTCTTTGTCAATTGTTTTCAAATATTTGCGAGGGCCCTGCCCCTCTTCTAGTCACTCATATTCAACACCGGGTCCGGAAAGGATGCAATTCAGCTACAATGGCCGAATCCCTGTTCAAAATGACGCGATAATTGAACGGGTAAATCTCGGATTCCAGAGGCCTTGTGTCCTCAGATGAACTCTCTTCAGTACTCAGTAAGGTGATCGAAGCTAAATCCGAGTACGACGTGCGTCTCTTGGCACACCAGCTTGGCACGAATTACCGGTCTCTTATGTACTGGCTGCGCGGCGAACGCCACATCCCAGCCTACTTGGTGCCTCAAATATGCCTACTCCTCAAGAGCTATGAGCCCCTTGATTTTCTGGAGAGTCAGGCGGGTCGGGTTGCCTTCAAGATCCCCGACTCGCGTCTTACATCGGAAAAGGAGCTGCTTGCTGTCTCTAACCTTTTGAAGGAAGTCGGGGAAGCATTGGAGAGTGTCGCAGAGACGCTTGCGGACGGAACCGTGGAAGAGGGCGAACTTAAGGTAACGATCCCGAAACTCGAAGGGGTGATCCAGGAATGCGCTTCACTGAAATACCTCCTTGAAGACCTCTGTAAAAGGAAGAAAAAGAAGCTAAGGCGCTGAGACGTTGACGTTGAGACGTTGTTCGCATTCCATGTCTGACGGAAACGTAAAGCCCCAGCATGTAAAGCAGCCGTGAGCAGAGGTTTGGTTTCTAATTGGTTCTGCTTTGATTTGAATCGAAATCTATGACACTTTTATGACACTGCACCATTTTTGGTGCATATGACGTTCCCGTAGTTTATTGCTTTGTTTCTAACAGTCAAAGTGAAGTTGAATTTGGAGTAGTTCCAACGCAATCATCGGCCCTTCACGAATTCGCCTTGTCACTCAACGAGGTAAGTCAGGTTCGTAATTCGTATAATGTTCTTCGCCTGCTGGTCCACATTGATGAGCCTCAGCTGACAATCCTGCCGTTTGGCGGACAAATAGACGC
>Ga0157378_10004447_pt1 | contig 12329 bp, 8 predicted proteins | sample M65metaG_FD_115309 | JGI IMG/M metagenome (GOLD analysis project Ga0157378, IMG submission 115309) | Miscanthus rhizosphere microbial communities from Kellogg Biological Station, Michigan, USA - M6-5 metaG | ecosystem: Host-associated > Plants > Roots > Rhizosphere > Soil | place: USA: Michigan...
AGTTGGCACGCAGATGACCCCCTCAGCCACGTATGACAAGCTTCTCAGCGGCATGGAAAAGGAATTCGTTGATGCTGCTGAGGCCATGCCTGAAGACAAATTCAACTTCTCGCCGACACAAGGCGAATTCAAAGGCGTGCGCAGTTTCGGTGCACAAGTGAAGCACGTTGCGGAAGCCAACTACTACTTCTTCGGTGGCGGCATGTCTGAAGCCGACATGAAGACCAAGTCCGAAGCCATTGAAAAGCTGACTTCAAAGGCCGACATCATCCAGGCACTTAAGGACTCTTTCACCCAGGCTCATACCTACATCAAAGGAATCACCCCCGAGAATGCCTTCGTGATGACGGCGAATGGAACACGCGGCGGCATGTCTGCCTTCGGCATCGCCCACTTGATGGACCATTACGGCCAAATGGTGGTTTACTTGCGCATGAACGGCATCGTGCCGCCGGCAAGCCGCGGCAGCATGTAGAGCTTCCCGGATCGACTGAGGCAAGCCCGGGCCCATCGTGAAGATGAGCCTGGGCTTTTCCTTTACTGCTCGCGGATCGCGGAGACCGGATTGACGTGCATGGCGCGATGGGCGGGCAGATAGCAGGCCAGCACCGCTATTGCACCCAGCAACAAGACCACCGAGATTACGGTCAGCGGATCATTGGCGCTTATGCCATAAAGCATTTGTGCCGTAAAACGCGTAAGCCCGAACGCGAGCAAAAGGCCCAGCATAAGCCCTGCAACGGTGAGCTGCACTCCCTGCATCAACACCAGGCGCAGCACATCCGCGCGCGAAGCGCCGAGAGCAACGCGGATCCCGATTTCATGGGTACGCAATTGCGTGCGGTATGCCACCACGCCATAGATTCCACTGGCAGCCAGCACCAGGGCAATGATCGCGAACATGCCGGCGAACGTGCTCTGCATGACTGCGAAGATTTTCGCCATCTGGGTCGTTTCTCGCATGGTGCGCACATCGAACACCGGAAGCTGCCGGTCAACCTGGTGAATCGCTTCCTCCACGGCATTCGCGATGTCCTCGGGATTGCCTTTCGTCTTCACCTGCAGGATGGTTTCGTTGTCGGCGCGCTGGAAAAAGTTCATGTAGATGGTAGGCTCGGGCCGCTCATTCATGAACTGATGTTTTGTATTCTTCACCTCGCCAATCACGACAAAGCGACGACCCCATATTGAGAGCTTTTTCCCGATCGGATCCTGTCCCGGCCAGTAGCGGTTAGCCGCAGTCTCGTCCACGATCAAAACGGCAGGCGCTTTTGGATGGTCGTCCACGGTGAAATCGCGCCCCTCGATTATCGGAATTCCAAGCGTCTCGAAATATCGCGGCGAAACATCTGCCCTGCGCACTTCCAGCGATTCATGCGGACGGGGTACATATCCCTCCGGGAAGGCATCCATCGTTTTTCGCGTGAAGGTCATCGGAACCCAGTCTGTGAGCGAAGCCACAGTAACCGACGGCAACGCCGCCACCTGATCGAGCAGTTTGTGTCGGATCACTAGCGCCTCTTCATTGCTGTAGCCGGCCATATTCAGACCAATGGATGCGGTGAGCACGTGATCCTGTTCGAAGCCGGGATTTCCTTCGGAGAGATTCTTGAGGGTTTGCAGAAACAAGCCCGAACTCACCAGTAGCGCAAGGGAGAGCGCGATCTGCATGACCACCAGGCCACTAAGCACATGCCGGTTGCGCGAGCCCCCGGAGATGTTGGCGGACTCTTCTTTAAGCACCTCCACGGCGGGCACCCGCGACGACCGCCAGGCTGGAAACGCGCCGCACAACAACCCCGCCAATATCGCTAATACCACGATTCCGAGCACCACCTTCTGGTCCACGGTCCCGTTCAAGACGATGGGGTTTGAGTTGGGGGGAATGAACCAGGCGAATGTCTTTGCTGTCCACGAAGTCAGCAGCAATGCTACTGCGCCCGCGCCGAGCGAAAGCATCACGCCTTCGAGCACCATCTGACGCACCAGTTGCAGGCGTCCCGCGCCCATTGCCTGCCGAATCGCAATTTCACGCCGACGCGACACAAATCGCACCAGCGTCAGCGTGGCCACGTTGGCACAGGTTAGCAACAGCACCACGCCGGCAATGGCCAGCAGAATGGGCAGAGTTGACGCCATGTAGCCATTCGCTCCGAACGGCGAGCGCCACATCGGGTCAAGCGTGATGGTGTTCACCCCGAGGTGATCGTTGGGAAAAGCTGCCACGATGCGCCGCATAATGGCCTCGAGGTCCTGGTTCGCCATCTCGCGGCTCACTCCCGGGCGCAATCTACCCACCACGTTCAGGAAATATGCGCTGCGATGTGTCATGCGCCAGTTGTTTGATCCGATGGGATTGAGCGTAAGCCACAGATCCTCGCGAATCCCCGGCATCGCACCGATGAACCCCTCCGGAGCCACCCCGATCACCGTTACTGGATGCCGGGCAATCTCGATGGATTTTCCTACAATCAACGGATCGGATGCGTAGCGCGTCTTCCACAGCGAGTAACTCAGAATGACGTAAGGAACAGCATCCGGGCGCGTCTCTTCTTCGGGCAAAAAGAAGCGTCCAAGCATCGGCTTGATGCCCAGCACATCGAAGTAGTTCGACGATGCGTTGCAGACATAAACTCGCTCTGGCTGCGCGCCGCCCGTCAGCGAGAGCCAGTCATGGTTGTAGGCGAGCATTCCACTGAGGCTTCGATTCTGATCCCGCAGGTCTCGATAATCGGGATAAGACAACGGCGGACTCGGTGATGCGTTCCACTCGCCGCGAACCAGGGTTACTAGATCACTGGTCTCATGGGCTCCCGGGATGGGACGCAGCATGGTGCCGTCAATCCAGCTGAAGACCGTGCTGTTGGCGCAGATCGCAACGGCCAGCATGGCAGTCGCGGTAATCGTAAATGCGGAATTCTTGCGCAGTTGCCGCAAGGCAAAGCGGACATCCCGAAGCAGTCCAGCCATGGACGCCTCCTGAAGGAACTTTGCTCTTGGGGAATGAGAGTATTGCTATCCATCATTGCACGCTGTGCGCCAAAGCACGTAACCCAGTACGTTTCTTAGATTCAAAGACCTACATCGCCATTGGAGATTCGAAGCGAGATTCGCGTCTGTCCGCTGGCGCACGGAATGTGCGGTTGTGAACACAGCGGGAAGTCCTATGAAGAGCAAACCCCGCCCTGATGAATCAGGACGGGGCGGGAGGGCTGAAGATAAAACCCGGATCAGAACAAACTAGTGGCCGAGGTTGCAGTGGTGATGCGCGTCGCGGCCAGGACACCAGTGAAGGTGATGGCGACGCTTTTGTCGAGGTTATAGGCCACCAGTGTGAAGTTTCCTGAATAGTGATTGCCGTCTTCGCTGAGAAGCACGCTCTCCGTGATTTGCGTGGGGCCCGCAGGATTGCCGATTCCGCTCGGCGCATTTGCTGCGTCGTTACCGAGCCAGGGGATGTGGTTGAGATAGTAGGAGCGAGCACCCGTCTTCTTCCAGACACCGAGACAGAAGTTACCATCTTGTGGAGGGCGGGCAGAGTTCATGATCTCCGTTCTGTCCTGGTGCCAGACAACAATTGCATTGTCGATCATGGGATAGGCGTTGCTGGGGATCGGATTTCCGTTCACCGTGTGTGCGGTGAAGGTGACGTGCCACATCCCGACAATCGATGGGGAATCGTCATCATCGTTGTCGAAAAGCGCCGCATGCATGAAGTGTGTCGAGCCAATCTGGGGATGCCACGCAGCTGGCTTGTAGTTTCTGTTGAATCCGCACTGTGCGAAAGCACTCGGGACCATCGCCCCCGCGAGCACCAGCATTAGCAATGCCGAAAATATGCTGCAATTTCTTGTCTTCATTTGGTTTATCTCCTCGGCCGGGGATCGCCGGCGTGTACCGAGATAATCCGATACGTGCGGCGGACGCAATGAAGAGGAGGTGAAGCGCGTGGTAAAGATTTGGTGAAGCAATATCTGCTGAAAAACCAGCAGGGTACGCGCTATCCTTGAAAATCCATTGTTTCATGTTGCGGACGCAGAGGAGGCCTCGTGCCCGGTCCGGTGTACCAGTTCGGCGGCTTCCAGCTCGATTGCGGTCGTTTCGAGTTGCGGCGCGATGGCCGCGCGCTGCGTGTCGAGCGCAAGCCGATGGAATTGCTCATGCTGCTCGTCTCCCGCCAGGGCCAGCTGGTGAGTCGTGCGGAGATTGCCCAGCGCCTCTGGTCAAGCGAAGTCTTCGTCGATACCGAACATGGCATCAACACCGCTATCCGCAAGTTGCGGCACCTGCTGCGCGACGATCCCGACAGCCCGCGATTCATTCAAACAGTCACCGGTATGGGCTACCGGTTCATCGCTACAACTGTTTCTTCAGGGAACGCCACAACGCAAAGCCCGGACGAGGCCCCGGCGGAACTCGCAGTCGCTCAGCCGGTAAATGCACCTGTTAGTTCGCCCGAAAGTGCGTCAACAGAAGCGCCTACAGGTGCACACGCGGATACGCCTGCTGCCGCACCCTCCTCGCAAAAATCGCCGCGTAAATCGCTGGCTGTCCGGGTGGCCATCGTCGCCAGCTTCGTCGCTCTGACCGTTTTATTCATCGTCATGGCCCTCGGCCCCCGGCAGATCGCAGCCCTGCTGCATCGCAATGCAAACCCACCTGTCACATCGCTTGCTGTCATCCCGCTCGACAACCTATCCGGCGATCCTAACCAGGAATACTTCGCCGACGGCATGACCGATGAGTTGATTACCATGCTGGCCAAGGACTCGAACCTTCGCATCACCTCGCGCACATCGGTGATGCAGTACAAGGGTGCTCACAAGCCTCTGCCAGAGATCGCTCGCGCTCTCAACGTAGACGGTATTGTTGAGGGCTCAGTCTCGCGCTCCAACGGCCGGGTCCACATGAACCTCCAGCTCATCCGCGCCGATACGGATACCCACCTCTGGGCTGAAAGCTATGACCGCACCGGAAACGAAGTGGCCACGCTTACCGACGACGCCGCTCGCGAAATCGCAGAGCGCCTTCATAGTGCCGTGGCGTCGACAGGCCAGGTTCTTTCCGTGCCCCCTGAGGCCCACGACGACTTTTTGCGCGGACAGTACTTTCTCGAAAAACGTGAAGCGGACAAGAGTGCGACGTATTTCCAGGAGGCGATTTCTATCGCGCCCAGGTGGTCCCAGGCGTACTCGGGTCTCGCGAGAGCGTTACAGTCAGAGGGCGTCCTCGAGATGATGCCTCAGGGCGAAGCGACAACAAAAGGTAAGGTGGCTGCGCAGCGGGCGATCGAACTCGATCCTGAAAATGGAGACGCATATTCGACGCTCGGCCTCATCCAGGCCACATATGAATGGCAGTGGGCAGACGCAGAGACAAACCTCAAGCGTGGAATTGTGCTGAGCCCAAATAGCTTTGAAGCAGAGTTCAATTATGTTCTGTATCTTGACTCCGTGAACCGCCCGGAAGAGGCGGTGTCGCACATGCGAAAAGCGCTCGAACTCAATCCCGGTTCTTTCCTGATGAACCGCCACCTCGGGACAGCACTCTTCTTCGCGCGACACTATGACGAGGCTCTGACTCATCTGAATCAGGCTGCTGAGATGGAGCCAGGCAAGCTCAACTTTGTTGAAGGATGGAAAAGCCACATCTACGAGATAAAGGGAATGCAGGAAAAGGCGATCACTTCCGAAGTAACTGCTCTTTCCGTTTTCGATCCGGCAACCGCGAACCGCCTCCACGCCATTTACAAGCGCGACGGCTGGAATGCCTACTGGGAGACACAGATGAGGCTGATGATGGCCCATCAAGACGAATTGTGTACTCCCTACGACATCGCAGTGAATTACATTCGCTTGGGAAAATCCGAGCTTGCGTTTCCCTACTTCAACCGGGCCATCGACCGGAGGTGTTGGGCTGCGAGTTGGATGATGGTGGATCCTATGGTCGATAAGATCCGAAGTGATGCCCGTTATGTCGACCTTCTTAAAAGGATGAACCTGCCACACTGAGCGAAGGCAGCCCGTGCATCGTTCTGCATCGTCACATATGAGAGGACGCTGCGTCTAAGTCCAACCATTAAAGGGCATTGGAACAACGAGCTGTTCTCAACCCCGTTTGAGACAGCGGTTTTATGCCCAGAGTCCGCAAAAAATTCCTCTTCCATCTGGCCTTGTTTTTACCGCCTGTGCCGCACTGCGCACTGTCCAGCATCTGCTGTTCACTGTTATTTTTGTTCCACATGCCGCTGGTCACAACAACTGAAGCCGGAGTGCCGATCCAAGGGCCGAGCGCCACGCTGATCTACGACGACTGGTATCCGGCGCTGCGCACCGACCGGTTGCGCAAGGGCAAGCTGGCGACGGCGATGCTCCTGAATTATCCTCTGGTGCTGGGTCGGCGCAGCGACGGGCGGGTCTTTGCAATGCGCGACAGCTGTCCCCATCGCGGCATCCCGCTGAGCGAAGGGTGGTTCGATGGCAATCGCGTCACCTGCCGATATCACGGATGGGAGTTCGAGCCGTGCAGCGGGCGATGCGAGCTCATCCCCTCGCTCTCCGGCCACGACCATCTCGACGCCACCAAAATCTATGCGACAGCTTTTCCCTGTGAAGAGCGGGACGGACATGCGTGGGTTTTCATCCCAGGCCCGGGCTCCGGGAAGAAAGGAACCGCCGAGAGACCAGTTCCCGAGCTTGCCAAATTCGGCCCGCGCTTTCGCACCGCACATCTCGCCGCCGACCTGCCCTGCAACGTCGACCACGGAATCATCGGACTAATGGACCCGGCGCATGGACCTTTCGTTCACCAGGCGTGGTGGTGGCGTTCGCGCGCCAGCATCCGCGAGAAGACCAAGAAGTTCGAGCCAATTCCCGAAGGTTTCCGAATGAGCGCGCATGCTCCCAGCGGCAACTCGGCGCCCTATAAACTGCTCGGCGTCTATGGCCAGCCGGTCGAAACCACGATCGATTTCATGTTGCCCAACCGCCGCACCGAGATCATTCGCTGCGGAGACAAGTGGTTCTCATCTCTCACAACGGTCACCCCGGTCACCGGGTCTACCTGCCGCATCGACGTCATCGCCGCTTGGAACGTCTTCTACAACATTCCGTTCCTGACGCCGATTGCGAAGTTCTTCGGCGCAAAATTTGTGCGCCAGGATCAGGAGACGATGATCCAGCAGGCAGAGGGTTTGAAGCACAATCCCAGCCTCATGCTGATCGACGATGCTGACAAGCCGGCAAAGTGGTATTTCGCATTGAAGCAGGCGCGCCTCGATGGCACCGGCAAACATCCTCTCAGCGGACCAGTAGAACTGCATTGGCGCAGCTAAGTGTGGATGCCTCCGTAGTCGGCAACTATCCCACTCAGGAATGTCATTCCGACCTACTGCAGGGAGTAGAGGAATCTGAAGTTGTCTTTCCACGTCGAGCAAGACACCAACCGGCCAGGTCGAACTCCAGACCGGCATTCAATCAGTTCAGTCTGGCTTGGTTTCGTCTTCGCCAGCGGTCAGCTCGTCGCTGTCTTCGCCTTCGATGGAGATGCGCAGGGAGCGCAGAAAGTTCACATCGTTCTTCGTGAAGGTGCCGCCGGCGGCCTCTGCGGCTGCATCGGCTTCCTCGGTTTCCTTGGAAACTTCGTTGAGGCCGATTGTGGCCTCGAGCATGAGAAGCACGTCAAAGCCGTGTTTGCGGATGTCCTGGACAACGCCAGCGATCTGTTCGCTCTCGATAACGGACTCGTGGATTGCCTCTCCGAGTTGTTGGATCAGTTCGCGCAAGCGAGATGTCACTGGTTTACCTCCGGCAGCAGCCGGCGCGAAAAGACCGCGCAGGAGCGGCGAGTGATTTCATATACCTTACTTGGCGAGCGGAGATCAAGCAACTGGAGGAGCCGGTTGCATGCGGTCCGCCGCTGCTACCATCATATCCGGGGCCCCTGCAACGGGCCTTTGTTGCAAGGGTGGTAACGGAGTGAGACCTCAAACCATAGGCCGGGTGCTGGGCGTGGGGATGCGGGTGGCTGGTCGCCTCGCGGGCCAAGTCATCATGGGTGAAGGCCAGCAGAACTGCGCGTCAACTCAATCAACGAACGCGGGTACGCCGCAAGCGAATGCCGCTACGCGCGGCCGTGCAGCGGGGCAGACGGCGCGAGGCGTAACGCGGGGACTGGGCGGATTCTTCAAGCCATTTCGCAGCGTCGGCGGCAAAATCTGGCTTGAAGTGGCAGGGGTTTTCTTTCTGCTGCCGGTGCTGGTATTTAGCCCATTTGTATGGCGAACGAGAGCCAGTTGGCTGCATGGTCCCGATCATCGCACTTTCGTGGCGTCGGCAGTCATCATCGCGATTTTCTTGTATCTCGGCATCAGCAGCTTCTGGAGAGCCGGGCGCAAGCACTAGCAAGTTATTGCTGGGGAAGAGCCTTTGCGAGGATGTCGCGAAGCTCCGTCTGCTCGTCTGAACTCAGGCTCGCCTTTGGAAGGATGCAGAAAACGTCACTCGGATAGACCACGACAATGATCTCATCAGACTCCCGCCAATAACTCAAATCCTGCCATTTTGAAAATCCATAGGAGCCGCTGCTCGTCTTCTGCCACAGTCCCTCTGCGCTGACCTCGTTGATGATTTCACCCTGTAACGTTGTCGATTGCCGGAATTTGCGCCGCGTTGCGAAGGGTGGGTAGACCCTGAACACAAGAATCCAGACGAGGATTAAAATGGCGCCCGGTAAAAGCACGTGGGCGAAAGCGGATGCGTCCTCGCCAAGAAATAGTTCGTTCGGATGATTGTGCTCGCTGATGGCCGCGCCAACCAGAAAGGTCCAGAAGACTGCCGCCCAAGTGTAAGCAATTCCGCTGGCGATACGGCGATGCAAAGATCTGCATTTCAGACGGTATGCCGCAACGAAATCTGCTTCCGTGACGCGCGTTGTAAATTTCACGTTGTCTCCGCCGGACTATTTGTGACTTTGCCACAGCGGCGGCGCGATTGCATAGTGCAGAGCAAACGGGCTTACGGTTCAGTCTTTGCAGGTGGTGGCGCAGGCGTCTGTGCGCTCTGCTGATCGGCCGGCTTCGTTTCAGCTGGTTTTACAGCGGTAGGGGCTGGGGATGTTACGGGCACGGTTGCACCCGGAGTCATCGGCGTCGCCGTGAGTGCCAGGGTTTGCACCGTCGCCGGGTCATCGCGCAGTTTCAGATAAAGCATTCCATTCACGGGATGAGGCACTGTCAACTGTGTGCCCGTGAAATCCGCGGGCACATCTACTGCATTATCGAAATCCGGCGATGACGCAATCGATTCTGCTAAAAACAGATTCGTCCCCGTCAAACTGCACGGTCGCGTCGGACTGCGGGGGCAGCGCAATTCCTTGAAGCCCGGAAGACGCACCAGCGTGCCCAGAGATATCCACTCACCGGGTGTGCCATCCGCCGAAATGGCTCGCGCTTGCAACGGCCCAAAAGCCGATGAACCGAACTTGACCAGCGGCTCTACAACGCCGAGAGCCGTGCTGGCGTCTGCCAACACCAGCGTTCCGTCGCTCACTGAAAGAGTCGTGTGGAAGCTGTTGTCGGCAGCGCCCACTTCTACCTTCTCGTCTCTCGGAAAATTCACCGGCGTTCGCGACTTCAGGAAGAAAACCAGCTTACCCTCCACGGAAAGATCATTGGGGCTGCCGAAGCGCACCGGGGACGGTTCCCCCGAAGATTCGTCTTGTTGCGTGCCCTTGCTCAACAAGGTCACCTGAGGACGAGGAGGATCCACCGTTACCGGCACTTTCAGTTCACGCTGATCGCGCAATTGAACTTTGGCGGTGTACCGCTTTCCCGGTTCTAGGTTGGAGGTATCACCGCTGGCCTTCATCTTCAATTGATCCAGATCCTGCACGCGCCTCAGGTCTGTCGGAGTCCAGGAAATTCCGTTCAGACTGACCTTGGCCACCTCATCCAATCGGTTTCCGGTTAGCGAGGCTTCGTCTTCCCCGGCGTGCAGCTTCAGTCTGTCAAGTGAAGCCGCTTCAGAGTACGCAGTGAGCGTGAGCTTGTCCGGCTTGTCCATTCCGTACTGGTGGATGCTGATGGTTACCGGACCCGGCGCCGCATCTTTCATCGGCACTCCCAGTTCCAGTGTGTTTGGCTTGGGCGACTTCCACTGCAATTCCACCGGGCTGGCGCCAGTCGACTGCGACTCAATCTTGTCGATGCAGAGAGCACTGGCACCAGCGATGTGAAGCGTGTCCTCGCGACCCACCACAAGGGCCGATTCCTCTCCAGGCGCGATAGTCCACTTGCCCGACTCCGCACTCAGGAAATGAAACTTGGGTCCTTCCCAGTTGTCAAACCCCCATTTCCCCTTAACAGTGCCGGTCAACTCTCCAGGAGGAAGGTGGGGCATGGGCTGCGTCAAAACCAGGCCGCCTTGCGAGGCATCCGGCTTCAATGGAACACTGATCGGGCCGGTTTTGGTGTCGATATGAAGAGTGAGATCGTGCGCCTCGGGCGTCGCATAGACAAGCGGCGCACCTTCAGCCGCAAGCACCAGGCCGCTCTTTTGCGCGCAAAACTGCTCTGAAGGATTCGAGGGATGTAAGGGCGGCAACTTTGCCGTCCCAACCGGCGGCAGCGCCACTACGACCACTGACTTCGGATCGCGGAATGACGGCGGCACGTTCAGCCGCAAGTTCAACGTATCGTCGGTTGGCAACGCCAGTGCCGGGATGTACTGGAAGTGCGCGGTGTGCAGCGAAGCCAAGATTCGGGCCGTGTCCACAATCGCGCCAATGTAGGGGCTATAAACGCCGGCACCTCCCAATGTTGAGTAGCTCAGCTGATTCATCAAATCAGCGTTATTCCCGCTGGTTAATTGCGACACCCGATTCGAGACGTTGGCATCGTCCAGAACCATGCCCTCAGTGTGCTGCACCAGGCAAGGCGCCTGCTGGTCGGTGGGCTTATCAAAACACTGCGCATCGAGCTTGATGCCAAGAACTGACGCCGCCTTTTGCGCGCGCTCTTTCAGTTGCCTGGGATCGCTTTGAGAAGTCACCTTAACCTCAACGAGGTAGCTGTCAAGCCGCATGCGGTCCAGGCTGGCCGACTGTAGGTCCTGTGTGGCTCTGACGAAGGTCCCCGGCCTGCCCTTCACAGCATTGCGCAGCGTACTGAAGTCGCCGCCCGTCGCTGGCGCAAGAAATACTATGGCCTGCTGTGCCTCCTGTGGAACGGTTACGAAAATTCCTTCTTCGCGCGCTTTCCGTGACCAGGTTTCGACCCGCGTAAACCATTCCGGAGGAGGAGGATTTGTGGCGCCCCGCAAGAAGGAGACGATAAGCACGAAGTGCGTTGACTGGCTTTCCGGGAAATCGGGATGGATCCAGAGACGATCGCCGGGAAGCAGATTGGGTACCTGGCCAATTGGCAGGGTGACCTCGCCCCGTTTTACCCGCACATCAACCTTGGGTCCAATCAGGTCGAATGCAGGAGCCGCCTGGCCGCACATCGATTCACTGCTTAAAACAAGAAAAACAAACAACAGTAAAAGAGAACAACGCCGCATCTCTCTATTGTACGGAGATGCGGCCGGAACGAATATGGCTTCTACACCGAGACTTTTCTGGGATTTTGGCGTCGCAGGTCATTCTTCGGCTCTGACTTCCCTTGCACCGGGAAGGCCATAGGTTGCACAATCGTTTACACTAGTGCGTGATCAGGCTGTAAGTGATTTCTAGTTAGATTCTTTCGACCCGTCGGATATGTAGATAGAGGCAGGCAAGGCAAATTCAGATACCGCAGAATTCCTGAGTTGCCAAGAGGCGTTTCTATCGCCCGGGTAAGCCAAGTAGTTCATTTTGAGCTAGATCCGACACCTATCCGCTCGCAGGAGAGTCATTTGGGGGTAGACCGCGAGATGAGGGCAGGCTAAAGAAGATTTATACGGAGACGGTATATGAAGTCGAATCGTGCTGTGCAAAGCAGCGTAGACATTAGCAACCTGACTGTTCCTGATGCCGAAGAGATTATTGAAGAAGCCCTCAGTGAATTGGCGTTTTCTCAAGATCCCGGTCTAGCGCGTGCGCTCCGCTTCCTGGCACCTCCCGGATACCAGGCGATCGTCGAGCTCTGTGGCGAAAATGGACGCAGCAAACGCCGCAATGCGTCGGCCGAAAGCTGGTCGCCTGAAGAAGATGAGGTCCGCATCTACTTTGAACGTCTCGACGACAATGCCGCTGGACCGGTGCGGCAAAGTCGAACCCGGGCATCTCTCGACCAGGGCTTTGAGGAAGAGGTCGAAGCTGACGCCGCAATCCCGGCTGACTTTGACGCGAGG
>Ga0157378_10004448_pt1 | contig 12328 bp, 10 predicted proteins | sample M65metaG_FD_115309 | JGI IMG/M metagenome (GOLD analysis project Ga0157378, IMG submission 115309) | Miscanthus rhizosphere microbial communities from Kellogg Biological Station, Michigan, USA - M6-5 metaG | ecosystem: Host-associated > Plants > Roots > Rhizosphere > Soil | place: USA: Michigan...
CGTTGTCGAAAACGCTGAGCGAGCCGAAGAGACGGATGTTTTGAAAGGTGCGGGCGATGCCGCGACGAGTGATTTTTGAAGGGCGATGACCGGCGATGGATTTGCCATCGAACGTGATGGCGCCGGAAGTCGGGCGATAGACGCCGGTGATGAGGTTGAAGACCGTGGTCTTGCCCGCGCCGTTCGGCCCGATCAGGCCGAGCATTTCTCCCGCGTCGATCTGAAAATCGAGTTCGGTGACGGCTTTCAGGCCGCCGAACTGGATCGTGACCTTGTCGAGCTGGAGGAGCCGGCTCATGCGTTCGGAAGCGGGCGCGGCTTGCGGCGGAAGCCGCGGAAATTGCCGAGGAGCCCCTGCGGGCGCGCGATCATCATGATGATGAGCAGCAGGGCGAAGATGATCATGCGGTATTCCTCGAACTGCCGGAGGAATTCGTTGAGGACCGTGAGCAAAATCGCGGCGAGCGTGACGCCGAGCGTGCTGCCCATTCCGCCGAGGATGACCATGACGACGACATCGACGGACTTGAGGAAGTTGAATCCCTCTGGCGTGATGTAGGTGATGAAATGGGCGTAGAGCCCACCGGCGATGCCCGCGAAGAAGGCGCCGATGACGAAGGCGTTCACCTTGTATTTCGTCGTGTTGATGCCCATCGCTTCGGCGGCGACCTCGTCGTCGCGCACCGCGAGAAATCCGCGGCCGTAGGTCGAGTCCACGAGATTCGCGATCACGTAAATCGTGACGGCGGCGAGCGCGTAGGTCCAAAAGAAGCTCGTGTAGGGCGGGATGCCGCCGATGCCGCGCGGCCCGCCGACGGCGTCGGTATTTTGAATGACGACACGGATGATCTCGCCGAACCCGAGCGTGACGATGGCGAGGTAGTCGCCTCGCAACCGCAGGGACGGCACGCCGACGAGGAGGCCGGTGAAGGCCGCCGCGCCGCCGCCGACCGCGAGCGCGAGGGGAAAGAGCAGCGAGACGCCGAACGCGCCGCCGCCGAGGACTTTCAGGATCGACGGGCCGGCGAACATCGTCACAGCACTCGAGACGTAGGCGCCCACGGCCATGAAGCCCGCGTGGCCGAGCGAAAACTGGCCGGTGTGGCCGTTCACGAGGTTAAGGCTTACGGCGAGGATGATGTTGATGCCGATGAGGATGAGAATGTTCAGCGCGTAGTCGTCGATTTGGTCCGACAGCAGCGAGATGATGAGACTGCCGGCGATCGCGGCGAGCAGGGCGAGGCGGGACCAGTTTTTCACGGGCGGCTAGACTTTTTCGCGTTCCACCTTGCCAAGCAGGCCGGAGGGCTTCAGCAGCAGGATGAGGATGAGGATGACGAAGGCGACGGCGTCGCGGAAGCCGGGCGGGATGCCGATATTTTTGCTGTAGCCGACAACGAGCGTCTCGATCACGCCGATGAGGATGCCGCCGAGGGCGGCACCGGGAATGTTGCCGATGCCCCCGAGCACGGCGGCGACGAAGGCCTTGATGCCGGGCAGCACGCCCATGAAGGGGTCGATGGCTTGATAAAGCAGCGCGTAGAAAATTCCCGCCGCGCCGGCGAGCGCGGAGCCGAGGCCGAACGTGAAGGAGATGATGACGCTGTTATTGACGCCCATGAGCGCGGCGGCGGTTGGGTTGAGCGAGAGAGCGCGCATCGCGAGGCCCATGCGGGTTTTCATCACGATGAAGCGGAGGCCGACGAGCAGGGCGACGGTGACGACGAGCACGACGAGCTGCTCGGCGGTGACGGTGGGCAGACCGGAGCCGCCGAGGGTGCGGTTTTCCATCAGCGAGGGGAAGCCGCGTGGCGCGGCGCCGAAGACGAGTTGCGCGGTATATTCGAGCAGCAGCGAGACGCCGATGGCGGTGATGAGAACGATGAGGCGCGGGCGGTCGCGCAGGGGCTTGTAGGCGAGTTTTTCGATGACGATTCCGAGGACGGCGCAAAAGGACATCGCGCAGACGAGAACGATCAAGGCGCTGACGAGTTCCGGCAGGCCGGCCAGCCACGGCTTCAGCCACCGGTGGATGTAGAGTCCGGTGAAGGCGCCGATCATGAAGACGTCGCCGTGCGCGAAATTGATGAAGCGCAGGACGCCATACACCATCGTGTAACCGAGGGCGATGAGGGCGTAGATGGAGCCGAGGGAAAGCCCGTTGATGAGTTGCTGCCCGAGGTTTTCCCAGTTCACGAGCGGCTAGGGCGAGACGGTTTCGACGTATTTGAACTTGCCGTCCTTGATCGTGAGAATGACCGCCGGTTTGCTCGCGTTGCGTTGGGCATCCAGCGTGATCGTGCCGGTGACGGCCGGCAGATTTTTCGTGGCGGCGATGGCGTCGCGCAGGGGCTGCGAGTCGGTGGTGCCGGCTTTTTTCACGGCATTGGCAAGGATCATCGCGGAGTCGTAGCCGAGGGCCGCCATGGCGTCCGGTTCCTCGTGGTATTTTGCGCGGAATCGGGTGATGAAATCCTGCACGACCGGCGATTGATCCTCGACGGAGAAGTGGTTCGAGAAAAAGTTGCCTTCCATTGCGGTGCCGGCGACTTCGACGAGCGAGGGCGAGTCCCAACCGTCGCCGCCGAGCAGCGGAACGTTCAGCCCGAGCTCGCGGGCCTGACTGGCGATGAGACCGGCTTCGTTGTAGTAACCGGAGACGAGGATCGCCTGGGGATTCGAGGCTGCGATGGACGTGAGCTGCGCCTTGAAGTCCTTGTCGCCCGAGCTGTAGCTCTGCTCGCTCACGACGGTGCCGCCGTTTGCGGTGAGGTATTTCTTGAAGAACTGGCTGAGGCCGACGGAATAGTCCTGCTTCACGTCGGTGAGGATTGCGACGTTTTTCCAGCCTTTCGTGAGCGCGAATTTTGCGAGCACCGTGCCCTGGAAGGGGTCGATGAAGCAGATGCGGAAGATGTAATCGCCGACCTCGGTGACTTTCGGATTCGTCGAAGACGGCGAGATCATCGGGATTTTGTTCTGCTGCGCGATGGGGGCGGCCTCGAGCGAGCGGGAGGAGGCGACTTCGCCCAGCAACGCGACGATGCCATCGCGGGAGATCAGTTTGCGGACGACGGTGGCGGGCTCGCCGGCCTTGGATTGGTCATCCTCGGTGATGAGTTTCACCTTTTTTCCGAGCAGGCCGCCGGCGGCGTTGATCTCGTCGATGGCCATCTGGGTGCCCTTGTGCGAGGACTGGCCGAAGCTGGCCGTGCCACCGGTGAGCGAGGCGAATTCGCCGATAACGATTTCTTCCGCGTTTCCGCGGGGGCCGCTCTTTTTGCAACCGGCCACCAGAACCCCGGCCAGAATCGCCGCAAGGACGAGCGTGTTTTTCATCGGGGGCGGATGTTAGGAGCCTGCCCTCCCGAGATCAATTGTGAAGTCGCGATGGTTTTGGTCGCCCGACAGGCCGTTACGAGAGCTGGAGTTCCGGACGGGCGTCGGGGGTCCAGGGGTTGACCGTAAAGTTCGATCGGCGAATTGCGCCGGCGGTGCGAGAGGCGAGGGCGAGCACGCTCGCGACGTCGAGTTGCAGGTGGTGCGGCGCGAACGGTGCGAGGTTGGCGGCGGCGAGGTCGAACAGCCGGGCCGCGGGTGCGAGGCGGCGGCCGTCCTTCGGGTGGTCGGGTCGCAAATGCTGTTTCCGTAGGTGCACGAATCCGCCGGCGAACTGGATGAGGCCCTTGTAAAAGAGCGCGTTCGCGTCGGTGCATTGCAGCCAGAGATGCTCGAGCACGTCGTGGGCCTCGTAGTATTCCCCGCGGTTGAAACAGACGAAGTAGCCGGTGTAGCAGGGATGCAGCCCGGCCGCTTCGGCGGTGGGCAGCGATTCTACGAAGGCTTCCATGCGAGCGAACTTTTTCATGCCGCGATGCCGGCCAATATGTGCTATCTCGTGGCGTTTGCAGAATCCTTTTCGCTTTCAACCTTTGCGCGGTCGCTGGCCGCGCCCTGAAGCCCGGCCATGAGTCCCTGGCTGATTCTGCTTTTCGCGCTCGGAATTTTTCTGGCCATCGCCTCCGCGGGCATTTCCGCGGTGGAGACGGCGATTTTTTCAATGAACGAGGATCGGCGTCGCAAACTCCGGGTGCGGGACGAGCGGCGGGCGGAGATGTTTGCGACGTTGATGCGGCGACCGGAGGAGGTGGCGAATGCCCTCGTGCTCGCGGGGACGCTCACGAACGTGCCGCTGCTCATCCTGCTCCTCGTGCTCGTCGAGGCGCTCGGCCATGCGGATACGTTTCGCGGCTGGGGCATGCTGGCGGTGGGCTTCGTCGTTGTCGTGGTGCTCTGCGATCTCGTGCCGAAGTTGCTGGCGCTGGCCGCGCCGATTCGGACCACCCGGCTTGGCCTGCCCTTCGTGGGACGGCTCCTGTCGCCCTTCGAGCCGCTGGCGGCTTTTCTGCAGCGGTTGAGCGAGGGGCTGGTGCGCCGCGTGGTGCCGCGCACGGTGGCGCCGCTCCGACAACTCTCGGACGAAGAACTCGAAACGCTCGTGCAGATCGGGCACGAGGAGGGGACATTCGACAAATTGGAAAGCGGCCTGCTGCGTGAGGTGATGAAGCTGCGCGGCGAGGCGGCGCGGCATTGCATGACGCCTCGCGTGGACGCCTTCACGCTGCCCGACGATCTCACGAATGCGGAAGCCGCGCAGCAGGTGCAGCGCAAGCGCCATCGGTTCGTGCCGGTGCGAGGCGAGACGCCGGACGACATTCTTGGACTGCTCGACGTGAAGGATTTTCTGCTGCACCCAAGCGCGTCGCATTACACGGAGCGCCTGCGGCCGCCGTCGTTCGTGCCGGAGACGATCAAGGCGCTCGATCTGCTGCGCGCGTTCCTCGGCCATCGTCAGCATCTCGCGATCCTGCTCGACGAATACGGCGGCATCGAGGGGCTTGTGACCTTGTCAGACATCGTCGAGGAATTGCTCGGCGAAGAGGGCCCGGAGGCGGGTAATGAGCTCTACATCGAGCGGCTCGGTGGCGGACGCCTGCTCGTGGCGGGCGGCGCGGGCCTCGACGACGTGGCCGAGCAGCTCGGCGCAGAGCTTGGCGGGCGGGACGTCGAGACGGTCGGCGGCCTGGTGGTCGAGCATTTCGGCAGCGTGCCGCCGCCCGGAGAATCGTTCGAGGTCGAGGGCTGGCGTTTCACCGTGCGTCGGGCCACGCGCAAACGTGTGCGCGAAGTGCTCATCGAGCCGGTCTCGGAGCCGCAGTGGAGCGAAGGAGGCGAGGGGAGATGATCTGGTTCGCATTTTTCGCCTGCCTCCTGATCTCGTTCACGTTCTCGGGAATCGAGGCCGGCGTGCTGTCCGTGAATCGCGTGCGGCTGCGGCACAACGCCCGCCACGGCGAGGAGGCGGCGCAAAATCTCGACCGGCTGCTGACACGCATCGAGCGGTTGATGACGACGGTCATTCTCCTGACGAATGGCGCGAACATCGTTGCGATCACGGTTCTCTACATGCAGTTCACGGCCGCGATGGGACCGTGGGGCGCGGTGGCCGCCCTGCTCGTGGCGCTGCCGGTGTTCGTCTTCGGAATCGAGTTTCTTCCGAAGGCAATATTTCGGCGCTTCCCGTATCGCACGTTGGTGGTTTTCGTGCGCATCCTCACGGCGGCGGACTGGTTGCTCGCTCCGTTCATCAATCTCGGGTCCTTGCTCGTGAAGCCGCTGCTGCGAGCGGGCCGGGAATCGGAGAGCGGACGGATCGTTTCCGTCGAGGATTTACGGCGCGGTCTGGCGCTGGGTGAGACGGGCGGCAAGGGAACGCCGCCAGAGCGGGCGCTCATCGATCACGTTGTCGCGTTTCGTCCGTTGCGAGCCGCGGATTTGATGTTGCCGCTGGATCGCGTGCCGCGCGTCGGGCCGGATACGGCGATTGCCGAACTCCTGCGCCGCGCCTCGAACGAGGACGCCAGCCGGTTCCTGGTCGTCGAGGAAGACGGCGAGGTGAGCGGCTTCGTGCGGGTGATCGATCTGCTTTTCGACGGCGTGAAGTCCGGTCGCGTCCAGTCCTACATGCGGCGCATCGTCTCGGTCGGCGCGGGCGAACGGGCGATGGACGCGTTGAAGAAACTTCGCGACGCGCGGTTGCCGGTCGCGGTGGTGCTGAACGCGGAGCAACAGCCTACGGGCCTTCTCACGGCCGAACATCTCGTTCGTCGGCTGCTCGGCGGCGCCAAATAAGCCGCCGGGCGGAGTCCTCTTGCCAGCGACGAGCGGTTGCCATTTACTCGGCGATCATGTCCACCGAAGGAGCTTCACTTTACTCACGGAAAAATCCGTTCCCGGCCACGCTCGAGGTCAACCGCAAACTCACGCTGGGCGGTTCGGAAAAAGATACGCGGCATTTCGAGATCTCGCTGGCGGGCTCGGGGCTCGATTACGAGGTTGGCGACTCGCTTGGCGTGTTTCCGAAGAACGATCCCGCGCTCGTCGAGAAAGTCCTCGAGACGCAGGGTTTTAGCGGCGATGAAATCGTGCCGAGTGCCGACAAGGTCCCAATGCCGCTTCGGCAGGCTCTCTCGGAGAGTTACATCATCACCGCGCCGGACAAAAAGCTGCTCGGCGCGATCGGGGAGAAGGATTCGTCCGCCACGTTCCTCAAGGACTTTCTCGATCCTGCCTTCAAGACCAGTCTCGACGAGTATCTCTGGGGTCGGGATGTGCTCGATCCGCTCCTCGAATATACCGCCGCAAAGTTCACGCCCGAGGAATTCGTCGGTTGCCTCCGCAAACTCCAGCCGCGCCTCTATTCCATTTCCTCGTCGCGCAAAGCGGTGGGGGAAAACGTGCATCTCACCGTCGCGGTGGTTCGCTACACCTCTCACAATCGCCCACGCGCCGGAGTGGCCTCGTCGTTCCTCGCGGAGCGGGCCGATGGACCCGGTGCGATCCCGGTGTTCTACCACACGGCGAAGCATTTCCGCGTGCCGGAGGAGCCCGCGACGAACATGATCATGGTCGGTCCCGGCACGGGCATCGCTCCGTTCCGCGCCATGCTGCAGGAGCGCGCGGCCACGGGCGCGACGGGCAAGAACTGGCTGTTCTTCGGCGAGCAACGGTCGTCGAGCGATTTCTTCTACCGCGACGAATTCGAGAAATACCAGGCCGACGGCGTGCTCTCCAAATTCGACACGGCCTTCTCCCGCGACCAGGACTTCAAGATCTATGTCCAGCATCGCATCCTCGAGCGCGCGACGGAGCTTTACGATTGGTTCGAGAACGGCGCGATCTTCTACATTTGCGGCGACGCCTCGCGCATGGCGAAGGATGTCGACGCCGCGCTGCACGAAGTCGTCCAGAAAGCCGGTGGCAAGACGCCCGAGCAGGCGATCGAATACATCGACGCGCTCAAGAAGGCCAAGCGCTACCGCAAGGACGTGTATTGAGTTCTTTGGACAGAATTAACGGAATTGTGGGAATTGGTTTCCTTCACCCCGCATTCCGTTAATTCCGTAAATTCTGTCTAAGTTTTGAAACACATTCATTTTCTCGGCATCTGCGGCACGGCGATGGGCGCCGTCGCGGCGGGCATGCGCGAACGCGGCTTTATTGTCACCGGACAGGACGACAACGTCTATCCGCCCATGTCCACCTTCCTCGAGGGACGGGGGATCGCGATCACGAAAGGCTTCGCGCCCGAGGACATTCCCGCGGATGCGGATCTTGTCGTGGTGGGTAATGCGATGACGCGCGGCAAACCCGCCGTCGAGGCCGTTCTCAATCGCAAGCTCTACTACCTCTCGCTTCCCGAGACGCTGAAGCAGTTTTTCCTACGCGGACGCCATAATCTCGTGGTCACCGGCACGCACGGCAAGACGACGACGACCTCGTTGCTGGCCTGGATCTTCGAGCATGCGGGGCTCGCGCCCGGCTGGCTGATCGGCGGCATCCCGGCGAACCTTGGCACGGGCTGCAACCTGCGCGATTCGAAATATTTCATCATCGAAGGCGACGAATACGACACCGCGTTTTTCGACAAGCGCTCGAAGTTCGTCCATTACATGCCCGAGCTTGTGATCGTGAACAACATCGAGTTCGATCACGCCGACATTTTTCGCGATCTCGACGACATCAAGACGAGCTTTCGCCGGTTGCTCAACATCGTGCCGAGCGAGGGCATGGTGTTGCTCAACGCCGACGATCCGAACTGTCTCGATGTCGCGAAAACCTGTCCCGCGCCCATCGTGGAGGTCGGTTTCTCACCGAACGCGGCGAACCCGATCCGCAACGTCGAGCACCACGGCGCGCATACGAGCTTCGAGCTGTTCGGCGAGCGGTTCGAGATTCCGCTCCTCGGCGATTTCAATATCCGCAACGCCGCGATGGCCGCGAGCGCGGCGCATTTTTACGGCGTGCCGATCCCGCAAATTCGCGAGGCGCTGCGGACGTTCGCCGGCATCAAGCGGCGGCAGGAAATTCGCGGCGTTGTCAACGGCGTGACCGTGATCGACGACTTCGGCCATCATCCGACGGCAATCCGGGAGACGCTCGCGGGTCTGCGCCGGCGCTACGCGGGCGCCCGGCTCTGGGCGATCTTCGAGCCGCGGTCGAACACGACGCGCCGGGCGGTGTTCCAACAGGCGCTGCCGGAGGCCTTCGTCGATGCGGATGGCGTGTTCATCGCGCAGATTGCGCGGCTCGAACAAATTCCCGAAGCCGAGCGTTTGAATCCCGAACGCGTAGTGGCGGACATTGCCGCGACCGGCAGGCCGGCGTTTTACGAGCCGACGGCGGACGCGATCGTGGAAAAACTTGCTCCGCTCACGGCCGAGGGCGACATCGTGGTCGTCTTCAGCAACGGCGGCTTCGACGGCATTCACGACAAGCTGCTGCGCAGCCTGTAGGCATTGGGTATTGGATATTGGGCATTGGTTTCTTGTGCGGCGTCGAGCCAGACAACCAATGCCAAATGCCCAATGACGCTCGGGTTTAGCCGAGTCGGTAAACGATGCGTGCCTTGCTGAGGTCGTAGGGGGACATCTCCATCTTCACGCGGTCGCCATTCGTGAGACGGATGAAGCGTTTGCGCATCTTGCCGGAAATGTGCGCGAGGACGGTGTGCTTGTTCGCGAGTTCGACGTGAAACATCGTGCCCGCGAGGACGGATGTGATCTTTCCTTCGACTTCGATTGCTTGTTCTTGAGCCATGATGAATTGCCGACGACACGACCCTGCGGGCTTTTTTGCCGAGGAGTCGTGGGCCGGTCAAAATCGTTTCGAGAGCGATCCGCGCGACTTCGCAGCGATGCTCCGCTGCGCGAAGCGCAGCACTCGGACCCAATCCGTCGAGAGGGAGACTCTCGCTGATCCGCCGGGATTAGCAACTGCTTTATTGGCAAAGCGTCCTGCTCGTTTCCCTGTCGCGTTCTCATCCATTGACATCCGGGGCTTCACGGGCCACCTTGCCGGCGCAATTTTGCTCGGTGCCGGAATGGTCGCCGGATTTTGAACTCAACTCCCATCCTTATCACGGCAACAGCCGATTACTAATTTCATGCGTTTATCCTGGGGCTACATCCGTTGGCAAAACACACTCTTCCTTGGCAGCACTCTTCTCGCCGCACTCACCGCGGTGCCTTGGTATATCTGGAGCCACGGCCTCGACGCCTTTCAGGTCTGCATGTTTGTGTTCTTTTTCTTCGGCACAGGCATGAGCATCACGCTCGGCTACCATCGCTATTTTTCGCACCTCACGTTCCAGGCGAACTGGACGGTGAAGCTTTTCACGCTGCTCTTCGGCGCCGCGGCCTTTGAGGGTTCGGCGGTCGCGTGGTCGGCGGATCATCGCCGGCACCACAAGCACGTCGATCACGACGAAGATCCCTACGACATTTCGAAGGGGCTTTTTCACGCCCACATTGGTTGGCTTCTTTTCCGCACAGGACCGGAGACGCCGCTTACCTGGGTGCGTGATTTGCAAAAGGACAAGCTCGCGATGTGGCAGCACCGCAACTACGTGCCGCTCGCCTTTTTGATGTGCTTCGGATTGCCGGCGCTCATTGGATATTTCGTCGGCGGAGCCTCGGTGGCGCTCGGCGCTTTCTTGATCTCGGGCGTCTTTCGCGTCGTCTGCGTGCATCACATGACGTTCTGCATCAACTCTCTCTGCCACTGGATCGGCGACCGTCCGTATTCGAGCAAGGTCAGCGCGCGCGACAGCTTCCTCATGGCGCTGTTCACGTTCGGCGAGGGCTATCACAACTATCATCACGAGTTCCAATACGACTACCGCAATGGCGTGAAGCCCTGGCAGTATGACCCGACGAAATGGGCGATCTGGACGCTCAACAAACTCGGTCTCGTTCGGAATCTCCGCATGGTGGATGAGGAAAAAATCCTCAAGGCGCAGATCGTCGAGCAGCAGCGCCGCTTCGCCGCCAAGCTCGAAAAGCGTGGCACGCCGGTCGGCGAATCGTTGCAAGCGATGCTGCACGCGGCGCAGGAGCGCCTGCACGAAGCCGTTGTCCGCTGGGAGGCGGCGATGGTCGAATGGCGCGCCGCCGCCGAGCGCCGTCACGAGCTTTCGCGCGAGCATCGCCGCGAACTCAAGCGCGAACTCGACGAGGCAGCGGAGCGTCTCCGCGAGGCGCTGCGCCTCCTTCGCTACGCACACGAGGCCTGAGTCGTCCGGCCATCACTATTCGCCGTGCGCACGCGCGGCGAATATTTCCTCGCCAGTCGCCGGGGTCCTCCTAATTTGGAGGACTTTTCATGAACGAGGAACTGCAGAAAGTCGTAGAAGCGGGAAAAATCACGCCGGAGGTAGCGGCCAGGTGGGCGCGCTGTACGCAGGGCGCCTATTGCCAGCACAAGAGCTGGGGCTTCGGCCGCATCGCGGAGTGGAATCTCCTCACGGGCCAGATCCTGATTGATTTTGGCTCGCGCAAGAGCCACCCGATGCAGCTCGACTACGCGGCGCAGACGCTGACCGCAATTCCGGCCGATCACGTTCGCGCCCAGGCTGCATCGAATCCCGCCGCCGTGCGCGCCCGTGCCTCGGAGGACCCTGCGGGCCTCGTCCGCGATGTGCTGCGCGATCACGGCGGCAAGGCGACGCCGGACCAGATCGCGGCGGATCTCGTGCCGCACGCAATGGACGCCGCGGCGTTCAAGAAGTTTTTCGACAGCGCGAAGAAGAAGCTCAAGTCGGACGGTCACGTTCACCTGCCGGGCAAGAAGGGCGAGCCCATCGAGCTGCACGACGCGCCGGTGAACCAGGGGGCCAAGCTCCTCGAGGGCTTCCGCAGCGCCCGGCATCCGAAGGATCAGGTGCTGGCGCTCGACGCGGTTTTGAAAGGCTTTGATGACCTCGTCAAGGAGGTCGAGGAAATGAAGGCCCTCGGCGCGCAGATCGAGGACGCCGCGAAGAAGGGGCAGAAGCTGCATTCCGTGCAGGCCGTCGAATTGCTCCTCGCCCGCGACGAAATTTGCGAGCGTCACGAGGCTCTACAGCCCGGCGACGATGCGCCCGTCATCGCGGATGTTCTCCGCGGCGAGCAGTCACGCCTGGCCGAACTTTTCACCGCGTTGCCCGCGTCGAAGCATCGCCGCGTGCTGTCGCATTTCAAGGAGGCCTTCGCCGAGCGGTGGCAGGAACGGGCATTGGCGCTTGCGCTCAAGGGCACCCCGCGCCTCGCGCAGGAAATTTCGCGTCTGTTCGAACTCGAAGGCGAGAAGGCTGCCTTCGCCGCGGCCATCGACAAATGGCTGCGCGAGCGCTCGATTTCGCCGGAAGTCCTGCTCTGGCTTTGCAAGGAGCGTGGTGCGGGCTATCCGGAATTTTTCAATATCGGTCTTTTCGGCGCCGTCATCGCGGCGCTCGAGGATGACGTCCTGCTCAGCGAAATCACGCGCGGCACGAAGCTCCACGACCTCATGATGGACGACAAGTCGCTCGTCGCCGATTTGCTCGAGGGCGCCGACCCCATCGTCGTTCGCGACGCCGTGCGCAAATTGAAGCTCACCACGGTGTTCGACGATCTCAACAAGCGTTCGCTGCTCGCGCGCATCATCAAGCTGCACCCCGACGTGCAGACAATGATCACCGGCGAGCAGGAGGAGGAGCGCTCCGCGAGTCTCGTCGTTTCCTGGGCGAGCCTCGAACGCCGCCGCGAGGAATACGAGGATCTCATCAACCGCCAGATTCCGCAGAACACCCGCGACATCAGTATCGCCCGCGACTACGGCGATCTGCGCGAGAACTTCGAGTTCAAGAGCGCCAAGGAGCAGCAGCGCGTGCTGTTGCGCCGCAAGTCCGAGATGGAGCGCGAGTTGGAGCTCTCCCGCGGCACGAATTTCGAGGACGTCGATGCGTCCA
>Ga0157378_10004451_pt1 | contig 12318 bp, 10 predicted proteins | sample M65metaG_FD_115309 | JGI IMG/M metagenome (GOLD analysis project Ga0157378, IMG submission 115309) | Miscanthus rhizosphere microbial communities from Kellogg Biological Station, Michigan, USA - M6-5 metaG | ecosystem: Host-associated > Plants > Roots > Rhizosphere > Soil | place: USA: Michigan...
CAAGCGGGGCTGAGGCGCGGCGACGGGGTCGCGCTGGTGCTGCCGAACCGTCCGGAGTTCCTCGAAATCACCTGGGGCTGCCAGCTTTCCGGGCTCTACTACAGTGCGGTGAACACCCATTTCACCCCGGACGAGGTGGCGCACGTCGTTGACGACGCCGAGGCGCGGGCGGTGTTCATCGACGCATCGATGGTCGACCTCGGGGCGCGAATCCGCGCAGGCAACCCCCGCGTCGACGTCCATGTCTGCGTTGGCGGCGCCCTGCCCGGCTGGCGCTCCTACGAGGACGCGCTTGCCGCGGCCGGTGACGCCCCGCCGGTATCCGACGGTTCCGAGATGCTCTACTCCTCCGGCACCACGGGCAGGCCGAAGGCTGTCCGCAGGCCGCTGCCCCAGGACGGCAAGGGGTCATGGGCGCAGAAGGTTCTGGAGTACTCGCTGACGCAGCGGTACGGCATGACCGGTTCGAGCGTGTACCTCTCACCGGCACCGCTCTACCACGCGGCGGGCGTCAACTACACGATGGCGGTACAACGCGTGGGCGCGGCCTCGATCGTGATGCGTAAGTTCGACGCAGAGGCCGTGCTGCGGCTGATCGAATCCCACCGCATCACGCATGCGCAGTTCGTGCCGACCATGTTCGTGCGGATGCTGAAGCTGCCGGACGCGGTCAGGGAGCGCTATGACGTCTCGAGTCTGGAATGCGTGATCCACGCGGCCGCGCCGTGCCCGGTGGAGGTCAAGCACCGCATGATGAAGTGGTTCGGACCCATTATCCACGAGTATTACGGCGGCACAGAGGGATTCGGTGGGACGACGATCGGTCCCGAGGAGTGGCTCGCCCATCCCGGCTCGGTAGGCAAGCCGTGGACTCGGGTGCACGTGGTCGCAGAGGACGGGTCCGAGTGTGCGGTGGGCGAGTCGGGGGAGTTGTTCTTCGAGGGCGGACCGGCGTTCGAGTACTTCAAGGATCCGGAGAAAACCGCGTCGGTGTCCAACGACCGGGGTTGGAGATCGTTGGGGGACATGGGCCATGTCGACGAGGAGGGCTATCTGTACCTCACCGACCGGTCGACCTTCATGATCGTCTCGGGTGGGGTGAACATCTACCCGCAGGAGGCGGAGAACCTTCTGGTCATGCACCCCAAGCTCGTCGACGCGGCGGTGTTCGGTGTTCCGAACGAGGAATTCGGCGAGGAGGTCAAGGCCGTCGTGCAACCGGCGGACGGTGTGGCCGCAGGTCGCGAACTCGAGGCCGAACTGATCGCGTATTGCAGGGCACACCTCGCCACGTACAAATGCCCGCGCACCGTCGAATTCGATCCCGACCTGCCCCGCGACCCGAACGGCAAGCTTTACAAGCGGCGTATCCGCGAGCGTTATTGGCAGGGGAGGACGTCACGAATTGTCTGACTGCCCGCGAACGTTCCTTACCGCTCGACTTTTCAGCGGAATTTCGAGCGGTAAGGAACGTTCGGCGCTAGCTGGCCCGCGTGTACCGGGTGCCACGCGGCTCGCGCCCCCACAGCTCACCGGTACCGACGGTCGGGCCTTCCGCGGCCAACTCACGCTTGAGCACCTTGTGCGTCGCGGTTGTCGGCAGGTCGGCGGTGATGCGGACATATCGGGGCCACGCCTTCGGCGAGAGATCGGACTGCTCCGAGAGGAATGCCTCGAAACCCTCGGGCGTGAGGGTCGACCCCTCGTGCAACACGACTGCGGCCATGATCTGGTCGCCGACGTTCTCGTCGGGTACCGCATACACGGCGACCCGGCTGATGTCGGGCAGCCGCACGAGGATGCGTTCGATCGGCGCCGCCGCGAGATTCTCGCCGTCGACGCGCATCCAGTCGGCGGTGCGGCCTGCCAGGTAGATCCAGCCGTCGGCGTCGCGATATGCCAGGTCGCCCGACCAGTACATGCCGTGCCGCATGCGTTCGGCGGTCGCTTCCTCGCCGTTGTAGTAGCCCGTGAAGAAACCGGTGCCCGACGTGTTGACCAGCTCGCCGACGGCCTCGTCGGCGTTGATCAAGGCGCCGTCCTTGTCGAAGCGGGCGACGGGGGAATCGCTGAGAGTGTCCGGATTGTAGATCGCCACCCCCGGAAACCCTTTGCCGAGAGAGCCTTTCGGCGCTCCGGGCTCCCGGGTGATGATGACCGCATTCTCGGTCGAGCCGAAACCGTCCCACACCAGCGTGTCGAACCGGCGGGTGAATTCGTCGATGTCTCGGTCGCTCGCCTCGTTGCCGAACGCGACGCGAAGCGGGTTGTCGGCGTCGTCCGGCTCTTCGGGAGTGGCCAGGATGTAAGCCAGCGGCTTGCCGACGTAGTTCATGTACGTAACGCCGTACCGTCGGATGTCGTCCAGGAACCCCGACGCCGAGAACTTCGCGGGAGCCATCGCCGCGCCGGTCGCGATCGCCACGCCCCAGCCCGCCACCAACGCATTGGAATGGAAGAGCGGCATCGACAGGTAGCACGTGTCGTCGGCCGTGACGTCGAACTTCTGCACCAGGTTCGCACCCGACATCAGCACCATGAAGTGCGATACCTTCACCGCCTTCGGATCACCGCTGGTACCGGAGGTGAAGATCAGCATGTACGGGTCGAGCGCCTCGACCTCGCGATAAGGAGTCAACTCACCGGCGGCGTCAAGCGTGCGCGCCCAGTCCTCGCTGGACACGTCGACCACCTGGACGTCCCCGAGGTCGACGCCGTCCAGCAGCGGGCGGTGCTCCGCGTCGGCCACCACGATCTGGCAGTCCGCCCTGCGCACATCGGCGGCCAGGGCCGCTCCACGCCGCGTGGTGTTGAGCCCGCAGAGTACATACCCGCCGAGGCCTGCAGCTGCCATCTGGTTGAGGAACTCAGGTGTATTGCCCATCAGCACGCCGACGTGCACCGGCCGGTCGCGGTCGACCAGCGCCAGCAGGGCCGCGGCGCGTGCGGACGCCTCGCGAAGGTGCTCGCGCCACGTCCACCGCCGGTCACCGTACTTCATCGCAATCGCGTCAGACGCTGCACGTTCTCGAAGCAACTGCTGGATGGTTTCACTCGACACCCGTTAGTTTTAGCAAACAGTCAGTGAGGTGATGTATGCAGATCATCGATGCCGACGGGCACGTCGCAGAGGGCCCTTCGCTAGCGGTCGAGGCGATGCGACGCTGGCCCGAACACATCACGCCGCGCACCGACGGTCGCGCGTTGGTCATCGAGGGCCGTAACTATCCCGAGGCCGACGGCCCGGGCGCCGGCTGTCCCCGTGAGCACGGCCTTTCCACAGCGGACGGCATCGACTACTCCTCCGCGGAGGGTGTGCTCGGCGACGCCGACCGCGATCAGATCGACACGATGGTGCTGTATCCGAGCCTCGGCCTCTGTGCGCCGACTCTTGAAGACCCCGAATTCGCCGCGGGATTTGCGCGGCTCTACAACCAGTGGATCGCGGACTATTGCGCGTCGTCCAACGGGCGGCTGCGCGGTATCGCGGTGACCCCGATCGAACACGGCGAGGTCGCGATCGACGTCATGCGCGAGGCAAAGGATCTCGGACTCGTCGCCACACACATCCCGCCGGCGTTGAAGACCCGCAACCTGGACCACCCCGACCTCGACCGGTTCTACGCCGCTGCCGTCGAGCTCGACATGCCGCTCGGCATTCACGGCGCACCGGGAATGCATCTTCCCAAGGTCGGCGTCGACCGATTCACGAATTACATTCAGGTGCACTGCATCAGCTTCCCGTTCGACCAGATGACCGCGATGACGGCGCTGATCTCCGGCGGTGTCTTCGACCGCCATCCGGGCTTGCGCGTCGCATTCCTCGAGGCCGGCGTGGGCTGGGTGCCGTTCTTCATCGACCGCCTCCACGAGCATTTCGAGAAGCGCGGCGACTGGATCGAGAACGGCTGGCGGCGCGACCCGCAGGAGTATCTCGAGGCCGGCAACATCTGGACCACCTGCGAGCCGGAGGAACCGATCCTGCCCGGTGTGATCGACGTCCTCGGCGACGACTTCATCATGTTCGCCAGCGACTACCCGCACTGGGATGGCGAATGGCCCGAGAGCACAAAGCATCTGCGCACCCGGCCCGACATCAGCGAGGAGTCCCGCGCGAAGATCGCCGGAACCAACGCCCAGAGGTTCTACGCGCTCAACTAGAGCGCGAAGTCGATCACGCCGCGGATGAGCTTGCCGTCGAGCAGGTCGTCGTAGGCGCCGTTGATGTCGTCGAGCCGATAGCGCTTGGTGATCATCTCGTCGAGTTGCAGCTGGCCGGTCTGGTAGAGGCGGGCCAGCCGTGTCACGTCAACGCGCGGATTGCACGACCCATACACCGTGCCGACCAGGTTCTTGTTCCACAGGATGAAGTCCTGCAGCGCGATCTTCGCCGAACGCGTTGTCTGCGCGGTCATTCCGGTCAGCACGCAGGTGCCACCCTTACGCGTCAGCGCTAGGTAGGAATTGACATCGTCGCCCTCGATGAGCGACGGGGCGACGACCACGCTGTCGGCCATCACGCCGTATGTCAGGTCGCGGACCACGTCGGTCGCATCGGCGACAGTGGCAGCGCTGTGGGTGGCGCCGAAGCTCAGCGCCGCCTTCTGCTTGAACTCGACCGGATCGACGGCGATGATCTGCGCCGCGCCGTTGATGCGGGCGCCCTGGATCGCCGCCGTTCCAATGCCGCCCGCACCGACCACGACGACGGTATCGCCGCCGCGGACGTTCGCGCGGTTGACGGCCGAGCCGTAGCCGGTCGGGACGGCACACGACAGCAGTGCGCTCGGCACCAGTGGCAGGTGCGGCTCGATCTTCACAATCGAGTGTTGCGACACCACAGTGTGTTTCGCGAACGCGCCGACCTTGGACAGGTGCCCCAGCGGCTTTCCGTCGGCGGTGTGGTGGCGGAACGTCTGATCGGTCGGCATGCCAGGCGTCATCGTCGCGGCACCCTCGTCGCAGAGGTATTCCATGCCGCTGGCGCACCATCGGCAGTGGCCGCATACCGCGACGAACGACATCACGACGTGGTCGCCCGGCGCGAATTCGGTTACGCCGTCGCCTATCTCAACGACCGTTCCCGAGCCTTCGTGACCGCCGATCGTGGGAAACATCGGGGTCAGACCGTACTCGCGAGCGACCGCGTTGGAAACCGCCATGTCGCCCTTGAGGATGTGGTCATCCGAGTGGCACAGGCCCGCGGCTGCCATCTCGACGAGAACCTCGCCGGTGCGTGGTGGATCGAGCTCGAAATCCTCGACCGACCACGGCCCGCCCACATCGTGCAGGATCGCGGCGCGGCTCCTCATGACGCCCGGAACGTCACGGGCAGAGTCTTCGGGGAGCGGAACGGCATGCCGACGATCTTGGCCTCCTCGTCGGGCACCAGCTCGAGGTCGGTCACGCGATCGAAGAGGCTGTTCAGCATCGCTCGGGTTTCGACTCTGGCCAGGTGCATACCGAGGCAGCTGTGGATGCCGCCTGCGAAAGAGACGTGCGCGCGACGTGCCCGATGGATGTCGAAGGTGTCGGCGTCGGGCCACCGCGTTTCGTCCCGGTTGGCGGAGCCCATACACAGGTTGACCTGTGCGCCCTTCCCGATGGGCACGCCGTTGACCTCGACGGGTCTCGTGGTGGTGCGCGGCACGCTGACGAGGGGCGTCTCGTACCGAATGCCTTCTTCGATCGCCGCAGGGATCAGCTCGCGGTCGCGCTGCAGCGCCTCCAACTGGTCCGAGTGCGTGAGCAACAGATAGAGGAGGTTGCTCGACGAGCGGAACGTGGTCTCCAGTCCGGCAGGCAGCAGCAGCCGCAGGAACGAGATGATCGCTTCGTCGGTCAGCTTTTCACCGTCGATCTCGGCGCCCACGAGATCACCGATGATGTCATTGGTCATCTTGGTGCGTCGCTGGTCCACCTGTTGCTGGAAATACGTCTGCAACTCGACGGATGCGTTCAGCCCCGCCTCGATGTCGATGTAGATCGAGATCAGGTCGAATGACAACCGCCGGAACAGGTCGAGGTCTTCCTCCGGAAGTCCCAGCAGTGCGGCGGTGACGCGGGTGGGGAATTCGAGTGTGACGGCGGTGATGAGGTCGGCGCCGCCCTCGTTCTTGATGTCGTCCACCAGATGGTCACAGATCGGGTCGATCACCGCGGGTTCCCACCGCTCCAGTGCGCTCTGCCGGAACGCCTTGGAGATCAGGCTTCGGTGGTCGTGGTGCTGCTTGCCGTGCATGCCCAGAATCGTCGGGCCGAATACCAGGCCGATCGTGTTGTTGTACTGCTCGGAACCGAACAATTCGTCGTCGCGGAAGGCCGCGAAAACGCTGTTGAAGTCGAAGAGCGTCCACTCCTCGGCGGGCAGCAACTCCGGCGGCGTCATGGAAGTGTCCATGACCGTGCCGCGCCACACCGGCTCGGTCTTGCGCATGTGGGCGAACCAGGCATACGGATCGCTGTCCAGGGTTATCGGCTGATCGTGCGGATCGGTGCTGATCGTCACCTGTGCCTCCCCGGCAGGGCATCTGGCGGCTCTGTCTCCCTATCTTTACTATTTTAGGTATTCTAGGTCAAGGAAACCGAGGGGACGTGATGCAGCGCCGGCCGGTGTGTGCGATCGAGGACCTGCCTCCAGGGAGCATGAAGCTGGTGCAAGCGGGCAAGTTCGGCGTGGGCGTCTACAACATCGACGGCGCGTTGTACGCCATTGCGAACTACTGCTCGCACGAAGGCGCTCCGCTCTGCGCGGGCTATGTCGTAGGCACCAACGAATTCGCACCTGACGCGCCCGGCCGGCTGCGCCGCGTCCGCGAAGGCCGAATTGCGCGCTGCCCCTGGCATAACTGGGAGTTCGACATCACCACCGGAGTCAATCTCGCGGATCCGCAGAAGCGGGTTCGCACCTACGAGGTCGACGTCACAGACGGGCAGGTGTACCTCACCGCATGACTGTCATCGACGCGAACGTCCAGCCACATTTCCGCTACAACTCGGAGATCCGGAAGTACCTGGCGCCCACGCACAAACTGCGGTCCATCCCGGACGTCGAGCAGCAGTGGTACCAGGCCCCTGGCGGGGACTACCGCGAGGATCTCTACGGCGACGGCTATCCGGGCTCCGACCCCGACACGGTGGCACGGCATCTGTTCACCGAGGGCGACGCGGATTACGCGATCCTCAACCCGCTGACCCGCGGCAACATCGCCGACTACCTGCTGAACAGCCGGATCTGTGCCGCGGTCAACGACTGGCTGCTGGATCGCTGGCTGGAGCCCGACACCACGGGCAGGTTCGTCGGCACCATTCGGGTCAACCCCGAAGACGTCAGTGGCGCCGTCCAAGAGATCGAGCGGCTCGCCGACCATCCGAAGATGGTGCAGGTCGGCGTCCCGCTGCAGTCGCGAGAGCCCTACGGCAAGCCGATGTTCGAGCCGATGTGGGAGGCCGCGGCCGCCCGCAATCTCCCGGTGGCGGTGCACATCAACGGCGGCAACGGCGTCGACCACGCACCGACGTTCGCGGGTCACGCCTACACGTATCCCGGATACGCGGCCTTCATGCCGCTGAACTCGTTCGTGCACCTCGCCACGCTGATCATCGAGGGGACGTTCGGCCGAATCCCCGGTCTTCGCTTCGTATTCGCCGACGGAGGCTACGACATCCTCACGCCGCTGATGTGGCGGCTCGACACGTTCTGGATGTCGATGCGGGACCAAACCCCTTGGGTGGACCGCTTTCCCAGTGAATACCTGCGCGACCACGTGCGATTCTGCTCATCGGCGTTCGACGGCCCGACCGACGCGAACCACGCCGAGCGATGGCTGGATTTCACCGACAAGGCGGACCTGCTGATGTACGGGTCGAGTTACCCGCACTGGTCGACCTGCAGGCCCGACGATGTGGTCGCGGGGCTCAACGATGTGCAGCGCGAAAAGGTGTTGTGGCGTAATGCAAGTGACCTCTACGGGGTCGCTGCGGCGACAGAAGGAAGTCTCGCATGACGACTGTGGAAGAACGCACGAACGATTCCGTGGCGCAGGACATCGCAGTGACAATCGTCGACACCGACGTGCATCCGTTGCCGGTGTCTGCTGAGGTGCTGAAGTCGTACGCGCCCGCGGAGTGGAAGGGCAGGCTCTGGCCGACCGGTAACGCCGTCTCGCCGGTGCCGCACTTCTATGACACGCCGGACTCGTACAAGACGATGTCGCTTCGGGTCGACGCCGCGCCGCCGGGCGGCGGAGTCGCGGGCAGCGACCCCGATTTCGCGGCCAAGCAGCTACTGGTCGATGCCGGGGTGAGCATCGCGATCCTGGAGCCGATGTGCGATGCGCAGTTGCCGCAAGCCGAGCACGTACTGAAGGCCACCCACAACGACTGGCTGGCCGACGTGTGGCTCGGTGACAACAACTGGCACGGACGCTGGCGCGGCGCGCTCAGCGTCACCGCGCAGGATCCACCCGCCGCCGCCCGCGAGATCGAGCGCTGGGCAGGCCATCCCTATATGGCCGAGGTCTTGATGACGCCGCAGACCCGCGGAATCCCATTCGGCAGCCCGCATTTCGATCCACTGTACGAAGCGGCCGCGCGGCACGGCTTCCCGGTTGCCACCCACCTGATGGGGCAGACGCCGTTCGAGTTGATCCCGATCTACCCGGTGGGCAACCCGGCGCATTGGCACGACTTCTTCGCGTCCTGGCCCCTGTTGTACGTGTCGCATCTGATGAGCCTGGTGTTCGACGGCGCATTCGACCGGCATCCAGAGCTCCGTGTGGTGTTCGTCGAAGGCGGGTTCACCTGGGCGATGCCGGTGATGTGGCGGATGGACCGGATCTGGGAGCAGCGCAAGGGCGATCTGCCCCATGTGCGCCGCAGGCCGTCGGAGTACGTCCGCGAACACGTGCGGTTCACCACGCAACCGCTCGAGGACGTCAACGTCGGGATGTACCGCGAATACCTGGAGATGATGGACCTCGGCGACTGTTTGATGTTCTCCACGGATTATCCGCACTGGAGTTACGACGCACCGGAGTGGGCGATCAGGCGATTCCCCGCAGATCAGCGCGAGCGGATCATGCGCGGCAACGCCACCGCGCTGTACGGCCTGCCGGCGACGGTCAAGGCGTTGCCGGGTGAACAGCCGCCGACTGCCTGACGTCTCGGACCTGGTCCGGCAGTACGACAAGTGTTGGTCGAGCCTGGATTTCGTTGGACTGGCGGATCTTTGGGAGCGCGACGATCCGCAGCCGATCTACGTCGGTGACGAATACGCGGCGCCGCTGATCGGAGCAGACGAGCTGGACCGGCATTGGGCGCGCATCGCGAGCAGGCTCAAGGCGGCCGCCGTGACCTCGACGCTGCACGAGTGCGACGTGCTCGATGACACCGGCGACACTTTGGTGCGTGCCTTGCTACTCAGCCGCTGGACCCTGACAGGCAGGGAGGCCGACGTTAAACGAACCGGTGCCAGCTGGATCACTTGGCTGCTCGTCCGCCGCGGTGAGCGATACCGGATCTTCCATCAAATGGAGTCGCAGGTGTACCTCAATGACGGCGCAGGGGAGTAGCACCGCGGCGCTCCACTTCGAGCGGCACCACCGGTTCCCGCGCCGAGGGCCCGCGTCTGATCGCGTGCAGCCTGATCTCCGGCACGTCCACCGACGGGTCGACGGTGTCCAACCACGCGACGGCCTCGGCGACGTCGGCCGCCCGAATCGCATACATCTCGAAAGGGACGTCGGCAAGCATGTCGGTCTCGACCGGCCCCGGCGTGACGATGTGGACGTTGATGCCGTCGCGGTCGACCTCCTGCGCCAACGCCAGCGCGAAGGCGTTCATGCCTGCCTTCGACGCCGAGTACGCGGTGCGCGCCCGCATCGGCTCGTGCGCGGCCGACGACGAGATGAACACGAATCGCGAGCCCGCCTTCATCTTCGGTAGCGCTGCGGATGTGACGACGAAACAAGAGTCGAGGTTGGCCGACATCGTCGCGCGCCACTGCTCGAAAGTCTGCTTGCGCGCGTAGGTTCCACCTAGGACGCCCGCGGCATGGACGACGAGGTCGAGCTGTCCGGCCGCCTGCACCGCCGGCTCGAACTTCTCCGGCACGGTGGCGTCGGCGACGACGTAGCGGGCACCCATCTCTTCGGCCGCGGCGCGCAACGGTTCCTCGCGTCGTGCGGTCAGGATGACGTCGTAGCCGAGCTCGGCCAGCTTGCGGCCGCAGGCCTTTCCGATGCCGCCGCTACCGCCGGTGATCAAGGCCGTTCGCACGAAACACCTTTCAGCGTTGGCGTCGGGCCAGGGCTTGCGGCGAGAGTGCGACGATTCGCTGCTCGGGATCGGCCGAGAGAAAGAACGTCTGGGTGTCGGCGAGGTGGCGCGCCGACAGTTTGCGGGCGCGGTCGGCGTCGCCTGCCTCGATCGCCTCGGCGATCTTGGTGTGGATGCTCAGCGCGATGCGGCGCTTGCTCAGCGCGGGGTATTCGCCTTTGGCCGCGGTCTCGTCGGCCCACCACTGGAGGTGACTGCTCCACAACGTTTCCAGGCTGCCGACCACCGCGATCATCGTGTGGTTGCCGCACCCGCGGACGATCTCATCATGGAACTGGCCGCCGGTCTCGGTGAAGCGGGCCCCGTCCTCGATGTGCTCGGCCATCAAGTCGTTGAGTTCCTTGAGCTTGGGCACCAGCGTCTCGCCGCGGTCGGGGCGTTTGGCGGCAAGGGCTGCACACATCGGGTCGAGTTCCTGCAGCGCGGTGCCCAGATCGGCAAGCGGCACGTAGTCGCTTTGCAGCAGCAGCCCGAGCATGTAGGCCGCGCTTGCCTTGGCGGGCGCATGGACGACGGCGCCACCGCGATTGCCGCGGCGCACGGACACCAGGCCCTCGGTCTCCAGTATTCGCAAGGCTTCCCGCAACGAGACCAGGCTGACGTTGAACTGCTCGACGAGGATTTCCTGGCGCGGCAGCAGGTCGCCGTCGGCGAGCACGCCGTCGATGATCTGCCGCCGTAGCTCGTCGGCCACGATCTCTGCCGTGCGGCGCGCGGACAGCCGACGGCGGGCCTCAGGGCCGATTCCCAGTGTTGTCATGTCTTGGCAATGTTAACAGTGATAGGCCCGTTACCAGGGGTCTACCGGCTCGCTATCTGACAAAAGTTACTAAGATGATAAAGAAACCAGGGAGGATGTGCGGTTGAGCGGCGCTTCGCCTACCCCACTGGACGACCTGCGCGTCGTCGAGATCAGCAACCGGATCGCGGGCGCGTACTGCGGCAAGCTTCTCACGGACGCGGGTGCCGACGTCGTGAAGGTGGAGCCGCCCGCAGGAGATCCGTTGCGCCGCTTCACCGCAACCGGCGCCATGCCGGCTACAGGCGCCGACGCGCCGCTGTTCAGCTACCTCAACGCCGGGAAACGCAGTGTGACAGCTGCTTCCGCAGCCCTTCTGGGCGGTGCCGACGTCGTGATCGTCGCGACGACCGAGCCGGTAATCGATCCGCAGCTTCTTCTGGCCGAGTCGCCGCAATGCGTCGTGGTCACGGTGTCCGATTTCGGCCTGACCGGTCCATGGTCGGACCGCCCGGCGACCGAGTTCACGCTGCAGGCCTGGTCGGGATTGACCGGTTTCCGGGGTGATCCGGCAGGGCCGCCGATCTCGATCGGCGGTGAGCTGGGGGAGTACATGGGGGGCGCGGCCGCCGCGTATGGAGCGCTGGCCGTGCGGCGGCGGGTCCTCCGGGGCGGGCCAGGGGGGCACCTGGACATGTCGATGCTCGAGGCGATCACCTTGATGCAGAGCAGCGAATGGCTGCATTCGCAGCTGCTGAAGGTGCCTCCGATCAGGCGGTCGGTCGAGGTCCCGTCTATCGAGGAGGCGTCCGACGGCTACGTCGGCATCAGCATGGTCACTGGACAGCAGTGGCTCGACTTCGCCGCGATGGTGGATTGCCCGGAACTGACCGAGATCCCCAATCTTCGGTTCCAGATCGGGCGCTGGGATTACCGGGACTGGATCCGTGAACACATCGGGCCGTGGATGCGCGGGCGCACGGTCGCCGAGATCGTCGAACTCGGCCAGCTGTTCCGGCTGCCGATTGCCCCGTTGGGCAACGGCTCAACCATTCCGCAGATGGATCATCTGCGTGAGCGCGGCGTCTACCTCGACAACCCGGCGGGATTCCGGCAGCCACGCGCTCCGTGGCGGATGTCGGCCGCTGCGCCGGCTCCCGTCCGGCCGGCTCCTGTGCTCGGCGAAGCTGACAGCCAAACACGTTGGCAGCCAAGGGAATCTGTCACATCCATCAGCAACA
>Ga0157378_10004452_pt1 | contig 12317 bp, 10 predicted proteins | sample M65metaG_FD_115309 | JGI IMG/M metagenome (GOLD analysis project Ga0157378, IMG submission 115309) | Miscanthus rhizosphere microbial communities from Kellogg Biological Station, Michigan, USA - M6-5 metaG | ecosystem: Host-associated > Plants > Roots > Rhizosphere > Soil | place: USA: Michigan...
AAAGCGCAACCTTAAGCATCTTTCACTCGCGCACAGCGGAAGTGGCCGACGAATGCCGGCGCGCGGACATTCTGGTCGCAGCCATAGGCCGGGCCGCGATGGTCACCGGTGATTTTATTGCGCCCGGCGCCACCGTAATCGATGTCGGCATGAATCGCGTGACCGATCGCGCGGAAGCCGCGCGCCTGGGCCGGGCCGATGAGTTTGAGCGCAAGGGCACGGTCCTGGTCGGTGACGTTCATCCCGTTGAAGTGGCTCGCGTGGCGTCGGCCTATACTCCGGTCCCCGGCGGCGTGGGTCCGCTGACCATCGCCATGCTGATGGCCAACACGGTTGCGCTGGCCGAGCTGCATCAGTCGCATTAGAGGATGTCGAGATGCTTCGTGTCGGTCTCACCGGCGGTCTGGCCAGCGGCAAGAGCTTCGTAGGCCGCTCGCTGGAAGAAATGGGCTGTCTTCTGATCCAGGCGGACGAACTGGGGCGCCAGGTAATCGATCAAGGCGGGGAAACTTACGAAGCCGTCGTCGCCGCCTTCGGCAAGGAAATACTCGACCCGGGCGGTGCCATCAACCGCAGGCGCCTGGCAGCCATTGTATTCCCCGACCCCCAGCAGCTTGCCAAGCTCAACGCCTTGGTCCATCCGCATGTGAAGATTCGCGAAAAGGCGCTGGCGGCTGAATTTGGCCGCCTGCATCCCCATGGCATCGCCGTAACCGAAGCTGCGATACTGGTCGAGACGGGCAGTTACAAGGATTACGACCGTCTGATCGTCGCCATCTGCAGCCCTGAGCAGCAGATCCAGCGCGCGATGGAACGCAGCGGGGCCAGCCGTGAGGAAGTCCTCAACCGCCTGCGCCGCCAGATGCCGCTGGACGACAAGGTAAAGTATGCGGACTTCGTGATTGACACGTCCGGAACCAAGGAAAATACCCTTGCGCAGACCCGGAACGTGTATGAAGCGCTGCGGAGATTGAATCCATGAAGCTACGAATATTCTTGATTGCTGCTGCCATAGTCGGCGGGTTCGTATTTTTCACCAGCCGGCAGAATTCGCCGGTGCGAACCTTTTGGCGTGACCCCGGCCCGGGCTGGTCTGGCCCCGTCATTGCTGCCGGGCTCAGCTCTGACGAGACGAATAACATCGAAATATACAAGGCCGCGAAAGACAGCGTGGTCTATATCACCAGCACGGTGTATCAGCGCGATTTCTTTTTCGGCGTGCAGGAAGTGAAGGGACTCGGATCCGGATTCCTGATCAATTCCGACGGCCAGATTCTGACCAATTTCCACGTCGTCAGCGGCAGCTCCGATGTGGAAGTCACCATGCCTCCCGATCAGAGCCGCTATAAAGCCAAGGTGCTGATGCGCGATCAGGCCCACGATCTGGCGCTGATTCAGATCGAGCCCAAGAAAAAGTTGTCCGCATTCCTCCGGCTGGGCGATTCCGACGCGCTGCAGGTCGGCCAGAAGGTATTGGCCATCGGCAATCCGTTCGGGCTGGCCGGCACTCTGACTACCGGTATCGTGAGTTCGCTGCATCGCAAGATTCAGAGTGAAGATCGCGGCGATCTGGAAGATATGATCCAAACCGATGCAGCCATTAACTCCGGCAATAGCGGCGGTCCGCTGCTGGATTCTCAAGGCAGCGTGATCGGGATCAACACCGCCATTTATGGTCCCAACGGCGGCAGCGTCGGTATCGGTTTCGCCATGCCGATCAATCGCGCCAAAGGGATGCTGGAGGATTTCCGCTCCGGCAGACGTCCTGCATCAACCGTCATCGGCGTCACCACCTATTCGATCTCTGGCGATTGGGCCGAGGCTCTGCGGCTGCCGCGGACCGGAGGCTTGCTGATCGGCCGCGTCTCCCCCCGGACGCCGGCCGCTGCCGCTGGATTGCGAGGCGCCACTCAGCAGGTTCGTGTCGGCAACTATCTTGTACCTGCGGGCGGCGATCTGATTACTGCCGTAGATGGCAAACGCGTCGAGGAGCAGGATGCCATCATCCGTGCCATCTCCCGAAAACACGCCGGAGACACTCTGACCCTCACCATCTGGCGCGATGGACGTACTATGGATGTGCAAGTAACTCTCTCGCCGCAAGGGGACGAGATACTTTGAGTTCGTAATGCAGGTTCACTCTCCCGAACCCGCGACCGCAGTGCCGGCTGCACCAGTCGGAGATCCGCTCGGATCTTCCAGTGCACGCCGCGCCTTAGCCGGATTCTTTATTTCCGGCGTGCTGCTGTCCTTTCTGGGCACCATCCTCTTTTCCTGGCAGCATCACCTCACCTCGCAATACGGCATCGTAGGACTGTATTACGCCGGCCTGATCGCCGGGCTGGTCGGATCGGCCAGAATCGCTTCCTCTCTGCTCAAACGTAAGGGCATCGGCTGGACGCTGGCTCTGGCGTGCGGACTGGCCGGAGCGGCGTTTCTCTACCTGGCCTTCGTTTCTCCGCCGTTCTCCCCGTGGTGGCGCGTGGGAGGCATGGCCGTCCTGGGATTCGCGGCGGGCCTGCTGCACACTGCGATATTCCACGCCATCTCGCCGATGTACCGGCATGATCCTGCGGCCACGGTAAACCTCGCCGGCATCCTGTTTGGCTTGGGATGCTTCTCGCTCGCGATTCTCATCTCAGGAACGTTCTATCTCTACACCGCCGCCGCCGTACAGGTTTGGATCGCCGTGATCCCGGCAGTATTCGGCTGGATGTACTGGCGGACGCCGTTTCCAGCTCAGACCAGCCTGCAACCCACCGCCCCCGCTCCTGCCTTGCTCGATCTGCAGAGTGTCGGCGCGGTGCTCTTGAGCCTGTTGCTATTTTTCCAGTTGGGAAACGAGTGGGCTTTGGCCGGCTGGCTCCCGCTGTTCCTAAGCCAAAGACTTGGGATCAGTCCTCCTACGGCGCTGGGGATGCTGGCCCTGTACTGGCTTGCGTTGACCGTCGGACGAGCCGCTTCCCAATGGATCCTGCCGCGCGCGCCTCACGGAAGACTTCTGCTCACAACCGTCACCGCGGCGATGTTCGGCTGCGTGATCCTGGGGGCCACCAACAACAAATTTGGTGCGATCGCTGGAATTCTGTTGGTAGGCGGCGCATTCGCCCCTATTTATCCCCTGGTCGTGGAGAAAATCGGCCACCGGTTCCCTTACTATCACCCCGGTTTTTACAACGGAATCTTTTCCCTGGCGATGGCCGGAGGCCTGCTGACCCCCGGATTGATGGGATACTTCGCGTCGCTCTGGGGATTGAGCGGCATCATGATGTTCCCCCTGATCGGTTCGATCGTAGTGTTTGTGCTGGTGATGCTGATCTGGCTGGAGTCGCGCCTGAGTTCGCACACCACCCATCCTGCGTCATCAGCACAGTAGTTTGGCGCGAGCCCCCGCGTGATGCGCCAGTCTCCGATTCGTGCGATTTACATCTGCGAGGCTAAAATACCTCCTTACTAACCCGACTACTCGCGAAATATCGGCGGAGGTCGTCTGTAATCGGTGAAAGAAAGGCGCTGCGCGTGCGCGACGCGCAAAGATGGCCCCACCACGAAGGAATTGTGCGGTGAAACTGTACCGAGTCTCGGCTGTGGCTGTCAGAATGGGTCCGCTCCGTGTTACGCGGCGACTTCGACGTAATCAACAGACGTGCGGGGTTCCGGGATTGGCTCGCCGACCTCGCGCATGGCTTCGAAGTGGACAACCAGGGCATCCTGGAAATTCCGACGGGTCTGTTCCTCGGTATCGCCAGCAGCGGCACAGCCTTCAACATCCGGAGAATAGGCGGAGTAGCCTGTCGTCGTTGGTTCAATGATTACTGAATAACGTCTCACGCTCATTTCACCCCCGCCTTTCGAGTATAGCCGCCAACGAATTCCAAATCCCTGGATTTTCTATTCTTCCTGTTTCAGCCACTTGCGGCTTCATCGCGCGCCGTCCAAGCTACCACCCCCTTAAACCTTAACTGCAGCTCACTCCGCCCATGTGTCTATCTAACGAAGGAAGCCGCAAAAATGCTCGACCATTTGCTTTCAAGCACTTCCTGGGTTCGTTTTGTAGCAGCGTTTTGTGCGATTCTCGGAACATGAGGCGAGTCCTGTCCGGGCTCATCGCAGTGATGATGCCCTGCGCCGCGGCCGATCTGCAGCGCGCCATTGATGTGCTGCTCGACGCCAGCCCTGTCGCCCGCGCCTCCGTCGGCATCCACGTCCTCGACCTCAAGACCGGCGCCGCTCTCTACTCTCGCAATGCGGATCGCCTCTACCTGCCGGCGTCCAACATGAAGTTATTCACCGGGGCGCTCGCCCTGGAGCGGCTGGGTCCCGACTATCTCTTCACCACGCGACTCGTGCGCGCGCCATCCGGCGACCTGATCCTCGTTGGCGGGGGCGACCCGTCTCTGTCTGGCCGGGCATACCCATATCAGAAGGATGCTCCCGCGGCGAATGCGCTGCGCGCCATCGAGGATCTAGCCGATCAAGCCATTGCCGCCGGGGTTCAACGCGTGGATGGCGACATCGTAGGCGACGATCAGTTGTATCCCTGGGCTCCCTATCCTCCCAGTTGGACCGAAGACGACATGATTGGCGAGGATGGCGCTCCAGTGAGCGCGCTCACCGTGAACGATAACGTCACCTCTCTGTCCATTCATCCGGCGGCGGAGGCCGGTGAGCTGGCGGTCATCACCTTTGATCCGGCGATCGAGTATTACGCCGTCGATAATCGCGTCCTCACGGTCGCTGGAAGTAGAGAAGCCCGGATTCGATTGTCCAGGGTGCCCGGCTCGCGCCAGCTAATCGTCTGGGGCAGCATTCCCTTGGCCGGGCCCGTGGTGCGCGAAACCGTCGCAGTGGACGATCCGGCCTTGTTCGCGGCATGCGCGCTCTACGACGCCTTGCTGCGGCGCGGCGTGGCCATACGCGGGCGTCCGGTAGCCCGCCACCGCGCCAGCTTCGACGATCCCTGGCCGGTCGAGGGTGACGTGATCGCGGCCAGGACCTCGCCTCCGTTGGTGGACATCCTTCAGGTGATCGAAAAGGTCAGCCAGAATCTGCATGCCGAGCTGATGCTGCGTGAGGTCGCTCGCGTGACTCACGGCACTGGGACCAGGGAATCCGGGTTGGAAGAAATGGGATTCTGGATGGCGAAAATCGGTATCAAAGCCGATGAGTGGCGGGCCGAAGATGGCTCGGGTCTGTCCCGTAATGACCAGGTGTCTCCCAAGGCAGTGACGCGCATGCTCAGCTACATGGCAGCTTCTAAGAACGGACCGGCATGGCTGTCGCTGCTTCCGGTGGGAGGCGAGGATGGAACTCTGTCTCGGCGTCTCTGTTGTGCATCCGATGGCCGGGATGCAAAACAAGTCCGCGCCAAAACCGGAAGCTTAACCCGGGCCGTCACGCTATCCGGCTATGCCGATAGCAAGACTCGCGGACGCCTGGCGTTTTCAATCCTGGTGAACAACTTCTCCGCGCCTCAGGCCGAGGTCCGGGCTTGGGTTGATAAAATAGCAATGACCCTTATCGATTGAATCTGGATTTAATCTACTATGCCTATCTTTGAATATCTGTGTGAAGACTGCGGAAGCAAATTCGAGAAGCTCGTACGGCGCGCTGCAACCGGGAGTACCTCCGACGGAGTGCAGTGCCCTTCCTGCGGTCAGCAGCACCTGAAGCAACAGTACTCGACCTTTGCCGCCCACGCCAATGGAGCTCCCAAAGAAATGGCGCCCTCGTGTCCATCGGGCATGTGCAGCACGCCTGGGCTCTGCGGCCGAAACTAGTCCCGGCCCTTGCGCGCTTTCTCGATCTGCTCCACCAATGCCTTGGGCAGGAAGGGTTTTTGCACGAAGCCGATACCGGACGCTTGCGGCTGGTAGGGGTATCCGCTGGTAATAATGGCAGGAAGATGAGGGTGCATCTCGCGCAGCTTTCCGATCAGTTCCTCGCCGTTCATCTCGGGCATGGAAAGATCCGTGATGACCATGGAAAAACGCTCCGGATCGGCTCGAAACCGGGCTAGCGCATCTCCTGGAGTCGGGCACGTCTCCACCTCGTATCCCTGCCTGCCGAGGTAACGGCGCAAGAGGTCCAGCAGGGATTGCTCGTCGTCGATGATCAGCAGGCGCAAGGAATCAATGGAAAGCCAGAGGGATATCGCCGGGGCTGAAGGAGATCCCCACGCTGGCACGATAGCTGGTGCCCTTAAAGACGCCGTCGATGATCTCCTGATGGCGTGCGTCGTATCGAGCGGTCAAGTGGATAGGGCCAGTGAGCGCGTACGTGGCGTCCGCACCCCCAAGGAACTGTGAATAGGGCTGCAGGTCCTGAGCGATCCCCCTAAGCTTCGTATACCCCCCGCTCGCTGAGAAGCTCCACTTTCTGGTGGCGGTAAAGCTGAACTTACCGCTCGCTGTTTCCTCGCGTGAAGTCAGATAGACGCCGTTGCCCGCGGATGCGCCGTGGAGGTAACGTAACGACACAGAAGCTCGCTGGAATCGGCGAGTGAGCTCGAAGTCCCAGCTTGGGAAGGTGCTCTTCTGGTAAAAGGTCCTGATGGTAGAGGACACTCCCAACAGAGCAGCGATCGCCGGGTCTACCGCAACTTGCTGCAACCCGATTACCTCGGCCCTGTACACTCCCGCCTTTGCCGACAAGGTCAAGTAGCGGCCGAATTGCGTCGCGTAGATGCCTGAAATAGCATCGATGTCGGACTCGCCGAACGCTTTCGGGTAGTCATAGTGTGCATGTTGATAACTTATCCCGAGGGTGGTCCGCTGCGAGAGGCGGCGTTTTAAGGTTCCGTGAAGATCATACCCTTCCATGCCGATGAGACCGCTGGCTTTTCGCCAGACGCCGAAACCTTCGCCGCCGACGGTCAACACGGTGCGGTCCGACAGTATATAGTTCACGTCCAGAGACGACTGCAGGTAATTCGCCCGGTTATCGAACAAGAGAGAGGCTGGTGATATTAGGGCGTCCGTCACCGTAGGTAGACTGCCGCCAAAGCTGGTGCCCTGCGAGACGCTGCCGGCGATTTGCCGCGTATCGAACACCAGGCGGCGGGACTTCTGGTAGGTGTACCCCAGCGTTAAAGTTTGGTCGGTGCCGTCATAGAAGGAGTTGTTGGCATAATGCCGGTAGGTTCCTCTATAGTCCAGCCCCAGCCTGGCGTGGCGGAATTTGTGGACCCCATAGGCTCCCAACGCGACTTCCGTGCCCCAGAGGCCATTGATTACGGGTAATTTACCCGTAGCATCCACCCCATACGGCTGGATACCATTGTCGTATATACCGGTAGCGCTGATATAAAACCGTAAATTGACATCTTGGCCGGCCCGTGTGCCGATATCACCGGCGCCGCGGGTGAGGATCCCCGGCCCCAGGTAGTTGGTAAACTGCGCCGCCATGCTCGAGCAGTACAGCACCAAAATCGTCGCTATGTTTCGGATTCTCAAGAGGGCTCCTTCGGTTAGACTCAAGGCAGCAACACTTCCGAGTCTGACGCCCAGCAAACGGCTGTGTCAACTAATGCCGATGCCTGCAAGGATCGGCGGCGTCAGGGCATTCCGTTAGCGAAAGGATCTCGACGATGCGAAACCCCCTTCTATTGGCACAGATAGCCCTCATAGTACCGGCCGTGGCCGCGGATCTGCCGATCAAGGAAGTCATCCTCTACAAGCATGGCGTGGGCTACTTTGAGCGGGCTGGCGACCTGCGGGCCGGAGATACCGCCCGGCTCGACTTTAAGGCCTCAGATATGAACGACGTGCTGAAATCCCTGACCATTGTGGATCGCAGCGGGGGCGTGATCGGCGGCGTCCGCTACGATGCGGCCGAGGCTCTCGACAAGCGTTTGCAGGACTTTCCCTTCGCCGTAGACCGTCAGGCTTCCCTGGCCGCCTTCCTGGACCAATTGAAGGGCGCCCGCCTGGAGCTGCGTCTCGGCTCGGATACCGTCGCCGGCACGATCATCGGCGCCCGGACCGTCAAGCCGGATGAGAAGTCTCCCGAGCGCGAAAACGTGGTTCTGCTGACCGATTCGGGCGAAATCCGCACCTTCGACATGGGCGCGGCCAGCTCGGTGAAGTTGTCGGATCCCAAGCTACAGGGCCTGCTGAGGGACTACTTGACGGTGCTGAGCGGAGCACGCTCGAAGGACAAGCGGAGCGTGTACATCGATACTGCCGGAACCGGAACCCGCCAGCTGACCGCGAGCTACATGACTCCGTCGGCGGTGTGGAAGTCCAGCTATCGGCTCATTTTCGGCACGGGTGCCGAGGCAACTCTGGAAGGCTGGGCCATCATCGATAACACCTCAGGAGAAGACTGGAGCAACATCAAGCTCTCGGTGGTGTCGGGACGTCCCATTTCGTTCATCACGCAGTTATACGAGCCCCGGTACGTGCAGCGGCCGTCGGGCGAACTGGCGGAGAATCGCGCGGTAGCGCCGATTGTCTTGCAGGGAGCGATGGGCGGAGCTGCTCCCGCGGCAGTCGCCAAGGCACTTGCGGCGGCCCCACCAGCGCCGGCGAACCGGCAGGACAGGGCCTTTCTAGCGGAGGAGCGCGTCAGCGTGGACGCGCTGCGTGATTCGTCGATCGCTCCCGCAATGAATACGCGCGACCTCGGCGAGCTGTTCGAATACAGCTTCTCCACTCCGGTTTCGGTGAAGCAGGGCGAATCCGCCATGCTGCCGTTTCTGCAGCAGAAGATCAATGCGCGCAAACTGCTGATCTACATGGAGAGCTTTGGACTCAATCCGATGAATGCGGCGGAGATCGCGAATTCCACCGGCAAGACGCTGGACGGCGGGCCGATCACCGTCTACGACGCCAACGCCTACGCAGGCGAAGCCTTGGTGGAAACACTTAAGGCCGGTGACAAGCGCCTGATCACCTACGGAATCGATTTGGGTGCGCGCGTTACTACCGCCTTCAACTCGACGCGCGCCAACGTGCGCGAGGTCCACTTCGCTCGCGGCGTGCTGACTACGCGCAATTCGGTAGAAGAAACCAAGACCTACACGATTAAGAACGTGGACCCTCGCCGCAAGACTGTGATTATCGAACATAAGCAGCGGCCCCAGTACAAATTGCTGGAGATGAAGCCGACGGAAACCACGGCGGATGCCTATCGCTTCGAGGTCAGCGTGGGGGGCAATGCGACCGAAGCCTTCGCCGTGCGTGAAGAGCGCGTCTACGACCAGACCATGAGCGTCACCAGCCTGACGCCGGACGCCATTGCCGCATTCACGCAGAACAAAGCGCTGAGCGATGCAGCCCGCCGCCAGCTGGAGCAGATCGCGCAGAAGAAGCGCGATATCGCCGCGAACGACGGGCAGCTTCGCCAGACGCAGGCGGATCTCAACAACCTGACGCAGGATGAAGAGCGGCAGCGCCGCAACATCGAGAGCCTGCGGAACGTCGCCGGGCAGCAGAATCTGGTTCAGCAGTACGCCGGGCAGCTGGCCGCCGCGGAAGTCAAGCTGGCGGGACTGCGCGATCAGGAGAGCCAGCTGCAGAAGAAGAAAACCTCGCTCGAAAGCGAGCTGAACGGGCTGATCGAGAAGGCGGAGTTCTAGGCTGACAGGCGACGAGATCGCCTGTCCCCCCTAACGGAAGCCCAGCCCGGTGATCACGACGCCGAGTTTGCGCAGATCGCCCGGAACTGCGTGAGTTTTGTCCACGGTGACTGTGATGGTTGCTGTAGGACCAGGCGATTGAAACGGGGCGGCCAACTGGTGTCCGCCGTCTTTCGCGAACGTATCCTCGGCGACCAATTGGCCGTCGACCAGGAGTTGCACGTGGCGGGCAGGAGCGTCGGCCGGGATGAATAGCTTCACTTCGACCGAGGCGGGCTTCTCCGGAAGCTTGAGCATGACCGAGGCCTGCTCCGTCATCCATCCATCGGGGAACAATCCGGAGATCACGTGCGCGGCAGCCTGCGGATCCTTCGGATCCAGATAGCTCAGCGTGGGCTTACGCTCGACCACCGTATCGGCATGGACCCGGTCGGCAGGGGCGTTCGAGATTTCGAATGGCAAGAGACCTTCCGACGCGCTGGAATAGGCCGAGCGCCGGCTGAGCGAGATCAGGCGCAGCGGAATGCCCGGCACGATACTTGCCGCGCTCACCAGCGCCAGCGGAGCGTTGATGATTACGGGATGCGCCAGTTCGCTGGACACGATGATGTCGCCCGGCTGTACGATCTGATCCTTCGATAAGGGGAGCGCTCCGGCAGATTCCAGGTAATATCGCAGACCCCATTCTGCATCCACCCATACGCGCTGGTGCGCAGCATTCGCGGCTTGGGCGGCCGCGAACGTCCGATAACCATCCCAATGCTGGTAGTTCGCCGTGGCTAGTGCCAGCGAGAGAACCAGTTGCAATGCGAATCCCGCGGTGAGCCAGCGAGGTGCTGCGCTTCGCGCTGCCAGGATCGCAACCGGCGCCGCGATCGGCAGCAGGTAGCGCGCTGAGCCGGCGAAGAAGATCAGCATGGCGCCGGCGAAGAAGACAACGGCCCAAACGGCCAGGAAATCACGACGCACCGCTTCGGCTACCAGCCAGGAAAGTACCAGCACGCCGCAGCCGATCGAAATCCAGAACAGAGGATTGACGTCGTAGAATGCGGCAGCCAGCGCCGCGGCGGAGGCCGCATACAGCCTCATGCGGCTCTTCAGCCCGAACGCCATAACGACGAGCAGCGGAGATACGATCCACGCCGAGTGGACGACAAGCGCGGCCGCGCTGCGGAGCGTGTTCGACGTCTTGTGGAACGAATAACTCCGCATGTAACCGAGCAGCACCGCCGCGGGTAACTGTCCTCGCGTGGACCACTCCCAAAACTGCCAGGCGGCGATTGCAGCGGGCGCGGCCAGCACGACGGCCCAGGCGACTCGCCATTCGCGTTTCTGCTGGAAGAGATAGAGGGCCAGGATCGGCGTGAGGAGCACAGCCTGATACGCCGTCAGACCTGCCAGCGCACCGGCGGCGGCCGAGCCCGCCAACGCCGCCAGCGAAGTTTCATCGACGGCTTTCACAAACAGGGCGACGGAGGCCATCCAGAATGCCAGGAACGGCAGATCGGCTTCGAGCGAGTTTCCATTGACAACAAATGCAGGCACAGCCAGGAACAGCAGTGTGGCCTCAAACGGCCGTTCGCAGAAGCGGCGCGCCAGGGACCACATCGCCAGCGCGGCGATCACTGAGAACAGCGTGTACGCCAGGTGAAACGGAACTTCGCGCACCTGGCCGAACGCCGCCAGCAGAATCCCGAGAATCCAGGGATCTACCGGCCCGTGCGGGTGCCCGCGCATGTCCACCATATCGCCCAGGAACATGTAGCGCGTGTTTAGAGGATGCAGAGGATCGATTTGGGCGTGCTCGGCTCCGTAGAGATAGAAAACGTCATCACCCTGGATAGGCTGATTCAGAAAGGGCAGCCGGAGCAGGATGACCAGCGCGACAATCAGGATGGTCTTGCGAACTACCACTGGACGGGCTTGCCGGGCTCGAGCGTCCAGACTTCGGTGCCGGGAAGATCGCGGAGCAGATCGGCCAGCTGCTCGGGACGCCCGGTGAGGGCCGGGAACGTTCCAAAGTGCAGCGGAATCACGCGGCGCACGTTCAGCATGCGGCAGGCCAGCGCCGCTTCGCGCGGGCTCATGGTGTACAGGTCGCCGATGGGCAGGAACGCAAGCTCGGGATGATACAAACGCTCGATCAATTGCATATCGGTGAAGACATTTGTATCGCCCGCGCAATACGCGCCGCGCCGGTCGGGAAAGCGAACGACGTAGCCCGCCGCCTCGCCACCGTAGATGATCTCTTCGCCGTCGAGGATGCCGCAGCTATGAATGGCGTGCGTCATGGTGGCCGAGATCGGTCCGACTGTTACGGTGCCGCCCTTGTTCATGCCAATCGTATTCCTGGCTCCCTTTTTCTCGAGCCAATACGCCGTCTCATAGATCGCGACGATCTGAGGTGAAAACTTCTTGGCTAAAGGCAGAACGTCGTGGATATGATCGAAATGCCCGTGCGACACCAGGATGACATCCACGCGGTCGATGGAATGACCCTTGGGATACGCCGGATTTCCTCCGATCCAGGGGTCCACCAAAATGACTTCGCCGGTGGTCAGCCGGAACTGATAGGCGCCGTGTCCCAGCCAGGTGATTTCAATCATCCCTAGATTCTAGCCAGCCCGCATGTCTTTTGGTTTAGGCTGCGCATGTCCCAGAATCGTGTGCGGGCGATACGGCTTTTCCAGCGCCGCGATCTCTTCCGCGTTGAGCTTGAGATCCACCGCGCCGATCA
>Ga0157378_10004454_pt1 | contig 12314 bp, 13 predicted proteins | sample M65metaG_FD_115309 | JGI IMG/M metagenome (GOLD analysis project Ga0157378, IMG submission 115309) | Miscanthus rhizosphere microbial communities from Kellogg Biological Station, Michigan, USA - M6-5 metaG | ecosystem: Host-associated > Plants > Roots > Rhizosphere > Soil | place: USA: Michigan...
CGCCAGAAAAAGGACAACAACGATCAGAATCGGAATGATGGTCCAGGCGAGTTCAATCTGTGTGCTTCCATACACTTGCGCGGGCTCGCGCTCTGTGTCCGCCGCTCGGCTGCGGAATTTCACGACCACGTAACTCAGTAGACCGAAAACCACAAGAAAAATCAGTCCGGTGACGCCGAGGACGAAGAGAGAGAGATGACGGATCGAATCCGCCGGTGTGGAGTGCGAATCGAAAATACTGGGAACGGGGTTGTCCTGCGGAGTTGCGGCGCACAACCCGGCGGCGAGAAGCGCGCCCGCGAGGAGAAGCGCAGCACCCGTAACTCGGCTGATGATCGCCGGCCAATCCGCCTTTTGCATTGTCTCGACGATCCTCATCAAGCATCCCCACTAAGAACTTCAGGTGAACCAGCGGTTGGTGACAGTAATCGCAGTTGAAGACCAAGATCGCTTCACACCCGAACCATGCAATGCAGTCTCCAGGTCATTGCGCTTGGGGGCGCGAAACAACAAACTGCGTTGATTGAGCGTCTTACGGAATATGAAAACAAATAGTGACGAATCGCTGCGGGTGCTGTTGCGTCTCTTGATTGACGAAATTGTCGAAGTTCTGTCGCCGAGCGGCACCGGATGCTGGAGCAGGTCAGTTCAAAAACCAACCTTGCCTGGGCGATACGGCGTCGTATTGGGTTCGCCGGAAGGCATTCTCCAAGGACACTAGTCGTCGCATTTTCAGCGAGCCGACAAGACCATTGAGACAGGAAAGTGATCCGAGGCCCTAACGTCACTGTGCACTTGGCCCTCGCCGGACTTCAGTTCGCCGGCGAGAAATATCCAGTCAATTGACCGGCCCGGATCAAGCAATCCGCGTGCCGGCCGCGTGCGGACCCTCGGCAATCCCACCGCGTCTCGGAATCCAGCCCGCTTAAGCGCGGCACCCGCTTCGCCTTCCGACGCATTCAAATTCAAGTCCCCAGCAATCAGCGTTAGCCAATCTCTCTTGCGGGCGAAAGCATCTGCCAGCACTTCGCCGAGTTGTGAGACGCGCAATGCGTCACTCTCCTTGCTTTCCAGATGCAGGTTGTAAGTGGCCAGGGTCTGACCCGGGATCTCCACATCGGCGGCCAGTGCGACGCGGCCTCCCAGACGTTCTTGAAACGGCTCGATCCGCGGCAGGTACCAGTGCGGTTCCCAGAAGGTCGTCTGCTTTCGGAAGCGAATGAGCCTGGCATTCTTGATCGGCCAAGGTGATAGCGTGGCCTGGCCCTGGTACGCCGGTGAACCTTTTGAGCCCTGCGTCAACTCTTCAAATTCTTTGCCGAATACGAAATTCAGTTGCAGCGACCTTGCGATTTCGCGCGCCACATCGAGGCGCCGCGTGCGTCTCGCGTTCAGATCCACTTCCTGCAAGAAGATCAAATCGGCTTTGTACTTCCTGAGGAACTCCAAAATTGATTCCAACCGGGTTCCACGCTCAATATTCCAATCCACAACGCGGAAAGAGTCACGCGCCCAAAGCTGCAGGCGCGGCGGAACAAAACCACCCGAAATGATTTGGTCCATCGATGATTCATGCGGCGGCCGCATATTGCAGTTTAGGGAAGACGTGCTCGCGAGCAAACGCAAGATCCGCCGGGTCGTCGATTTCTGCCCAGGGAAGGCCCGCCGTGCTCGTCGAGCCTACCACAACTCCTTTGTCGGCCAAGTTCTGTACGGCCACGTTGAAAAATTCGTTGACCCTCCCGGCCGCAATCAAACTCCGCATGGACGCGAAGAACTGGCGCTGTACTCCCAAAGAAATTGTGGTGATCCCAATGTAGGTGCCGCTGAATTCGTTTCTCGTAATGCCTTTGCTCATCCGAACCACTCGGCCATCCTGAATGACCACTTTCATCGTTTCGTCGCGCCACTCCGGATCCACGATCATCGAAATCGGAGCTGTAGTCGCAACAGCAGGTTTAAAAATCTCGGGGTCGCAAAGAACATCCGCATTGAGGCACAAAAATGCTTCGCCCGACAGCCACTCTCGCGCAACCCACACGGAGTAAATATTGTTGGTCACTTCAAACTTTGGGTTGAAGAGGAAGCGGAATCGCCCCATGTTGCTGCCGTATCGCGCGCACACGTGGTTCAGAATCTGTTCGCTCTCGTAACCAACGACGATCCCGATCTCTCGAATGCCTGCGGCGAGGAGCCCATTGATCTGGTGGTCGAGGACGGTGTCCCCTTCACACGAAATCAGACATTTCGGTTTTTCGCCGTGAACCGACCGGATTCGAGTACCGCGTCCCGCTGCAAGAATTAGCGCTTTCATAAGTCACCTATGCGGCCCTGGAGAATTCCATGGTTCTGGCGCCGGCCGTCGAGCGCCTAAAAAACCTGTAGCTTAAATAAAGGGCGAGAACCCAAGTGACGTTGCTGGCGAAAGCGACCAAACGCAGCAGAGCGGGAAGCAGCCCCAGCGCGGTAAAAGCCACTACGTAGTGGATGAAGACTCCCTTCTTCAGGAAGATGTGCACTTCCCTCACCGCTCGGGAGACCCAGTTGCCTCGATCCCTGTCGAGAAGCTGATAGACGTTGCCGAGATATTCATGAGGTTTATCGGGACGGGTCGAGCGCTTGCGTTGCCAGGAGATTACGAGAACGGCGAGGACGGAGCCGAATAGGGCGGCTCCGCCAAACAGCACTTCCTGTGGGCCGCGCTGCCGGCAAAGACCGATTGTGATTCCGACGAAGAGAAGCAGGTAAGTAAGATTATCGACCGTGCCCTCAAGCCAGGTGCCGAACGCAGAATCTGAAAATCGAACTCGCGCCAGCATACCGTCCACTTCATCTAGCAAACCGGACAGGAAGAAGAGCAGCGCGCCCATGAGCGAAGCCGAGTAGTTTCCCTGCGCGAAACTGTAGGCGGAAAGCGCGGCAACCAGAAGGCCGGCAAACGTAACCATGTTGGGGCTGACTGCAGTATGTGCAAGGGCACGAACCATGGGACGGCACAGCCAACGGTTGAATCTTGAATAGATCCCATCCAAAGGCTTGCCTGAATGCGCGACGAGCCATCGCTCTGCGTTGCTTACCGAACCGGGCAGAGTGATCGCAGTGCCTTCACTAGCGATGCTCATCGCCTGCCTTGGCCGGACGAAGGAGAGAACAGCGGACCTCTTCAAACGCATGGGACGACCCCACAACATCGGCCTCGCTTCGATAGACCCCAGGCCAGCCAAGGCATGTTTGTTGGTGACCCAGTTCCACGGAAGCCACAAGAACTCGTTCTCGAGCAATCCCGATATCCGTTGCCAGCTCGTTGGCGAAGCGGGCTCGAAGTGGGGAGCTTCTACACACTCGAGTGTTCGCAAGCCACCGAGAATTTTGCTCGAGTGCAACGCTTTCAGTACTTCGCAAGGAATAGCCTCGCGGTGGATGATCACCGCGCTGTCTCCGCCAGCGCGGATTCCAGTCGCAAGAATCCGGATCAAGAGAGGCACTCCAGAAACATCTCGGAGTAACGCTTCCTCGGCTCCTCCAAATTCTTGCAACTCTTCACTGCGCGGAATAGCAATGACTATTTGCATGTTGAATGAATCTCCCTTAGAACAGGATTTTCTTCCTTTCGGTGCCATCTCCAGGCGAGCCAACCAAGCCCTACGAGGCACCACAGCAGGTCGCGGGACCGCCGCGCGAGCGCAAGAATCAGCCCTACCGCGGGAGAGAGCCCAAATGCGGTGAAGGCAGCCACGGCCGCACCCTCGTCCGTGCCTATCCGCGCTGGGATCCAGCCGGTTGTAACCTTTGTGACGCGAACCGCAGCTTCGATACCAAGGACCGTAAGAATGTGAACCGGCAATTTTGCGCAGGAAATTACCAGCGCAGCTTCGAGAATCAGGAGACCCTGGCAAATCAGATCCATGCGGAACATGGATCGCAGCGTCGCAGGGTGCCGCTCACGAAAAGTCCTGATCTGTTTCTCAAGCTCAGCTCCTTTCTTGAGCCAACCCGGAGCACGTTGGCCGCATGCTTCAACGACAGATGCGAGAAGCGGCTTCTGACGGAAAAGCAATGCCGCAAGCAGAACAAACAGGACTGCGATCACGAAAAGCGTCGCCCCATACCCGCCCCGAGCCAAGACTATTGCCGCGGCGACACACCCGACGATCCCGATCACCGTCGACGAAAACCAATAAACGCCCGAATCGACTACGGTCGCGGTCGCCGAGTTCTGCCAGTTGTTTCTGAGGAGCTTGATCTTCATCGGCTCAGAGATGGCTGGACCCAAGACCGACAGGTAACCCATCGATTGCGAGGCCATCCGAATGCCGATTAAATCGCCAAAGTCGGTTTCCACGCCCTCTTCGCGGAGGGCTAACTTCCAGGATTGCGTCTGAAGCAAAAGTCGTAGAACACTGAGGCCGGCCACAAACGGCAACACAGTCCAGACGGTCCGAAGTTCGCGCAGCATCGCACCCCAGCCGATTTTTGAGACCACAACGGCCAGCAAAGCCATTCCTGCTGCAATGAGTAAGGTCTCAATCCATTTCACGGAGCCGCTCCTCGTTGCGCGACACAACGGAATCTTGCGGCGCGGTTAGCGTCTTCGGTTTGTACTCGAAATACTCAATCGTCAAATCCGTTGTCCCAAAGAGCCGGGCGTCAGTGACGCTTTCGGTGGTGAGCGGGAACCAGAACCGCCCACTCTTTTCGTAGGCATGAACGAAGTGCACGTTCTTCGTCCAGAACGATGGATTCTTGGCTGGGTTTCCGTCTGCGCGTACCAGCGCATAATCCTCGGCGTCCACCCATATCCGTCCACAGAAGAGATATTTCTCCCGCCGTTTTGGGGTCACGTCGATCGTGTACACCGTCCGGTCGCCCGCCTTCTCGCTTCCAATCATTTGAAATTCATAGTTGTCCGGGCTGAGGCGTGCCTTTACTCGCTCTTCGGGCCGTGATGTCTCTGCCTCTGAGTCCAGCATTTTGTGCAAGACGTGTTTTTGGGCCGCCTTCCATCCGGTTTCTGTCACGATCTCGAAGTGCTTCGTTCCGTCCCGATCCCCACGAACGCGCACGAGCATCTCCGCGCGCTTGCCCATATGCTCATTCACGAGGGTGTATCGGCGCATGCCTTCGTATCCTTCGAGCGAGTGCTGGCGTTGTGCGTCGCGCTCAAGCATCTGAGCGACAACGTCGTTCGCAACCGGTAGTGATGCTTCCTGCGCGACCGTCGAGGATCCTGCGATAAGAGACAAAAACGAAATCGTGACCAAAGAGTTGAATCGCATACTAGAACTCCAGAACAAATTTCCCGCGGTACTCCCGCCAGGCGTTGTTGAAAAAGCCGCCGAATTGTGCGCTGGCCAGGTTCGACTGCACATCCCGAGGGTTGAAATGATTGAAAAGGTTGAAAATCCCGATACCCGCCCGCGCCTTGAGCCTCCGATCCCCTACTGGAATCGTGAGTCGACGCGTGACTTGGAGATCGAAGGAAGAAAATCTTGGATACCGATTCGTGTTGCGTGGCCCTACATATTCCCGAAATTCATCCTGCACGGAATAAGGAAAGCCCGTATGTAGGTCGTAAACCGGAACCAAGGTCAGTTTCCACGGTCCACTGATACTTCCCCACAGCAGGAATCGGTTTGGCGCATCGAACGCCAACCGACCGCGTGCGTTTGGCTGGATTACGGGTTGCGCCAGCGTTCCAAAGAATTGATTGAAGTCGTTGAGGTCGCCGAACGCCCTCGACCGTACGTACGACGCATTCAGAACATGGCGCCGGATCTGGTAACGGGCAGTAACTTGGAATTCCTTGTAGGAGTCGCTGCCGCCGTTCGAAAGCGAGAGGATCCCGGACCTTCCCTCCGAGAGCGGCGAGACAATAAAATCGTCGGTTGTTTTGCGCTGCTCGAAGGCTACCCGCAGCAATAAGCCTTGAAAAACCTTCCGGTCCAGTTCCAAATTCCACGAAGTGCTGCGCGGGTTTCGCAGTCCGCCGGTGATATGATTCCGGTAAAAGGTCGAACTCAATTCTTCTCCGGATGGACCAAGCAGCGCTACGGTGCGATTCGGAAGTTGCTCAAAAACCGGCATCATCAGAGGCACGCGGTCGTAGAAGATTCCGACCCCGCCCTTGAAAATTGTTCTTGAATCCCTGGTCAGAGAAACGAGGAAGCCCGCTCGTGGGGACGCGTGAGTCGATCCGGTCACAGTGTCGCTGTCAAACCGCGCTCCCAGACTGACGGTCAGACGGGGAGCAATCGACCATTGGTCGCCCGCATACCAAGCCGTTTCGCTCTGGCCGACTGCGAACGAAGTTGGCGCCGTGAACGTGATTCGTTCGACAGCGGTATTCGAGGCGTCGGCAATCTCTGCGGGCAGGAATGTCTGCCGTCCATGGTAAGAGGAGCGCGCATAGTTGAGACCCACCCGGAATTGATGCGAGCCGAGAAACCGGCGCGGGGCAAACTGGTAGTTTTCCTGCCATTCGACGCGTGAAGTACGCCGCGCTTGCCGGCTGAAAAACCCTCCCTCGGTGGTATCGGGGAGAAGGCGGTAGGCGTCGTCGCTCTGGGCGGTTACGTCTGCGTCGAAGGTCTTATAGCTGAATTGGGAAGTCAGAAAGCTCTGCTGTCCGGTCAGGTAACGATGCTGAACGTACACCTGATAGCCACGCTGGTGAAAATCAGGTGTCGAGGGCTGAGGTGTGAAGGTGTTGAGCCCGAAGTAGTCGAGTTTTTGGGGGTACAGCGCAAATGACACCGTCGCGGTTTGCTTCGGCGTGACGATGAAATCGACTTGGGTATAGGAGTCAAAGCTTTCCAGCTTCGTATCGCGCTGCAACGGAGGCAAACTGTTGACCGGCGTCCGGACGAACCGATATTCCACGGACTGCGTAAACGCGATCCGATCCTTCACAATCGGGCCGGTGACCGTCAGCCGCGGAGTGCTGGCACCGATGCCTCGAATGGCGCCGTCGCGGTCACGCAAACGCGGCAACAGGTTTTGCACGGAAAAGTGGAATTTCCCGTAGTCACTGGTCTTAGTCTCGACGGTAGACACTGCGCCCGTCAGTTTTCCGTATTGCGGATCGTAGGGATTTGAAATTACCTGAACGGAAGATACGACGTCGATTGGAACGTTGATCGCAGGAATCCCCGTCGCCGGATCCGTCACATTCGCGCTGTTCACCAGCGCTCCGCTTTGTGTTGTCCGTGCGCCCTTCAGGTTGATGCGTCCGTCGGGCCCGCGAACGACGCCCGGAATCAGCGGGAGCGCGTTCTCGAACCGCTCGTTTGCGTTAGGCGCCTCACGCAGCGTCTTTTCAGAAATGGTTTCAGAAGGAGCGGGGTCTTTCGTCTCAGGCGGAGTTGCAGTTACGGTGACGGAACTCTTCACATCGGCAGGCTTCAGTTGCAACTCTGCTCGAACAATCTTGCCGGCCTCGACGCTTATCGTCCGGGCGGCCTCGAGACCCGAAAGAATAGCTTCTATTCGATAGGTTCCGGAAGCGACTGCCGCGAATGTGTAGTTGCCGTTCTCGTCCGTTTCCGTTTCAAGAACCACAGGACCGGATAGCCTGATTGTCGCGCCCGCTGCGAAGGCGTGCCCGGAAGAAACTCCGACAAAGACAGCCCCTTCCACGCGGCCCGTAGCCGCAGGAGTCTGCCCAAAGACTCCGAGCGAAGTCAGGCTGCATGCCGCGACGAAAGCGATGAAGACCCTTCTCATCGGCAACGTCCTTTTACAGCTTCGTCCAATACATCCATCACGCATTCGCTTCAACGAAGCAAGAGTCGTTCCACTGAACGGTGAACGAGTGCCTGCTCCGGATGTTGATTCTTATCAACGGCTTGAGAAGGCGTTCGCACAGACAGGTGTGGCCCGATCGACGGGGGCTCGAAAGGTCGACGGCGAGGCTTCGACGGTTTCGACGAGTGATTGACCACTCGCTGCCGTTAACCGTCTCGTGGTTGTTGAAGGCACGGCGCTGCCGAAAGAGCGGAACTCACGGAAAGTACTCACGGGGCGATCGATGCGCACCGGACCGGTTCAAGAAGGGATGGCGCGGGTGAACCGATGGCATGCACGCTGTGAAAGTAGGAGCATGGAGGAATGTGTGCTTCTTGCCGTTGCGAGGGTCGAGGCCGGCCTTCGGGTTGTGAGTTGGAACATTGACCGCGGTTCGAAGCTGCGTGGGGTAATTTCATACGCGCCCTCTTTGGAAATGTGGTGCAACGTTCAGACCAAAGCGCAATCACAAGTCGGTCGCAGTATCTCGTTGATAAGAAGTCGCGTGAGGAGAAGAGAACGCAACAGCGCTTACGGGACTAGTATCTAGGTCACGACCTCGACGTTACCGTCAAATCTCTGCCATGAATACCGAGCTGTGGGATTCTCGCCGTATTTGCTGGGCGACCTGAGTTTCTCCTTTCCGTTGAAAACAAGACGCATAGCTGACTGCTTGGGGAAGCCCGCCTTGGACACACACTTGCTTCTGGGAGCGAGAGAGAAACGGAGATCGCCAGTGACCTACGCATCGAGATCCAGGAGTTTCGTTGGGCGCACCAATGCGGCAGCAATCAGCAAGCCCTTGCCCGTTTTCAAAGCAAGAAAAAGGACCGTGCGGTCAACCTCCTCCGAGTCGCCAAGCTACGAGGCCCACGCGGTCGTCGAAGCTCCAGCGGAGGTCATAGGAAGGGAAGCTTTCGAAGAGATGTTCGTGGCGTCGCGCCCGAAATTCGTAGCAATGGCCCATGCCATCCTTCGCAATAGAGAAGACGCCGAAGACGCAGTCCAAAATGCCTTTCTTTCCGGGTATCTCCATTTGCGGAGTTTCGAGGGCCGATCCGCCCTCAGGACCTGGTTCACGCGCATCGTCTTGAACGCTGCTTTGATGATCCAACGCAAACGTAAACCATCCACGATCCAGCCGCACTCCGAGAACAGCAACTCGCGTGAAATCAACTGGACGGAAAATATTCCGGCCCCGGAACCTAATCCGGAAATGGTTCACGCAGAACGAGAGACTTTTGAGTGCATCAACGGGATTCTCGAGAAAATGAACCCGGTGCTTCGACAGGCGTTCACGATGACTTATTACGAGGAGCTCTCGGGGCCAGAAGCTTGCGCCGTGCTCGGTGTTTCAGCTGGGACGTTCAAGGCGCGGCTCTTTCGAGCAAGACGAGAGGTCTTGGATCAAACGGAACGGGCTCTTGTGGCTCCCATTCATAAGAGGACCTTTCGTCCGAATTCTTTAAGTGTAAATGACTCCAATGTTGGCCGGGACATGAATCCATGATCACTGTGAAAGCGAGCCAAAAAATCTTCACCTATGCCGAAGTCACGAACCTTACCGGGATTTGTGCTGAGCATCTGGAAAATCTTGCAAAGCGTCACCGATTGGGCTTCATTGCACCGGCCACGGAGACTCGGGGCAACCAGACCGGCCAGTGGTTCTTCAGACCGTGGGACTTAATGGTTTTAGCGACGCTGTTCCCGCGGTGCGCGCACTAAAATCGCGAGCTCCCCGCCTCACTGGCGGAAGCTTTTCGCCCCGCACTGATTAGCTTGGTGAGTTCCGCCTAAGCGGAGCGGCACCGACAGAGGGATGGATATGCCAAGGAACTTTGTACTCGCAAGCGATTTCGATCAGACGCTCAGTTTCAACGATTCTGGCGTCGTGCTGAGCGAGCTCATTGGTTTTCATGGCTTTCGCGACAAGGTCAAGGGCCTTGCGGACATCAATCTCGTTCAGCAGGGTGCCGAGCTCAGCTATCTGATTCTCCATGATCCGGATTTTCGCCGCGTGCGTCGGGAGCACCTCGTGGAGACCGGCAGGCGAATTCGTCTGAAGGATGATGTCGCGCTGTTCGCACGAGTTCTAGACAATCTTGGTGAAGAACACAAGTTTAATTTCAACGTGATCTCCGCAGCGCCCCAGGAGATTATTCAGTCGGCCCTGGAAGGCATTGTGCCGCCGGATCACATTTTCGGCACGCGTTTCCGGTACAACGAAGCGACGGGCGAAGTGGACTCGATCATTCGCGCCGCCGCGGGCTGGGGCAAGATCACCGTACTTGAGGAACTTCGCGGAAACCTCGGCATCAGCCACGACCACATCATCTATATGGGTGACGGCAGCTCCGATTTACCGATGATGATGCATGTCAATCAGTACGACGGGCTCACGATTGCGGTAAGCGAAGCCAAGTTTATCTCGCGCGTCGCCAAGCGCACTGTGCTAAGCGCCAACGCTATGAGCGTGCTAGTTCCTGTGTTGGAAAGAATCATGAATTGGAATTCTGCTGAAATCCGGCGCTTCTTTGGTTCCTACGGTCTTACGCTGCTCGAATGGGACAGGATGCACACGGACATACTCACAATTCAGGACTGCGGAGTGCAAGTAGCAACGCTATCTGGTGACAACGCCGCGGCCCCTCAGCTGATCGCCCAATAGCCGTATTTGCAAGGCTTAGAATCACTGGCGGCGAACCGGCTGTTCTGCGGAAAGAGATGATGACTTTAGCTTGTCACCTTGCGCTGCGACCGTAGGAAGCTGCGCCAGAGATCAAGCTCTTTGATCCAGCTGATTTCATAAACCAGCTCGTGTTCCTCGCGCGTGTGCTCTTGTTCATTCCACACAACTCGACGTTGCGTTTCCCAATGCACATCGACTCCGGCGGGAAAGCCCGAAATTGGGAGGATTGCGGAACTGCTTGCGACTGCAGACATCGGTTCAACCTGCTCTTTCTAAAACTTCACGCGTTCATTCGAAGCTTTGACCAGAAATCCTTAATGCAATCGCAATTCCACCACATAGCCTTCGGAACAAGGCGCAAACGAAATCGGCGTTACGACAACTGCCGTAAGGAAATACGCTTGAAGATCCTTCTAAGAATGAGGCACTGCAGCAAGGAATGATTCGAGGTGTTCTGAACGTTTCGGTGTCAATCGTGTGGCGAAAGCGCTAAACGGTTGGCAGCGCTAATGGGGCTGCGCAAGGACCGAGGCGATTAGCTCCTGCAAGCGCCTGTTCCCTCTGCATGTTGCAGTCATAACACTTCAATCCAGTTGGCAAGCCGGTTGCACGACTACAGCTGCTGGCACCAAGGAGTCAGCGCCACGTCGCGTCATGGAGAGGGCTAGTTTGATCTTAAAGAGAGGCACGCTTTGAAGGGCTTCGCACTCGCTGAGTTTCTACTACGCAGGGATGTCGGCGCAATGAAGAAGGAACTCATTGCCGCGAATTTGACGCTCACGGATAGCGAATCGACAAGGCTATGGCAGGTATACGAACAATACTCGGCGAACATGGGCAAGATCAACGATTCAAGAACGGCCATTCTCAAAGAATATTCGGAGGAATACGACGCCTTGACCGATGATCAGGCCGACAATCTCATTCGTCGCTGGCTTGAGACGGACATCGAACAAGCAAAACTGCGGCAACAGTTCGCGGCGATCTTTCGGAAAGTCTTACCTGGAAAGAAAGCCGCGACCTTCCTTCAACTGGAGCGGCGCATCAGCACGATGATGGATGTGCAACTTACATCGCAACTTCCCCTGGCCCAGAGCCAGGATTGAATCTTCCCGTTGAGAGGCGTCATGTCCGCGATCGAGAAACAAACAGCGCCGATCGCTTCTGCGCGGACGAGCTTTGACAAGCAAACGGGTCTGAGCAACTCAGTCACGAATAGCGCAGCGTTTGCAGATTTCTCGCTGCTGAAGGAGCAAATTTGATGTCTGCCTCGCCAGTACCGGCTGAATCCGTCGCCCCCGTGACGAAACCGCTGCCTGCTGAAAGCGACAAGCCTGCGGCCGCTTCTCGCGGTAGTGACGGATGGAAAAAGTACGTAACTCCCCTTCTTGTCGTGGCGCTCGGTCTAGCGGTCTTGATCACCATCACTCGCAACTGGAATGCGTGGGAGGGCGGCAAGGTCGAACAGGTAACTGATGATGCTTACGTCCGCGGCGACCTTACACCGTTGAGCACCAAGGTGGCCGGCATCGTGCGCACGGTTCACGTAGCCGACTTTCAGCGAGTACACAAGGGCGAGCTCATCGTCGAATTGCAGGACGACGACTACCGGGCGCAGGTTGACCAAGCCAGTGCAGCAGTTGAGGCTGCCCGTGCCGCCATCGAAAACAACCGTCGCCAGCGCGAGTTGCAAGACTCGCGGATAGACAAAGCGCTTGCCGGTATCGACCAAGCAAAGGCACAAATCGCAGCCGCTGAGGCTGGCAAGAAGGCCGTAGAAGCCCAACTTACTCGCGCCCGCTCAGAACGCAAGCGCCAGGAGGGTTTGTATCAGACCCACGCG
>Ga0157378_10004455_pt1 | contig 12312 bp, 9 predicted proteins | sample M65metaG_FD_115309 | JGI IMG/M metagenome (GOLD analysis project Ga0157378, IMG submission 115309) | Miscanthus rhizosphere microbial communities from Kellogg Biological Station, Michigan, USA - M6-5 metaG | ecosystem: Host-associated > Plants > Roots > Rhizosphere > Soil | place: USA: Michigan...
CGTTCACAAATGTGTACTTTACAGCCGCAGGAAAGTGATGCCCCTCAAAGGGCGACCAGCCGCATTTGTACAGTATATTTTCTTTGCTCACCGTGGTGCCATGCCGCATATCTACCAGCACCAGGTCGGCCCGGTAGCCCTCTCTTACATATCCCCGCTCCGCTATCTGGAAGCACCGTGCGGGGGCATGACTCATTTTCTCCACCACCTTCTCAATAGTTAATCTCCCCTCATTCACATATTGCAGCATCAGCAGCAATGAATGCTGCACAAGCGGCACACCCGATGGCGCCTGCTGGTAGGGCTGCTGCTTTTCTTCCCAGGTATGGGGTGCATGGTCTGTGGCTATAATGTCCAGCCGGTCATCAAGCAGCGCCTCCCACAAAGCGGTTCTGTTTTCCGGCGCCTTGATGGCAGGATTGCATTTTATCAGGTTGCCATAGCGTTCATAGTCGTCGGACGTAAAGTGCAGGTGATGCACACATACTTCTGATGTGATGCGCTTCTCTTCCAGCGGCAGCATATTGCTAAACAATTGCAGTTCTTTAGCTGTGGAGATATGCAATATATGCAGCCGGCTATTGTGTTTCTTGGCGAGCTGTATGGCCGCGAAAGAGCTCTCAAAACATGCCTCCACATCGCGTATCAGCGGGTGGAAAGAAGCATTATCCGCCCCTGTGTATTTCTGCTTGTTGGCATTGATTATCCGCTCGTCCTCGCAATGCGTGGCTATCAGCAGCTCTGATTCTGAAAAAATCTTAGTCAGCGTCATGTAGTTGTCCACCAGCATATCGCCGGTACTGGAGCCCATGAAGATCTTCACCCCGCAAACGTCTTTTTTCCGCGCATTGGTGCGGAGCACTTCATCGGCATTGTTATTGGCCACGCCCATAAAGAACGAATAGTTGGCCGGCGAAGCTGCCGCAGCGATATCGTATTTCTGCTCCAGTATCTCCTGGGTAAGCGCCGGCGGATTGGTATTGGGCATCTCCATAAAAGAAGTCGTACCGCCCGCTACCGCCGCCCTCGCCTCAGTGCCTATGGTAGCCTTATGTGTGAGCCCCGGCTCCCTGAAGTGTACCTGGTCGTCAATAACACCAGGCAGCAGGTACAGGCCTTCAGCATTTATTTCACTGCAGTTGCCGTTGCAGGCCAGGTTATTACCGATCTGTGCTATGCGGCCATCCCTGATCAATACATCTGTTACGGTCTTCGTTCCTTCGTTTACTACTGTTGCATTTTTTATTACTGTCGGGAGCATAAATACGTATATTCAGGTTAAGTGCGCTATTTTTGTATATCCTGCAAAGCTACCACCGGAACATCTGAAAAACTTACTTTATGCTTAAAAAAGCTTCCTTTATCTGTGCGCTTACCATTGCTGCTTACCCATCTTTTTCCCAATCTACTTTTCTGCCGCAGGGCTCCGAAGACCAGCACCTGCTCGACCGCCTCGAAACACGTTCCGGCCGCCTCTGCGACAGCCTTGCCACAGGCGATCAGCCCGAATCACGCCGCAATGCAGTGAATTTTCTCGAATACATCAAAACCAGGAATAGCGACTCTATTATAATTGGTACTCCCGGAAAAATCAGCCTGAGCAACATAGACCGGTACAATATGAGCCAGATGATCTCTGAAAACGGCGAGTGGGCGTCCAACAACGAAACCATCCGCTCCCGCAAGCCTTGGTTGCGAACTTTTTATCGCACACCCACCGACTTTATCTATGTGAAGACGGAAGACTTCATGCTCGACAAGAACTTCTTCCTGGTCATAAACCCCGTAATAGGCGTCACGGCACTGCAGCAACACAATACACCTGAGCCGGCTGGTTTGTCTAACACACTTATCTCGAACAGCCATGGCGCCGAGATACGAGGCTGGATATCTAAAAAGCTGGGATTCTATACCCTGCTCACCGACAACCAGGAGCATTTTCCGTACCCGGTTTACAAACTTGCCGCTAACCCCAACCGCCAGGCGGTGCCCGGCGCCGATTATTTCCTGAATACCGGCAAAAACTACTACGACTATTTCCAGGCGTCCGGCTACATCAACTTCGATGCCATCCGCAACCATCTGAATATCACTTTCGGCTCGGGCAAGCATTTTATCGGCGATGGTGTCACCAGCCTGTTTCTTTCAGACTACTCCTCGGCTATGCCCTTCCTGCAGTTGCAGGCCCGGATATGGCACATCAATTACGAATGCCTGTACCTCGAGCTTACCCCGCAATTCGATAAGCGCCTGGGCGATCACCTGCTTACCCATAAGTTCTCCACCATTCACTATCTTAGCTGGAATGCTACCCGCTGGCTTAATCTCGGCTTTTTCGAAGCTGAAGTATTCGACCGGCCTGATAATTACGAGCTTTCTTACCTCAACCCCATCATTTTCTCCACCGCCATCAACCGCTTCAATGGCGAGGGCGACAAATCCATTCTCGGCATGAATGGCAAGATAATTGCAGCAAAGCATGTGCAGCTCTACGGCCAGCTTATGTTCAACGAATTCAGGGCCTCGGAACTCTTCGGCAGCCGCAACTGGTATGGCAATAAATGGGGCGTGCAGGCAGGGGTCAAGTATTTTGATGCCCTCAATGTTAAGAACCTGGACCTGCAGGCAGAGGTGGACGCCGTGCGCCCTTACACCTATTCAGCCAAGGACACGCTGGCCAACTTTACCAACTACAACCAGCCCTTGGCCGATCCGCTGGGCGCGGGCTTCGTAAAGGCGATAGGCATAGCCCGCTACCAGCCTGTGAAGAATCTGTACCTCACGCTCAAGGGCACCTATTATATGCAGGGAATAGATACAGGCGGGCTTAATTACGGCAACAATGTATTCAACCCCTACATCAGCGCTGATCATATCTATGGCGTGAAGATGATCAATGGCCCCAAAGGCCGCTGTTCCATTATCAATATCAACGCATCCTACCAGCTTTTCAAAAATGTATTTATAGACCTGGGGGGCACCTACCGCAAGTACGACGCCTCTGTCACCGGTATGACAACGACTGGCCCGGTACTGGGCCCGCTCACTACCAATTATGTTTATTTCGGCCTCCGCATCAATGCCCAGAGGCGGGACTATGATTTCTTCTAACGTGGGTTTACAGTATTCCAAAAACGAAATATTTTACTAATTTTAGCCCTATGAAGTACAGGATATTAAAAATTGCAGCACTTCTTGTTCTGGCTGTTCAGTTGAGCAGTTGCTACCACCGTATTCAAACGGACAGATACCGGCATGGCCCGCGCCACTACCGCAGTGCTGGCCGTTACTGGTAGAATAACAACCCCGCAGCTTTTCTCTTTGTAATGAAGCAGTGGGCGGGGGCCTATTGCCTTTCGGCCATATACGGTATCTTTGCGCCCTAAATTATTTTTTGGATGAACCGTACAATAAAGTCCGCGCTTATTTCTGTTTTTTATAAAGATGGTCTTGCCCCCATCGTCACAAAACTCCATGAGCTCGGGGTGGCGCTCTACTCCACCGGCGGTACACAGACTTTTATAGAGCAGTTGGGTATTCCTTGCACCCCCGTAGAAGAGGTTACCGGCTATCCATCCATCCTGGGCGGTCGCGTTAAAACGCTCCATCCCAAGGTATTTGGCGGCATACTTGCACGCCGCGATTTCGATGACGACCGCAAGCATGTAGCAGAGTATGAGATCCCTCTCCTGGACCTCGTTATCGTGGACCTGTACCCCTTCGAGGAAACAGTGCGCACCACTACCGATGAAAAGCTGATCATTGAAAAGATAGATATTGGCGGTGTATCGCTCATCAGGGCCGCTGGCAAGAATCATAAAGACGTTTGCATAGTAGCTTCGCGCAACCAGTATAGCGCATTGCTGGAGTTGCTCAACAGCGGCAATGGCGAAACCACACTTCACGATCGCCGGGCATTCGCCGCAGAAGCATTTGCCGAATGCGCGCACTACGATGTAGCCATAGCAGATTACTTCAACCGCAGCACCGGCGCTCATTTCCAGTTGTCTTACGGCAACAAACAATCGCTGCGCTATGGCGAAAACCCGCACCAGAAGGCGGCCTTTTATGGCAACCTTGATGAGCTGTTCGACAAGCTCAATGGCAAAGAACTCTCTTACAACAACCTCGTGGATATAGATGCTGCATGCCAGATCATTTCTGAGTTTGCATCGCCTGCATTTGCAGTCATTAAGCACACTAACGTGTGCGGTATTGCCGAGCGCGACAATGTAGTGCATGCCTGGGAAGCAGCCCTTGCCGGCGACCCGGAGAGCGCATTCGGCGGTGTGCTGGTCACCAACCAAACCATTACAGCCGAAGTGGCCGCAATGATCAATGAGCTGTTCTTCGAGATACTCATTGCGCCTGAATACGAGACAGACGGCCTGAACCTTCTGAAATCAAAAAAGAACCGCATACTGCTGCAGCAGAAAAAGAGCTTCTACCCGGTAAAGGAGTACAAGCGCATACTCAATGGCGTGCTGGTACAGGATGCCGACAACAAGAACTTTGAAGAATGGAAAGAGGCAGGCGCCCAGCCGTGCACCTCGGAGCAGAAGGCCGACCTGCTGTTTGCCAACATTGTGTGTAAGCACCTCAAGTCAAATGCCATTGCGCTTGTAAAAGACAGGCAGCTCATCGGTAAGGGATGCGGACAAACCAGCCGGGTGGACGCCCTGCGCCAGGCCATAGAAAAGTCAAAGCAGTTCGGGTTTATTCTGAAGGACGCCGTAATGGCCTCTGATGCTTTCTTCCCCTTCGACGACTGTGTGCGCATGGCCCACGACGCCGGCATCACGGCAGTCATCCACCCCGGCGGCTCGGTACGCGATAATGACAGCATTAACTACTGCAAAGAGAATGGTATGGCTATGGTGATAACGGGATTGAGGCACTTCAGGCATTAGGCTGCCATCCATATGTGCTAATTCTGAGGAAAACAGTTTCAACCTTTCCAACTATGCCTCAACGCCACAGCGGCTCGTTCTGCCAATCGGGAGGAAATCCCATTTCCTTCAAGTTTATATGCGGACAACTGCGTAAAAGAGACTTCAAATTGTGATTGAAATCGGTTTGTGGATTGATTATTTGGAGTGCATATGTCATGCACGATAATATTGTGTATAGCTTGTTCTTTTCGATACTGCTATTAACAAGATAAGGAAATAGAGTTTTGTCCGGCAACATGGGAACAAGCGTTAGTCTTCTGTTCCACAGCCTTCCATGATGAGCGCAAATATTCCTTACGAGGCAAAATGAGTGTAACCAACTTTCAAGAACCGAGTAATGAATTAAACCAAATTCCCGGCAAACATTTTTCTTCTGCGGACAATTCTTCAGGTTGCTAAATATCTTAGATAGCAGGCCCATGGAGGCAACCTCCAAACTCATCCACGACGGAGGATATTGAGGGGAGGTGTATTTACTCTTGTAGTGTTTAATAAATGTCTCTGTCGACCTATCAATTTCTTTATACAGTTCAGATAAATCGCGGACAAATCTACTGTTATTGATGTAAAGGCTACTGACTTCGTGCCAATGACTGCCATCTCTCAGTGAGAAGTAGTATATAATCTTTGTCCGTAACGCTATCTCTATTTTCTCAATTGCATCGAATATAAGGAGCCGTAATTTCCCGTCAAATCCGTATAACTCAATAATATCCTCAAATGTTACTGCCTTAATAAATGGATGATTGGCATCACTGTTGTCTTGGAACGGGTAAGTATATGCCCGAAGTCGATAATAACTTACATTCGACAGATGATGAGCAGCCCTTTTTTCGTCCTTAAATAATAACCCTCTCTTTTTTAAAAGGTCTATTTGTGCCGTAATATCTAAAGGGGGTTTGGCGTAATGCATTCTCGTGGTTTCTCTAAAATCGAAAACTCGCCCATTTGAGCATTGTTAAGAGGCTTGGCGAGTCTTATTGCCACAAAGGTACATATTAAGTTAGTAATTGCAAATTTCTAGATGGATTTAGTTGCCGCTCTTTGCGATGGCGACAGTTATCAACTCCACTCCAAGCGCTTTCTCCAGCCGGGCAATAGTTTCGAGCGCGAGATTTTCCTTCCCTTTCACAATGGTGCTTACACGTCGGGGACTCACTTCCATAAGGTCAGCCAGTTTCTTCTGAGTAATGTTCTTTTCATCAAGCACATTTAGAACCGGCAAAGCGATTTTTTGTGAATTCCTAAGCCAATCCCGATCTCGCTTGTACTGCAGCAACCTCCCGGTAGCCATACTGCTTTCGCTACCACTTAACTCTGCCAGTTTCTTTCGTATTTCAGACATACGCTTTTTTGTGAAGATAAGAAGGATATTAATCAATCTATAGGTTTAGTATTTTCCCAATCCTTCTTCAGCATCCCCGTTACCACCAGGTCGTCTATAAGCCCGTTGTTCATAATGCTCTGGCGTATGATGCCCTCGGTTCTGAAGCCCAGCCTGCCTGCCAGCGCCGCGCTACGCACGTTAGCCGGCACAAAGCGTATCTCCACTTTATTAAGCCCGATGCGGCTGAAAAGATGGTCTATGAATTTCTGCAGGCATTGGCTCACTATTCCCTGCCCCTCGTGCTCCTTACCTATCCAGTAGCCCACCTGCGCCCGGCCGGTGGGGTGATGCCAGTCGTGCATGCCTATGCCGCCTATAAGCCTGCCAGCCTTGAAGATACCCAGCGCCAGTCCCTCCTGGTGCTCGCGCTGGTAGGCGGCGTCCTGTATAAACTGTAATGAATGTTCTGGTTTTGTTGTTTTACCCACCCAGTCCAGCCACGGCTGCAGGTGTACCCTGTTTGTGTCTATAGCCGCAAAAAGGCTCGCTGCATCGTCGTCTTTAAAAGAGCAGACAGCCAGTTGCTCATCTACGTATATACTTACCATGGCTTGTGCGGAGTATTATTCTTTGGTGGTATCGGCTGCTTTCACCATGTCCCAAATTTCAGGTATGCGCTTCACCCACGATAGTTCGCGCATCTTAGGCTTGGCCTCACCTACCGGCGAGCCAAAGTATGTTTTGCCACCTTCTATGCTGGCCGGCACACCGCTCTGCGCCAGCACCACTGCCCCCTTGCCAATAGTCAGGTCTTTGCTCACGCCCACCTGGCCCCAGAGTATCACTTCATCTTCTATAATGGCCTTGCCGCCCACACCCACCTGTGCGGCAAACAGGCAGTTACGGCCTACCACCGCGCCATGGCCTATGTGTATATGGTTATCCAGTTTGGTGCCCTTGCCAATGATGGTGTCGCCACTCACGCCTTTGTCTATAGTGGTGCCCGCCCCTATCTCCACATCGTCTTCTATGATCACGCGGCCGCAGCTTACCAGCTTGTCGTACTGCACCTCGCGATCCTTGCGGCGCTTGTAATAAAAGGCATCTGCGCCCAGCACACAGCCGGCATGTATCTCCACATTGTCGCCTATCACACAGTGGTCGTAGATGGTCACATTAGGGTGTATGAGGCAGTTGCTGCCTATGCGCACATGGTTGCCCACAAATACGCCCGGCTGAATGTGCGTGCCCGCGCCTATGGTGGCCGAATCGCTGATCATTTTGCTGGCAGGCTCAAAGGGGCGGAAACGGTTCACGATCTTCACATAGGCGCTGAATGGGTCGCTCGTTACCAGCAATGTCTTACCCGCCGGGCACGCTACCTCCTTGTTGATGATGATGACTGTAGCCGGCGAGTTCAGGCATTTTGAATAGTATTTCTCAAAGTCTACGAATGAAATATCTCCCTTCGTTACCTTATGTATCTCATTTATCCCGGTGGCCATCTGCTGCGTATCTCCTATCAATTGCGCTCCCGTAAATTCAGCAAGCCATTTTACCGGAACCGGCGATTCAAACTGCATACTTGTATTATTTGCGGCAAAAGTACGCTATGAGCAGCGGTTTGTGAAAAAATCCCTCCTCCACAGTAAACCATAAAACACCTGCACATCCTATCACTGCTATATAGGATGGACATTCGATGTTACACATTTCCCCAATACTTACAGGTGCAAAGAGCACTGCTTTAGGCGCGAAATCACGATTTTATCATACCGTGTTTTCTGTAGAATGGTGTTTGCGCTGGCGGAGACAAGTCCTTTGTTTCCAAAATATCCATCTGCATATTGGTCATAACCGCGAAACAATAATCCGAAAATAATCTGTTCCATTACTAACAATCACGTACGAACCAACGCCTTTATCAATGACCCGGCATCCGGGCCATTTTACTTTCATCCATAAAACACGGAAAATGCGTTACCCGATTGTATCTTCTATTTTGTGCGGCCTGCTGCTTTCTAATTTGGTTGCCAATGCCCAGGCGGGCTGGGAGTGGGGTATAAAGAACACGGGCAGGGGTGGTATGCGCTCGTGGCCATCGGCCACTGATGCTGCAGGCAACCTTTACCTTGCTGGCAGCACTTATGGCTCGGCCTTTACTATAGACTCTATGGTTTTTGGCACGCATACGGTGTATAGTACCAGCCCCCATGAACAACTCATTGTGACGAAAGTGGATACCGGAGGCCACTATCTCTGGGCCATAGGCAGCCAGGGTGTACACGTGGGCGTAGCGGCACTGGCGGTTGACCCTTCGGGAAATGTATTTATTGCGGGATCGTACACTACAGGCACCATGACGCTGGGCACCACTTCGCTTAGCAATACGTCGGCCAACGGCATGATCTTTATCGCAAAGCTCTCATCATCGGGAAGTGTCCTCTGGGCGCAGAACGTGTTTAATTTCAGTGGCGGCAGCGCACCATTCTGCCTGGGAATGGGTGTGGATGGCGCGGGCAATGCATATATCACCGGCAATTTCTACCAGAATATGGTATTGGTAGGCTTTTCCACCATTCTCACTAATCATGACCCTACAGGATTCTCGGGAGATATTTACCTGATCAAATACAATTCGGCCGGTACCCTGAAGTGGGCAAAGAGCTTTGGCGGCAACCATAATGACTACCCGATGATCCAGGGTAATAATTATGCCGGCTTCGATTATGCCAACAATATTATGAGCGTGACACCAGCGGGCCATATCTATCTTACCGGCGCGTTCTTCTCAGATTCTGTGAAGATAGGAACCACAACGCTCTATAATCCTTATGGCGGCACCACCGAGCCAGGCCCCACCCGCAGCTATCTATGCAAGTGGGATAGTAGCGGAAACGCCGTGTGGGCAAAGTATGTGGAGCCCAAAATGCAGGTGAACGAAATAGTGTCAAATGCAAACGAAGAAGTATTTTTTGCCGGCATTCTCGACACGGCAGATACGTGGGGTTCGCTGTCCCTTGCGCCCGGAGCGCTCATTGCGAAGGTTGATTCTACCGGAGATCCGGTATGGGTGCGGACACCGGCAGGCGGAGATGCAAAAAGCATCGGGCTGGATAATTCGGGCAATGTGTATGCAACCGGTTACCTGGGCAGCTCCATGACCTTCGGCAGTTATGTGCTGTATCCGCCGGCCGTACACTCGGCCTCGATGTTTGTAGCTAAGTATAGCCCCACCGGCACCTACCTGAGCAGCCTGGCGGTGGCCGACGGTGCTGTTGTATCGTGCGCGATAAGGCCCGGTTTTACCGGTAGCTATTACCTCGTTGGTAACTTCTTCGGCACCCCGCTCACATTTGGCCCCTCAGTGCTGGACACGGCAGGCATACTTTCTGAAACCACCTTTATCGCCCGCTATAGGAACACTGTCACACTCACGGTATCTGACCTGCAGCAAGAAGGTGATGTAGTAATGCTCTACCCGAACCCGGCAGGTAGTGTACTTACCATAAAGGCAAATACACCGATCCGCTCTGTGCAGATAACAGATATGCTTGGGCGGGAAGTGCGCGCAGCTCATGGTGTTGACGAAATGATGATACTTGATATTTCAGCGCTTGCCCCAGGCAGCTATATTGTAAATGTGAATAACAATGCCTGCGGGCGGTTTGTGAAGGAGTAGCAGGGACTGATACGGCTGTTGAGCCCCTTATTCGAAACATTTGGTATATTTGTCAAATGGACAGTGTCGGCGTATATGATGGAATCCGGAACGCAGTGCAGGCATGCCTCCCAGGTGCGCGCATTGTACTCTTTGGTTCACGGGCGAGGGGAGATCATGACGCCCGCAGCGATTATGATTTACTGATCATTACACCAACCACATTTAGCCCCCAGGAAAAAATCTACTGGAGCACTCAGCTTGACCGGGCTATTGTTGATGCCATTCATGTACCTGTTGATCTGTTGCTCAACAGCGAAGAGGAGGTGCGTCAAAAACAGCAATTACCCGGTCATATCATTCGCTCAGCAATCAGGGAGGGCGTAGCCATATGACGCCTGCTCATGAGGATTATGTTCGGGCCTGGCTTGATAAGGCGGAGCACGATCTGGTAACTGCACAAAGGGTCCTGGAAATTGAACCAATGATTCTTGATACCGCATGTTTTCATTGCCAGCAAGCCGCTGAAAAATGTCTGAAAGCGTTTTTAGCATGGCATAATCGCGATATTGAAAGGACGCATAATATTGTCTTCTTGTTGTCAGAGTGCTCGGCTATTGATCCTGTTTTTGGGTCGGTTGATTCGCTCAACCTCAATGCTTATGCGGTTCAAGGACGTTATCCCGATGATAACCTCATTCCAACGCCTGAAGAGGCAATGAGCTACTATCAATTGGCGCTACTGGTACGGGGCTTAGTTATGGAGAGAATTATTTTTATGTAATTACTTTTCCGCCGACGGAAAGCATTGGGGTTACCGCTGCGATACAAACTTACTTTTTAATTTCCCCGCGCAAATTTGCACATTTGCACATTATTCATTTGCACATTATCCGGCGCCTTGACTAACTATATCGTTTTCCAGTGTTATGGCAATGAGGGGGTTTTCCTGGAGTGTACTTATGCGCTGCTATCGCTATCACATGTGTACAGGGAGCGTGCTTTGCCGGCAGATACCGAGCTATGGATCTATACCGATAATGCGGACTGGTTCAAAGGATTCGATATACCGCTGCCGCTGCATTACCGGTCCCTGGACCCGGCTACCCTAAAGGCCTGGCGGGGCAGCATAGACTTTGTGCACCGGGTGAAAATAGAGTTGCTGCGCGACTTTACTGCAGCGCACCAGGGGAACATACTATATGTGGATACCGATGTGGTATTTACGGCGCCCATAGATGCTATGCTGCAAGCCATTGGCGGCGGAGCACTATACATGCATGTGCCGGAGGGCATTGTAAGCGTTGGCCACAACCCGGTGCTGCGCAAGCTGCACAAGCATCTGAAGCAGCACAACCACGATACGATAAATGGCGTGCGCCTTTATGACCTGCCCATGTGGAATGCAGGCGTGCTGGGGCTCAGTACCAGCTACACGCCCGTGCTCGAAAAAGTGCTTGCCTTTACCGACCGCGAATACCCGCTGTTTCCAAAACACATTGTGGAGCAGTTTGCGTTTTCAGTTTACTTCGCTGAAGCAGGAAACATTCATCCCGCATCGCCTTACATACTTCACTACTGGAACCTGAAGGAGGCGCGGCTGGTGCTTTCTTCTTTCTTCAAAAGGTATAAGGCTCTGAGCTGGCAGGCGCTGGTGGATAAATTTCACGTGCTGCAATTGCCCGTGCTGATGCAGGAGAAGGCGGGCTACTACCAGAACCGTAGCGTGATAGCTAAGCTGCTGAAAAAGCAGTGGAAGCCGGGGGAGCCGGAGTGGGGGTGAGAGAAATTAGTGTCCCAGCAGTTTTATAAGCGTATTCACCGCCTCTACGTTTTCTACGTCGTAAACCGATTGGTAGATGTCGTCTTTTTCTTTTTGCGTGAGGTGGAAGTTCAGTGCGGCGGCCTTCTTGGATTCGTGGGGCACATACTCCATAGTCACAAAACGCAGCTTGCCGCCCATGAACCAGGGTGAGATATCCCGGAGGTAGCTCTGTGTGGCCGACTGAAATGCCTCCCACTTATTCTGTATCACAAAGATAGGATCGAATAGCTGGCTGCCGAGGGACGACTGGTCGGTATTGGAGGTGACGTCGAATTCGCGGGTATCGCGTATCTGCAGGAAGATGACACCACTCGTGTTTTTCTCAATCCAGTCTCTCATCACCGAGAGGTAGCGTGTGGCTATGAGGTTGCCGAAGTTATCGCTAAGGCCTGCATCCATTATATCCATGCGCGGATTGCTGGGCAGCTTTACTACCGGCAGCACAAAGGGAAAGGTGGCGTTCATGCGCAGGGCCGTGGTGAGGCGCATGTTGTAGGGGTTCTGGCCGGCAAAGAAGGTAGCGAAGTCTATAACATCAATGGGAGGA
>Ga0157378_10004456_pt1 | contig 12312 bp, 6 predicted proteins | sample M65metaG_FD_115309 | JGI IMG/M metagenome (GOLD analysis project Ga0157378, IMG submission 115309) | Miscanthus rhizosphere microbial communities from Kellogg Biological Station, Michigan, USA - M6-5 metaG | ecosystem: Host-associated > Plants > Roots > Rhizosphere > Soil | place: USA: Michigan...
GTCAACGTCGCCCCGCAACGGTGCGAGGTTGCGTGCCTCGACGGCTACATACTCTGCCAGCGCGCCGTCGCGATACCAATCCGTAAGGCCGATCACACGCTGTCCCACTGACAGCCCCGTTGTGCCATACCCGAGGGCGGTGACCACCCCGGCCACTTCGTGGCCAGGAATCGACGGCGTTCGATTGCGGTTGCCGCGATCGACCCAGGTCGAGGGCCACGATAACTCATCCCCGGTGATACATGACGCGTAAACCTGAACTACGACATCGTTTATCGCTGGCTGCGGCTCGGGCCGTTCCACCAGTTTCATGCCGGCTGTTCCCGCAGCCTGGTCTGTTACAATGATCGCCTTCATAACCCACCTCCTTTTTTGCTCATCAGCAAACATCCAATCGTTGAAATGATGTTGCAGTACATTATTGTTTTCAGCATGATATTAATATTTGAAGTTGTACAATGACTTTTTTAATCGTGGATAAAATTAAATTTTAATTTGGTTACCCGAATCGGCCAGTTTCAAAACATACAGGGGTCCAGTTCAATGCAGGTAACCAATGAAAAGTCTTCTTGATTAAATCAAGATTGAAGGAAAGGTGAGTGGGATAGGTGGGCGCGGTAAACAACGGCGCGGGTTGACTACATAAATCCAGATGAATGCCTGTTGGTCCAAAGTCTTGCTATCGTTTCATTGCGCTCGCATCCGAAAAAAACCGCTTATGCAGCGCTTGATTTCCTTCTATCTTAACCGATAATTTTCCCATTGTCAAATACTTCCTGGAGTTCTTTCGTCATTTGCTTGCTGAGCTCGGGCCTTCCGTCAAAACGGGCAGGTGTGTTCTGGTAAAGCGCAATGGCGAACCCGTCTTTTTCTTTTTTTAATACCATGCCCTGGACGGCATTCCGTTCGGGCATAATGTGCGTTTTACCCGGGGGAATCATTCCCGCAACCGCGCGCAGGATAAAAACATCCGGCGCAACCGCGCGTATCCCTTTTATGATACCAACATAAGAGGCCACTTTATGATCAATAAAAATTTGTGTAAGTTCTTCCTCAATCTGCGCTCTACCATTCATCTGGCTGCCGTCAAATCCGACGATGTTTCCATCGCCTGAAAACAGGTTCGCGAAATCAGCCGCGCTGTTATTGTTCCAGCTTTCCAGCAGCCTGGTGTAAATGGCGCGGATGGCTTTTTCGTCGGGTAGTTTTGCTGATGTTTCCATTTTTGTGTCAATTTTAATTATCAGGGCACTGGTGGTGCTGGTTCACCTGCTTCCATAAATATGCCAGTAAAGACTGCTGTATTCCCGGGGATAGCTTGCTGTCTGCCCAATACCATTTGAATTATCCTTGATTTTATCGCTTCACGAAGCCGTGCAAGTAGACTATTATTTTTTTAAGAGCATTTAGGATAGTTGCCGGCCCTGATGCATGCGCGTTATCCACTATCCGGGCCCTTTTTGCAAGGGAAACGAATATTATTTTCTCACCGAAGATTGCCTTATAATTAAACTGGTTTGTAATGAAATGCGGAGCGGGACAAAATCGCCTGGACCTTTTTTTATGGTATCCAGCAATGTTCGCATGGCTGCGCGGCCCATATCGGCTACCGGTTGCTCTATGGTTGTAAGCGATGGTTCAATTACAGCAGCCATTGGGTCATTACTGAACCCGACTACTCCCAAGTCGGCCGGAATTTTTATTCCTTTCCGTTTTGCATACAGCATTAGCTGTATGGCAGTAGGGTCATTTACACAAAAAACGGCGTCGGGTTTGTGCCTGCGTGATAATAATTTTTGAGAACATTGTATTGCCGCTTTAACGGAAAGATCGCTATGAACAATCATGTCCTTTTTTACCGGCAATCCGTATTTTTTTAATGCATCCTTATAACCATTGAGGCGGTTATAAGTTATGCGCAATACCGATGGCCCGCCAATATGTGCGATGTTTTTATAGCCACCGAGGATCAAATGCTCCACGGCTTTGAACGCACCTTCATAATCATTCACCAGCACTTTTGAAGTATCCATCTCTTCGCATACGCGGTTAAAGAAAACAACCGGGATGCCATGCCGTTCAAATGCTTTAAAATGCTCAAACTTTTTTGTCTCTTTGGTCATGGACGCCAGCACACCGTCTACGCGGCTGGAGAGCAGCACATTTGCATTAGCGATTTCGGTTTTAAGCGATTCCTGGCTTTGGCAGATGATGACATTGTAGCCGGCCGCGGCCGCCACTTCCTGCGCGCCGATGATTACAGTTGGAAAAAAATAGGTCATGAACTCGGGAACGATAATTCCGATGGTATTTGTCTTGCTGTTAACAAGGCTCTGGGCCAACTGGTTGGGTTGATAATCCAGTTCGCGGGCCATTTTCAATACGGCTGCCCTTGTATGCGGATTGATATCGCCGTGCTCGTGCAATGCTCTTGATACGGTGGATTTTGAAATGTTCAAAGCTTTGGCGATGTCTACAATGGTGGCCATATGCTTTTTGTTATTTCCGCCTGCGGGTATTCCTTCCTTTCCCGGCAGGGTAAAATAACTTTTGCAATGCTTGCAGTAATATCGCTGCTTTCCTCTTACAATTCCAGATTTGCTGATGGCATTAACCTGGCTACACTTCGGACAAAGAATCATAGGCCTCGTAAACCATGTTTATGGTGCTGGGATAAAAGTAACAATCAATTACCAGAATTCAACCGGCCATGGTGTTGGCCAATAAAAATTTCACGCAAAGAACGCAAAGAAGCAAAAAACGCTGCGACCACCGTCTCGCTGTGAACGCCGCATGCAACAATAGTTTGAGGGCAAAGAATTTCACGCGGAGAGCGCAAAGGAGCAAAGAACGCTGCGATCACCTGCCCCGCTGTGAACGCCCCGTACAACAATAACTCGTGTCAAAAGGAAAAAGAAGGTCCCCAATTTCCGGCAGATTATTTTCAACCAGCTACCGGGATCGTTTGCGGTATCGTTCCCGGTAGATCTCGTTGTTAAAAACTGTTGCAGGCCATCGTTTGTGTTTCATTTTTTTTCTAATGTTGCGAACGGATATCAACCAACCAACTGTTCCATTGATTCATTTTTTAAAATTGCCTGCATATGAAGAAAATTCGTTCATTCTTTTCCCTTCGTTGTCAAAAAAATTTCTCCCCCTTTTTTTTTCTAATGCTATTTTTTTGTTTTTCTGTGCAAGCACAAACGGCCGCCGATGTGTCCGGTAAAATATTGGATGAATCGGGTAAGCCGCTTGCGGGTGCTGCCATCAGTTTAAAAGGATCTTCAAAAGGTGCTGTCAGCAACAACGCCGGGGAATTTACTTTAAAAGCGATAAAGCCGAACGCAACATTAATTATTACTTACCAGGGCTATGAAGATACCAGTATCGATATCGCCAATAATACTTCGTTCACTATTACGATGCGGCAGAATTTCAATAAGCTGGGCGAAGTAGTGGTAGTAGGCTACGGCACACAAAGAAAAATCGCTTCTACTGGTTCTATTGCTTCGGTAAAAGCCGGGGATATTACACAAACGCCGGTCACCAATGTAGCGCAGGGATTGGCCGCCAGGGTTGCCGGTGTGCAGATTACACAAAACAATGCAGCGCCTGGTGGCAATATCAGTGTACGCATTCGTGGTACCAATTCCATCAATGGTTCTTCCGAGCCCTTATATATTGTTGATGGAATACAAATTTCAAACGGGGGTGCGGTAACAGACGTGAGCCCTTTGTCAACCATCAACCCCAACGATATAGAATCAGTGGATATTTTAAAGGATGCTTCGGCAACCGCGATTTATGGTGCACGGGGTGCCAACGGCGTGGTGCTGATTACCACCAAACGCGGAAAGAGCGGTGCTACCCGTGTGCAGCTTGATACTTACCAGGGCATACAGAACATCACCAAAAAACTAAAGATGCTCGACGCATCGCAATTTGCCAAACTGGAAAACGATATCTACAACTCCGCTATTTATACAGATCCATCTTCATTGGGAAAAGGAACGGATTGGCAAAACATTATTTATCGCCAGGCCAAAATACAAAACTACCAGGCCGCCGTTAGCGGTGGTTCAGACAAAACAGTTTTCTCATTATCGGGGAATTATTTCAACCAGGATGGGATCATTATCAAATCAAATTTCAACCGGTATTCATTGCGTGCAACACTTGATCATACTATCAGCAATCATTTTAAAGTTGGTACCAGCATATTGGGCAGCTATACCACCAATACCAATATACCAACGGGTATCAATTCTATTGATGGCCCTGTGGTAACGCAGGGCATTGTAGGGGCGGCGCTGGGTGCTCCACCTACTTTAGTTCCATACAAGGCAGATGGCAGTATTTTTCCTTTTGCTGATCAATTCAACGGCCGTTACCGCGAAGTAGCAAACCCTGCGGGCCTCGCGCAGATCCTTAACCGCAATACCATCAAACGCACGCTGGCCAATTTGTATGCAGAGGCAAAAATTATTGAAGGCCTCAATTACCGGGCGTCTTTTAACGCAGATGTCAGCAACACCTTGAACGATTATTACTCACCCCTGTACATTTTAGGTAAAGCCGAAGTAAATGCCAATTCCGGCAGTGGCAGTAAAGGAAATGTGAACACTACTTCCTGGCTTCATGAAAGCATTCTTACCTACAATCATTCTTTTGGCGAACACTCTTTAAAATTCACCGGTGTATATGCCATTCAAACCAATTTATACAATGCCAATTCAATCAGCGCAAGCGGTTTTCCCAACGATGCCACTACCAATGAGGCATTAGGACTTGCTGTAAACAGAACGGTCAGCAGCAGTCGTACCAGGGATGCACTCAATTCATATATGGGCCGTATCAATTATGGATATGCGAACAAATATTTTATTGATCTTACTGCCAGGCGCGATGGTGCATCCAAATTTGGCGAGAACCATAAATGGGGTTTCTTTCCAGCGATAGCAGGTGCATGGCGTATTATAGAAGAAAATTTTCTGAAAGGAAGCCGTGTTTTTAGTGATTTAAAATTACGGGCCAGTTACGGCACTACTGGAAATGCCGCTGCCATTGGTCCTTATCAATCGCTGGCACTTGAGACATCCGGCAGTAATTACCAGTTCAATCATATCTATACGGTTGGTATCAGTCCTTCCGCAATACCCAATAATGATTTGCGCTGGGAAAAGTCAATCCAGGCGAATATAGGGCTTGATATAGGACTGTTGCAAAACAGGCTTACCATCGTAGCAGATTATTACAATAAAAAAACAGAAGATCTTTTGTTTGTAAAAAACCTGCCACTTTCTTCCGGCTATACCTCGGTAACAGGCAATTTCGCCAGCATCCGAAATAAGGGAATCGAGATTGCTGCAGATGCCAGAATACTAAACGGCAAATTGAAATGGAATGTAAACGCAAATATTTCCTTCAACAGAAACCAGTTGCTGAGCCTTGAAGGTAGTTTGCAGGAATATGTTCAAAACCCATACAGCGTTTTAAGAGTAGGCCAGCCATTGGGCATTTTCAAGACCTATGTGTTCAACGGAATCTACCAGACCGGAGAAACCATTTTACCGGGCTCCGGCAGCAGGATCGGCGGCGTAAAAGTAGCCGATCTAAATAAAGATGGCCAGATTACCGGCAATGATCAACGCCTGACGGGCGACGCAAATCCATCTTATATATTCGGGTTCTCTTCCAATCTCAGTTATAAGAATTTTGACCTGTCTTTGTTCCTGTCCGGTGTGCAGGGCAACCAAATTTTCAACCTGAGCCGCTACACATTTGAAAATGGGTTGGGCGGAAGAAATGCTGTGGAAGGAATGGCTAACAGATGGTCTGCTACCAATCCCAGCAATGAATATGCAAGCGGATTCCAGGGCGGCAGGATCCCGGTAAGCGACCGGTTTGTTGAAGATGGCTCTTTTGTACGCATGAAAAATATTACGCTCGGCTACAAATTCCCGAAAATAAAAGGTTTCAGCAGTCTTCGCCTTTATGTCAGCGGAAATAATTTATTCACCATAACAAAATACAGCGGCTATGATCCCGAAGTAAATTCTTTCGGTGGCTCCAATGTACTGGTGGGTGTTGACAACCTGGTGTACCCGGTTGCCAGAACGTTTTTGGCCGGACTGCAGATTGGCTTATAAAACGATTGTTCTATTAATTTATTCAAATGAATTTTATGCAAACAGGCAGAAACATTATTTATACATGCAGTGGTCTGGTTCTTCTTTTCCTGTACAGCTCCTGCAACAAGCTTACTGAGAAACCCTATTCATCCATTTTTACAAATGCGTTTTATGCAACGGCATCGGACGCCGAGGCGGGTCTTACGGCTGCTTATGGTCCGATGGTTGATTTGTACAATACGGCAGGCACATTTGCATCTGATTTTAGTGCCGACCAGATTTATCCGAGACCGGTGGTAGGAAGGGATACCTATACTTTGTTTAGCTATGATCCCAACTACACTACGCAAAAGAGTTTTAGCAGGCAGTTTGAATCACCACAGCAAATATGGCAATCCTGTTACTCCGGAATTGAAAAAGCCAACTGGATTTTATTGAAAGTGCCGGCTAACAATATGGATACCGCCAGGAGAACCGCCATCCTGGGTGAAGCATACTACCTGCGTGCATTTTATCACTGGACGCTTACCAAAAATTTCGGTGATGTAGTTGTTAAAACCAACCCCAGTATCAGCATTGATTCTGCTATCATTGGTAAAACTCCGCAGGCAGGTGTTTACAAGCAGATTTTTGCAGACCTTGACCAGGCAGTAAGCAAACTCCCTTCCTACTCAACCAGCATTCAGAAAGGCCGGCCATCAAGGGAAGTGGCGCTCGCATTGTATGCCAAAGCAGCGCTGTACAACAACAACTGGGCATTGGCGTTAGAGAAAGCCAAACTGGTTATCAATTCAGGCAAGTATACATTGATGCCCAATGTGCTGGACGTTTACAATGTTGCAAAAGAAGACCTGGCCAGGCAGGAAAATATGTGGGCACTCGAATGTGAAAGCACTTCGCCCGGCAGCAGTACACAAATCATTAGCCTGTACGGGCCAAAAAACAGCGATGGACCGGCTTATGCCGTTACGTCCTTCGGTTCCGCATTTGCGTACCAGTCGTTTTACAATTCGTTTAGTCCAACAGATAAAAGACGGCAGCTACTGGATACAACCTATGTTAACAAGCTTGGGCAAACGGTGGCGCAGAAAGACATCACCCCTATTACACCCAAAGGGGTACTGGTTAAGAAATTTACGGATCCTACACCGCCGAGCGGCGCCATTAATATTCCTATCTTCCGGCTGGCAGACATTTATTTAATTGCAGCAGAAGCAGCGGCCCGGGCAAACGGTGCCAATGCCGAAGCCTATGGATATATTAAAGTAGTAAGAGACCGCGCGGGCTTACCTGATTTGACTGCGGGTTTAACCACCGACCAATTTGTTGCAGCCGTATTACAGGAGCGTAGCTGGGAATTATTTGCAGAAGGCGACAGGTGGTACGATCTTACCAGGACCAATACATTCATAACAGTAGCATCGGCTTGCGTAAATGATGTGTTCCCGGTTCGTTCGCCAAAAACAAGAAACCGTTATTTTCCTATACCGCTCGATGAGATCAATGCAAACGCCAGGCTTGAACAAAATCCCGACTGGAAATAAACAGCATGAAAATACTATTGCATTTGTCTTTCGTATGTATGCTGTTGCCCGCCTGGGCACAACACAGAAAGCTATTTGTTGTTGCAGGTCAGAGCAATGCAGTAGGCATGGGTGATAGTGCATTGTCGAAAGCGTATGCCAGTGCAAAAACATTTGAGTACCGCTTTACCGGAGATACCCTTAAACCACTGGCAGATCCGGTTGGTTATAGCGAGCTGCATTTTGAAAAAGCAAACACCGGAAGCTGCTGGCCGGCATTTGCAAAAGCCTGCACCGATGCAACGGGCGATAAGCTAATAATTGTGCAGGCTGCAAGAGGCGGTAGTTCCTGCAGTAAAAAAGCCGAACTAAGCAACTACGGCACCTGGGATACCACTGGGTATCTTCCTTTATTTGACAGCGCCATTATAAAAATAAAAGCCGCGGAAAAAAAAGCGGGTGTAAAACTGAGCGGCATCATCTGGAGCCAGGGAGAACGGGATGCCAATGCCATTAATGCACAGCAGTTATCACAGGAAGAATACAGGTTCACACTGGCGGCGCTGATCAACAGGTTCAGGCAGGCGCTCGGCACGCAGCTGAAATTTTACATCATTCAAACTGGTTTCTATATTCATCATCCACAGGATGGATTTGATAAAGTACGGGCTGCGCAGAAAGCGATTGCCGCACAGGTAAAAGATGTTTACATTGTTTATGACCAGACCGGTGGCTTTGCTGATAAAGGCTGGATGAAAGATGAAATACACTATAACCAGGTGGCCTTAAACGATATTGGAACAACCATCGCAAAACAAATACTGCTGGCAGAAAAAAAGCGATTACGATGAGAAAATTTTTAGTAAGCTTACTGATTTTTATTCCGGCATACAGCTTTCCACAGGGACGAACAACCGAAAACTTAGGAGGCGAATGGGGCTTTGCGCTGGACCCGGTAAAGGCCGGAGAACAGGATAAATGGTTTACTGCAACCTATCCTTCCGGCCGGTTTGATAAGGTAACAGTGCCGCATTGTTTTTCTGTTGATCCACGGTATTGGTTTTATACCGGGACTGCCTGGTACTTTAAAAAATTCAGTTTGCCAAAAGCCAATGGCCAGCACATATTCCTGAAGTTTGATGCCATATTCTATCGTTCTAAAATATGGCTGAACGGTGCATTGGTGGGAACGCATGAAGGCGGATACACGCCTTTTGAATTTGACATTACGCAGCAAACCGGCGCTGAAAATGTATTGGCGGTGCAGGTGGATAATGCCTGGGATACAACTACCATCCCCGGCGCTAAAACGGTTTCAGGCGTGGACGCACCCAATGGATATCAATTGTACCCCTGGATAAATTATGGCGGCATTACACGGGCCGTGCATTTGATTACACGGCCCGAACTATATGTAAAAAATGTCAAAGTCGTAGCAGAACCAGATCTCAAAACAGGTATAGCTTCCATCCATATTACCGCATTCATCAAAAATCTGTCGGCCAATACTGCAAATGCCGTTGTGAATCTCAATGTATCAGACAATGGCAAAAAAACCAGTCTCCGGTTTAAAGCAGGTCATGTGTCTATTGCCCCGGGGGCAGAATCAAAACTTGAATTTGAGAACACACTGCCCGCAGCGGAAGTGAAATGGTGGAACCAGGATGAACCCAATTTATATACGCTGGAAGCAAGTGTGGGCACAGATACCGTTTCAAAAAATTTTGGCATCAGGAAATTTGAAGTAAGCGGTACCAGGTTATTGCTAAATGGTGAACCGGTAAAAATGGGTGGTTGCAACCGTCCGTTGGATTACCCGGGTTATGGATCAATGGATCCGCAGCAGGTGCTGGACCAGGATCTGGCACTGATCAAGAGTGGCACGATGGAGCTCTCGCGCATCAATCATTATCCTGTACCGGAATATTTATTGGATTGGGCAGATAAACATGGTCTGCTGATCATAGAAGAGGCCGGTAACTGGCAGATGACGCCGAAACAAATGAATGATACACTGATGCGCAGCAAATTTAAATCACAGATGAAGGAAATGGTAGAGCGCGACTGGAATCATCCTTCATTGATTGCGTATAGCGTGGGCAATGAATTTCAATCACAGACAGAAGAGGGAAAGGCATGGGTTCGCGATATGAGCAGCTTTGTAAAAAACATGGATAAGTCGAGGCTTATCACTTTTGCCAGCATGATGGTATGGCGCGATACCATAAAAAAGCCGGAGGATGAAGCTTCTCAGTATGTTGATTTTATCAGCGCAAATATCTACGGCGATTACCTGGCGCGTATACAGCATGTGCATAAACTATATCCCAACAAGCCCATTTACCTGAGCGAATTCGGCATCCGTGCAGATGCAGTAAAAACAGAAGACGAACGGGTATTGCACCTTAGAAAAGCTATGAAGGATTTCCGCGAATGTGATTATGTAGCCGGCGCCTGCGTATGGACGTTCAATGATTATGCAAGTCGTTTCCCCGGCACTAATTCAAACGGTTATCGTCCCTGGGGCTTAGTAAGCTCACAGCGCGAACCGCGCGGAATGTACACAGCATGGCAGGAGGAATTTTCGCCTGCTATAGTTGAATTGCTGGATAAACAAAACGGACAGGCCTCGCTTCGCGTAACCGCAAGAAAAGATTTTCCTTCATATACGCTGAAAGGTTACCAGCTCAGGTACAATAATCATTCAATTGCATTGAATACATTAAAGCCGGGCGATACGCAGCAAATAAATATCTCAGTGCCTGCCGGAACAGTTGACATAGAATTAATAAAGCCCGGGGGATTTGTGATTTTAAAAACGAGCCTGAAATAAATGATAGATGGGCGATACAGCATGGAAGCAAATTAATATTCCCTTAAAAGAATCGAATGATAAGATCAGAAAGCAGTGAAGGACGCGCCTTCCCGCTCGTGCGGATGGAAGCGGATTTAATTGTGACGGGCGGCGGACTATCGGGCATCTGTTGCGCCATCACGGCAGCAAGAGAGGGCTTGCAGGTTATACTGGTGCAGGACAGAAGTGTGCTCGGTGGAAATGCCAGCAGTGAAGTGCGTCTATGGGTATTGGGTGCAACATCCCATATGGGAAATAACAACCGCTGGGCAAGAGAAGGCGGTGTGATTGATGAGATACTGGTAGAAAATATGCACCGCAACCCGGAAGGCAATCCCATTATCATGGATGCGATGCTGCTGGATAAAGTGGTGAGTGAATCCAATATCCGTTTATTACTCAATACTTCTGTATATGCGCTGCAGAAGAAAACTGCAGATACCATTTCATCATTAAACGCTTTTTGCAGTCAGAATCAGACCAACTATGAATTGGCAGCACCATTGTTCTGCGATGCATCGGGTGATGGTGTGGTGGGTTTTTTATCGGGTGCCGCATTCAGAATGGGGGCAGAAAGCAAAGATGAATTCGGAGAATTGTTTGCGCCTGCAAAAGAATACGGGGAGTTACTGGGTCATTCATTGTATTTCTATTCAAAAGACAGCGGTAAGCCGGTAACATTTGTGCCGCCATCCTTTGCGCTGAGTGATATTACAAAGATCCCGAAATTTAAAAGTTTTAATTCGCAGGAATTTGGTTGCCGCTTATGGTGGATTGAATTTGGCGGAAGGCTGGATACCGTGCATGATACAGAAAAAATAAAATGGGAGCTCTGGAAGATCGTGTACGGCGTTTGGGATTATATAAAAAATTCAGGCAATTTTCCGGAGGCGGAAACATTAACGCTTGAATGGGTGGGCATGATACCGGGTAAAAGGGAAAGCCGTCGTTTTGAAGGAGATTATATACTAAAGCAGCAGGATATCATTGAACAAAAAACCCATACCGATGCGGTTGCTTTTGGTGGATGGAGTGTTGATCTGCATCCTTCTGATGGCGTGTACACAGATCTTCCCGGATGTAATCAATGGCATAGCAAGGGCATTTACCAGATTCCCTACCGTTGTTTATATTCAAAGAATATCAGCAATCTTTTTTTAGCGGGGCGTATCATCAGCGCTTCACATGTGGCATTTGGCAGCTCGCGCGTAATGGCTACCAGCGCCTATGTGGCACAGGCATCTGCAATGGGCGCTGTGTTATGCAGGAAATATGTTTGTAGTCCTGCTGATTTGTATAATGACAATAAAATAGCCGAATTGCAACAACGACTGGTAAAAGCCGGGCAATACATACCGGGTGTTGTTGTGAAAAACGAAGATGATTTGGTGCAGCAGGCCAGCATCCGCGCAAGCAGTGAATTGTTGCTGACAGAACTAACGGAAGATGAAGCACCCGCCGCGCTTGATCTGTCATCAGGACAAATGATTCCTGCTACTGTTGGAAAAATTCCCCGCATTACACTGCATGCATATTGCGAAACAGCCACGCGATTACAGGCGGAGCTGCGCATTTGTTCCAGAACAGGAAGCTATACGCCGGATGAATCCATCGCGTCGTTTGATTTCGCATTGCAACCAGGAAGAAATTGTTTGCAGTTGGATACAGCTATAACCCTGGCAGCAGACCAATATGTTTTTGTTTTGCTGCATAAGAACCCGGCTGTTAAAATTGCAAGATGTTCCAGGCGCATTACCGGGATACTATCAGTTTTCAACACCACAAACCCGGCGGTTTCAAATTA
>Ga0157378_10004457_pt1 | contig 12311 bp, 9 predicted proteins | sample M65metaG_FD_115309 | JGI IMG/M metagenome (GOLD analysis project Ga0157378, IMG submission 115309) | Miscanthus rhizosphere microbial communities from Kellogg Biological Station, Michigan, USA - M6-5 metaG | ecosystem: Host-associated > Plants > Roots > Rhizosphere > Soil | place: USA: Michigan...
ACGTTCCGCGCTCTGGTCGCGCAGATCTATGGCTCCGCCGTCACACATCCGCTGCTGATGCAGACCTATTGGGACCACTACATCGCGCCGCGGCGCAGGCTCGTCATCATGATGCTGGAACGTGCCCAGGCCGACGGGGATGTGCCTGGAGGTGCCGACCTGGACGTGCTTGTCGACATGCTAGCCGGTGCGGTGACTTATCGTGTGCTGCAGCCGAATCCGCCAACCGCTCGGCAGATGAAGCAGTATCTCGAATCCGCCTACCGCCAAGTCGGCCTGCTGCCGTAACTGCGCGAACCGGCTCCCGACGGTACGGATCAGCGGACGAAATGGTTGGCGGTGTTCGCCAAGTCGAGCAGTGGCTGCGGCAGCGCCCCGAGGGCGAATGTGACGGCCGCGGTGATCGTGACGACCGCCGTGCTCAACACGCTCGGCACCACCACGGCGGGTGCGTCGTCGGGCGGTTCGGTGAAGAACATCAGGACGATCACCCGCACGTAGAAGTACGCGGCCACGGCGCTGGCGATCACGCCGATGACGACCAGCGGGATCGCGCCGCCCTCGCCTGCGGCCTTGAACACGGCGAACTTGCTGACGAATCCGCTTGTGAGGGGGATGCCGGCGAACGCGAGCAGGAACAGCGAAAACACAATGCCGACAATGGGATACCGTCGACCCAGACCGGCCCACCGGGCGAGTGCGGTGTCCTCATCGCCCTCGGGGTTTCGCACCAGACCCACGACTGCGAACGCGCCGACGGTGCTGAACCCGTAGGCGAACAGATAGAACAGCGTCGACGAGACGCCCGCCTCGTTCTGGGCGATGACGCCGGTGAGGATGAATCCGGTGTGCGCCACGGCCGAATAGGCCAACATCCGCTTGACGTCATTCTGGGTGACGGCCGTGACGGTGCCGACCACCATCGTCAGGATCGCGATCGCCCACATGATCGGGCGCCAGTCGTCATGCAGACCGGGCAGCGCGATGTAGAAGATGCGTAGCATCGCACCGAAGGCCGCGATCTTGGTGGCAGCAGCCATGAACGCGGTGATCGGCGTCGGAGCACCCTGGTACACGTCTGGAATCCACGAGTGGAACGGCACCGCCCCGACCTTGAAAAGCACGCCGACGAGCAGCAGTGCGGTGCCGATCAGCGCGAGCGACGTCTTACCCGACCCTGCCGCCACCGCGTCCGCGATGCCGCCGAGGTCGAGTGTGCCTGCGTAGCCGTACAGCATCGCAGCGCCGTACAGGAAGAAGGCCGACGAAAACGCGCCAAGCAGAAAGTATTTCACCGAGGCTTCCTGCGAGAGCAGGCGCCGCCTGCGGGCCAACCCGCACAGCAGGTACAGCGGCAGCGACAGGACCTCGAGCGCGATGAACATCGTCAGAAGATCGTCGGCCGCCGGGAAAATCAGCATGCCGCCGATCGCGAACATCGTCAGCGGGAACACCTCGGTCTGCATCACACCGGCCTTGGTGGCCAGTTTCTCGGCCACGCTGCCCACGACTGCTGACGCCTGCGGCGTGAATGCGTCGAGGCCGGGACCGGTTTCGCCGTTCGCAGGTGCCGGGATGCGCCGTTCGGCGATGAGCAGGATGCCGAGCACTCCGACCAGCAGGATGGTGGCCTGAAGGAACAGCGCCGGGGCATCGACGGCGACTGCGCCGAGCACGGCGGTGCGCCCCGTCCCGCCCAGATCCCGCGCGAGCACGACAACCGCCACGAACGATGCGACCAGCCCGCCGAGGCTGAGCACCAGCTGGGCGGCGTAGCGCTGCTGACGCGGCACGAACGCCTCGACGAGCACGCCGACGACCGCCACGCCAAGGATGATCAGCATGGGCGAGAGCAGACCGTATTCGACGTTCGGGGTAGGTACGGTCATCGTGCCGGCCCTTCTGCGATCTTCGGTGCCGGGTCAGGCTGGTTGATGGTAGTCAGCGTGTGGCTGACGGCGGGGTTGATCACATCGAGAGCGACTTTCGGATACACCCCGAGTACCAGCAGCAGTGCGATAAGGGGTGCGACGACGACGATTTCGCGGGGCAGCAGGTCACGCAGCCGATCGTTGCCGTCCTTGACCGGGCCGGTCATCATCCGCTGGTACATCCACAGGATGTAGATCGCGGACAGCACCAGCGCCGTCGACGCGAACACCGCGAAGGCGGGGTAGCGAGTGAATGTTCCGATCAGGACCAGGAATTCACTCATGAACGGAGCGAGTCCGGGCAGCGACAACGTGGCGAGGCCGGCTACCAGGAAGGTGCCCGCCAGCACGGGTGCGACCTTCTGCACGCCGCCGTAGGCATTGATGAGCCGAGTACCCCTGCGCGACACCAGGAATCCGGCGATCAGGAACAGCGCCGCGGTCGAGATGCCGTGGTTGACCATGTACAGCGTCGACCCGGACTGGCCCTGGGTGGTCATCACGAAGATGCCGAGAATGATGAACCCGAAGTGGGATATCGACGTGTACGCGATCAGCCGCATCACATCGGTTTGGCCGATCGCCACGATGGCGCCGTACACGATGCCGATCACCGCGAGCGTGATGATCAGCGGCCGGAAATACATTGAGGAGTCAGGGAACAGCTGCAGGCAGTAGCGCAACATGCCGAAGGTGCCGACCTTGTCCATCACGGCCATCATCAGGACGGCGCTGGCAGGAGTCGCTTCCACCGCGGCGTCGGGCAGCCACCGGTGGAACGGCCACAGCGGCGCCTTGACCGCAAAGGCGAACATGAACCCGCCGAACAACAGGTTCATCACCGCCGGGCTCATCACGAACTGACCACTCGACACCGCGGCCACGATCGCGCGAAAGTCGAACGTGCCCGCCCCGAACGCGTCGCTCTGGGCGGTCACCACGTACAGGCCGATCACCGCGGCGAGCATGATCAGGCCGCCGAACAGGTTGTACAGCAGGAACTTCACTGCCGCTTTGGAGCGGTTCTCGCCGCCGAATCCGCCGATCAGGAAGTACATCGGGATCAGCATGGCCTCGAAGAACACGTAGAACAGCAGCACGTCCAGCGAGACGAGCGACATCAGCACCATGCCCTCGACCGCAAGCGTCAGCGCGAAGTACGTGTGCACCGACCGCCCCGCCCAGCCGATCTGGTCGCTGGCGTCGTTCCAGCCTGCGATGATCAGCAGCGGTACCAACACGGTCGTCAGCACCACGATGGCGAGTGCGATGCCGTCGACGCCGAGGATGTAGCCCGTCCCGAACGACGGTATCCACCGGTGGTTTTCGACGAACTGATACTGTTCGCCGCCCGGTTTGAACCCGACCGCGACCACCAACGACACCGCAAGGACGGCGAGTGAGATCAGCAGTGCCAACCATTTGGCCACGGTGCGCTGTGACGCGGGCAGCAGCATGACGATCGCCGCACCTGCCATCGGGATCGCCCACAGGATGGTGAGCCACGGGATGGAGGTCACCACAGTTGCACCGCCAGGATCGCGGCGACCACCAGGGCCGCTCCAACCAACATCGATAGCGCATACGAGCGGGCGAATCCGGTTTGCAACTGCCGGAATCGGTTTGAGATCCAGCCGACGCCCGCGGCCAGCTCGTTCGCAGCCCCGTCCACCGCGTCGTCGTCGATCTCGACGAGACCCTCGGTGAGGAGCTGCCCGGGCCGCATGAACGCCCGCTCGTTGAATGCGTCGCCGTAAAGATCCTGCCGCGCGGCCACGGTGAGTGCGTTTCCTGCGGGCACCTCTTCTGGGACGGCACGCGTGCCGTACATCCGGTAGGCGATCGCGATTCCTGCGGCGACGACGGCCAGCACGATGATCGTGACGACCCATGCCGGTGTGCCGTGCTCGGCCTCGTGCGCGCCTACGACGGGTTCGAGCCAATGCTGCAGCGTGCCGCCGATCGCAAGCGCGCCGCCGGAGGCCACCGAGCCGATCGCCAACAAGATCATCGGCCAGGTCATGACGGCGGGCGACTCATGCGGGTGAGCGACCAGTTTGTCCCACGTCGCTTCGCTCGCCTCGGAAGCCCAACGCTTTTCGCCGAAGAATGTCATCAGCATCACTCGGGTCATGTAGAACGCGGTGATGCCTGCGCCGAGGATCGCCGCGCCGCCGAGGATGATTCCCTTCGCACCACCTGAGCCCAGCGCGGCCTCGATGATGCCGTCCTTGGAGAAGAACCCGGCCAGCGGCGGCACACCGATGATCGCGAGGTAGCCCAGCCCGAAGGTCGCGAACGTGATCGGCAGCGCCTTTCGCAGCCCGCCGTAGCGGCGCATGTTCACCTCGTCGTTCATGGCATGCATGACCGAACCGGCGCCGAGGAACAGGCCTGCCTTGAAGAAGCCGTGGGTGAGCAGGTGCATGATCGCGAACGCGTATCCGGCGGGGCCAAGCCCCGCGGCCAGCACCATGTAGCCGATCTGCGACATCGTGCTGGCGGCAAGCGCTTTCTTGATGTCGTCCTTGGCGCAGCCGACGATCGCGCCGAAGAGCAGTGTCACCGCGCCGACGATGACCACACCGACCTGTGCGGTGGGCGCGAGGTTGAACACGGGGCCGGAGCGCACGATCAGGTACACGCCTGCGGTGACCATGGTGGCGGCGTGGATGAGCGCCGACACCGGTGTCGGGCCCTCCATCGCGTCCCCGAGCCAGGACTGCAGCGGCACCTGTGCCGACTTGCCGCAGGCGGCCAGCAACAGCAACAGCCCGATCGCGGTGAGTGTGCCTTCACCGAGGTGCGGTGCGGCCGAGAAGACACCCGCGAATGAGATCGAGCCGATGTAGGCGAACATCACCATCAGCGCGATCGCCAGGCCGAGGTCGCCGACGCGGTTGACCACGAACGCCTTCTTGGCTGCCGTTGCGGCTGAGGGCTTGTGCGCCCAGAACCCGATCAGCAGGTACGACGCCAGGCCCACGCCTTCCCACCCGACGTAGAGGCCGAGGTAGTTGTCGGCCAGCACCAACAGCAGCATCGCCGCGAGGAACAGGTTCAAATACGCGAAAAACCGCCTACGCTCGGGATCCTCGGCCATGTAGCCGATCGAGTAGATGTGGATCAGCGAGCCGACGCCGGTGATCAGCAGCACGAAACACATCGACAGGGCATCCAGCTGCAGGCCGAAGTCCACGTGCAGGCCGCCGACCGGCACCCACGAGAACAGCGTCTCGTGGACCACCCGGTCTTCGGCGTGACGGCCGAGCATGTCGACGAACAACACCACACCGGCCGCGAACGACGCCAGCGCCGCCAAACAGCCCAGCAGATGCCCCCAGGCATCGGATCGTCTGCCCGCCAGCAGCAGGATCGCGGCACCCGCCAGCGGGAGGGCGATCACCAGCCACACCAGAGTTGTCATGGCCACCTTAGTGTTTCAGCAGACTGGCTTCGTCGACCGAAGCCGAACGGCGGGTGCGGAAGACGGTCATGATGATCGCGAGTCCGATCACCACCTCACACGCGGCGACCACCATGGTGTAGAACGCCACCATCTGGCCGTCCAGATGACCGTGCACGCGGGAGAACGCGACGAACGCGAGGTTCGCGGCGTTGAGCATCAACTCGACGCACATGAACATGACAATGGCGTTGCGGCGCAGCAGCACTCCGGCCGCACCGATCGTGAACAACAACGCCGACAGGTAGAGGTAGTTGTCCGGATTCACGAGTCATCCCCACTGCCGTTGGCCTGGCTGATGGTTCGCTTCTGGAGGACCGCACTAACGGACAGCTCCGACGCGGAGCCGTCTGGAAGGCGGGCGGCGATGTCGACGGCGTTGTTACGCGCGTAGACCCCGGGATTGGGCAGTGTGGTCGGGTATCCGCCCGGCAGAAAGCGCTCGTGTGCCAGCTCACGTTGCGTCTTACGCCGCTCGAACCGTTCCCGGTGCGCCAGCACCATGGCGCCGAGCGCGGCGGTGATGAGCAGCGCGCCGGTCAGTTCGAACGCCCACAGATACTTCGTGAAGATCAGCGCCGCCAGCCCCTCGACGTTGCCGCCCGCGTTGGCCTCCGCCAGTCCGGTGAATCCGTTCACCGACACGCTGCCGATACCTGCGATGAGCAGGACACCGAAACCGACCCCGACCACGATCGCCGCAATGCGTTGTCCCTGAATGGTTTCGACCAGCGATTCGGAGGAGTCGACACCGATGAGCATCACCACGAACAGGAAGAGCATCATCACCGCGCCGGTGTAGACCACCACCTGCACGACGCCGAGGAACAGCGCGCCCTGTGCGATGTAGAAGACCGCCAGCACGATCATGGTGGTGGCCAGGAACATCGCCGAGTACACCGCCTTCGGCGCGGCCACCACGCCGATCGCGCCGAGCACCGCGACCGTGCCGAGTACCCAGAACAGCACCGCCTCTGCCGTAGAGGTGTGTCCTGCGGTGCCCGCGGGGAGCGCGGCGAGGATCTCGACCGTCACTTGGCGTCCTGGGCAATCGGCTTGATGTTGCCTCGGTAGTAGTCCTCGTCGGTGCTTCCCGGCGCCATGTCGTGGGGCGGGGGCAGCATGCCCGGCTGGAGCGGGGCCAGCAGCTTGTCCTTACCCCAGATCAGGTCGGCACGGTTGTCGTCGGCCATTTCATAGTTGTTGGTCATCGTCAGCGCCCTGGTCGGGCAGGCCTCGATGCACAACCCGCAGCCGATGCACCTCAGATAGTTGATCTGGTAAACGCGGCCATAGCGTTCGCCGGGCGAAAATCGTTCATCCTCGGAGTTGTCCGCGCCCTCGACGAAGATGGCGTCGGCAGGGCAGGCCCAGGCGCACAGCTCACAGCCGATGCATTTCTCCAGCCCGTCGGGATACCGGTTGAGCTGATGCCGACCGTGGTAGCGCTTGGCGACCGGACCCGGCTTCTCCGGGTACTCCTCGGTGAGCCGCTTCTTGAACATCGTGCGGAACGTGACCGCGAAGCCCGCGATGGCGTCAAGGAACTTAGGCATTTGACTTCTCCTTTGAAGCCGGCTGCGTGGGCAACGGTGGCACAGGGAATGCGCCCGCATCCACGGCTTGCTCGGGGATCTTCCGAATGGTTCTGGCACGCAAGTTTCTCCAGAACACGAAGAGCACAATCAATACGACGACGGCGCCGACGGTGAGCAGTCCGGTCGTCACTTGGTGGTAGCCCAGGTTACGCAGGGCGCGGGCGGTGGAGACGATCATGATCCACGCGAGCGAGACCGGAATCAGCACCTTCCAGCCCAGCGCCATGAACTGGTCGTAGCGCATCCGGGGCAACGTGGCGCGCAGCCAGAAGAAGAAGAACAAGAAGGTCCACACCTTGGCGACGAACCACAGCAGCGGCCACCAACCGTGGTTCGCTCCGTCCCACATGTTGATCGGCCACGGGGCATGCCAGCCGCCGAGGAACAACGTGGTCGCCAGCGCCGAAACAGTGGTCATGTTGACGTACTCGGCGAGCATGAACATGGCGAACTTGATTGACGAGTATTCAGTGTGGAACCCGCCGACCAGCTCACCTTCGGCTTCGGGCAGATCGAATGGCGCCCGGTTGGTTTCGCCGATCATCGAGGTGAGGTAGACGAGGAACGACGGCAGCAGCGGGAAGACGTACCAGAGGCCCTGCTGGGACGCGACGATGCCGGACGTGGACATCGTGCCCGCGTAGATGAAAACCGCCGCAAAGGACAACGCCATCGCGATCTCGTACGAGATCACCTGTGCGCTGGACCGCAGGCCGCCAAGCAGCGGATAGGTGGAGCCGGAAGCCCAGCCCGCCAACACGATTCCGTACACGCCGATCGACGTCGCCGCCAGGACGTACAGCACCGCGACGGGCATATCGGTCAGCTGCAATGCCGTTCTGTGACCGAAGATCGACACTTCGCCGCCCATCGGGATGACGGCGAACGCGATGAAGGCGGGCACCACCGAGATGACCGGGGCCGCCAGGTAGACGAACTTGTCCACACCGGCGGGGATGAGCCCCTCCTTGAGGGCCAGCTTGACGCCGTCCACCAGCGACTGCAGCAGCCCCCACGGTCCGACGCGGTTGGGGCCAGGTCGCATCTGCATCCAACCGAGCAGCTTGCGCTCGAGCAGAATCGCGACCAGCACGGTCAGCATCAGGAACGCGAAGATCGCGACAGCCTTGATGACGATCAGCCACCACGGATCATGGCCGAAGAGTGTGGGATCCGGATACGTCATTGCAGGTGTCATGATGAAGCCCGCCCGATGGTGACGACGGCTCCGGATGTCACGCCGAGCTGCTGATGCACCGCGGAGCCGGGAGAGTTGAGCGGTAACCACACGGTGCCGTCGACCATGTCCGTGATCGTCAGCGGCAGTGTGATCTCGCCACGGTCGGTGCTAACGGTCACCAGCTCGCCTTCGGCTGCGCCGATCCCCTCCGCGGTCGCCGCCGACAACCGCGCGACCGGCGGCCGTGCGGTGCCCGCGAGATGCCGTTCGCCGTCCTGTAGCCGACCCGCGTCGAGCAGCATGCGCCAACCCGCCAGCACGGCCTGCCCCTTGCCCGGTGGTGTGGGCCGCGACGGTGCCTCCTGTGGGGAAGGGGGTCGCTGCCCGGCCCACAGACCCATGCGCGCCATCTCGTCGCCCGCCACCAACGCGGACGTCATGTTCAGATCAACCCCGAGCTCGTCGGCCAGGAAGGCCAGCACCCGCAGATCGGGTATCGCATTGGTCTGCAGCGAAGGTCCGAACGGCCGAATTCGCCCCTCCCAGTTCATGAACGAGCCAGCCTTCTCCACCACCGGCGCGACGGGGAACACGACGTCGGCGAGCGCTGTGACGGCGCTTTCTCGCAGCTCGAGGCTCACCACGAACGGTGCAGCGTCGATCGCGGCCAGTGCCGCGTCCGGGTCGGGTAGGTCGGCGAGCTCGACGCCTCCGATGAGCAGAGCTCCGAGTTCACCGTCGCGCACCGCGGCGAGAATGCCGGTGGTGTCGCGGCCCGGGGCGGACGGCAGATCGCCGACATTCCATCCGGCGGCTGTCTGTTCGCGGGCCGACGCGTCGCTGACGGGTCGACCGCCGGGCAGCAGACCGGGCAGCGCGCCTGCCTCCACTGCGCCCCGCTCGCCGGCTCGTCGCGGTATCCACGCCAGCCGCGCACCCGTGGCCCCAGCCAATCTGCTTGCGGCGGAGAGTGCTCCGGGCGAGGTGGCCAACCGCTCGCCGACCAGAATGAGCGAGCCGGGAAGCTTCAACTGCGCGTCGTCGGCCAAGCCGTCCAGGGCCGCGGCCTCGCCGCCTGGTGCCGTCGCGATGAGCTGTCCGCGCATCTTGACCAGCGAGCGGGTACCGAGAGGTGCGATTGCCTTGACCTGCAAGCCGTTCTTGCGGACTGCCTTTCGCAGTCTCAGGAAGATGATGGGAGATTCCTCTTCGGGCTCGAATCCTGCCAGCAGCACCGACGGCGCCTTCTCCAGGTCGGCGTAGGTCACTGTCATCGGCACGCCCGCGACATGCGCAGCTAGGAATTCAGCTTCCTCGGTGCTGTGCGGACGGGCGCGGAAATCGATGTCGTTCGTGCCCAATACCATTCGCGCGAATTTCGAGTAAGCGTAGGCATCTTCCACGGTTACCCGGCCGCCGACGAGCACTCCGGTGGTGCCGTATGCCGCGGCCAGTCCGGCGCTCGCCACCCCGAGGGCTTCCGACCAGGAAGCCGGCCGCAGCTTGCCGTCTTCGTCGCGGACCAGTGGCGTCGTGATGCGGTCGCCCTGGGTGGTGTAGGTGAACGCCCAGCGGCCCTTGTCGCAGTTCCACTCCTCGTTCACCTGCGGGTCGTCACCGGCCAAGCGGCGCAGCACTTTTCCGCGCCGGTGGTCGGTGCGCTGGGCGCATCCCGACGAGCAGTGCTCGCACACGCTGGGACTGGACACCAGGTCGAACGGCCGGGCCCGGAACCGGTAGGCGGCGCCGGTGAGCGCACCGACCGGGCAGATCTGCACGGTGTTGCCGGAGTAGTACGACTGGAACGGCTCACCGGGGGCGATGCCGACCTGTTGCAGCGCACCGCGTTCGAGCAGTTCGATGAACGGATCGCCGGCGATCTGATCGGAAAACCGGGTGCAGCGCGCGCACAGCACGCAGCGCTCCCGGTCAAGCAGCACCTCCGAGGAGATGTTGATCGGCTTGGGGAAGGTCCGCTTGACGCCCTCGAAGCGGGTTTCGGGGCGGCCGTTCGACATCGCCTGGTTTTGCAGCGGGCACTCACCGCCCTTGTCGCACACCGGGCAGTCCAGCGGGTGGTTGATGAGCAGGAGCTCCATCACGCCCTGCTGCGCCTTGTCAGCGGCCTCGGACGTGAACTGCGTGTGCACCACCATGTCGGGTGTGCATGTCGTGGTGCACGACGCCATCGGCTTGCGCTGGCCTTCGACCTCGACCAGACACTGCCTGCACGCGCCCACGGGGTCGAGCAGCGGATGGTCGCAGAACCGTGGGATCTGGACGCCGATCAGTTCGGCGGCCCGAATCACCAAGGTGCCTTTGGGCACACTGACTTCCACGTTATCGATGGTGAGATTCACCATCTCCACGGCGGGCTTGTCCGAGGCGGTGCCCGTGTCGACAGTCTGCGTCATCTAGACACCCACCCCTTCCGTGGCCATCAACGTCGAGGCGTGCGGGTCGAACGGACATCCGCCGGACAGGTGCGCGATGTATTCGTCGCGGAAGAACTTGATCGACGATATGATCGGGGCGGCGGCCCCGTCGCCCAAGGCGCAGAACGACTTTCCAAAGATGTTGTCGGAGATGTCCAGCAGCTTCTGGATGTCGTCCTCGGTGCCCGCGCCCGTCTCCAGGCGTTCGTAGATCTGCGCCAGCCAGTAGGTGCCCTCGCGACATGGCGTGCACTTGCCGCAGGATTCGTGTGCGTAGAACTCGGTCCAGCGGCGCACCGCGCGCACCACACAGGTGGTTTCGTCGAAGATCTGTAGCGCCTTGGTGCCGAGCATCGTCCCGACGCCGGCCATGCCCTCGTAGTCCAATGGCACGTCGAGGTGTTCCTCCGTCAGTAGCGGTGTCGACGAGCCGCCCGGTGTCCAGAACTTCAGGGAGTGTTCGGCGCGGATACCGCCGGCGTATTCGAGCAGCTCGCGGAGCGTGATGCCGAGCGGCGCTTCGTATTGCCCGGGGTCGGCGACGTGGCCCGAGAGCGAGTACAGCGTGAAGCCCGGTGATTTCTCCGAGCCCATCGAGCGGAACCAGTCCACCCCGTTGAGCAAGACCGGCGGAACGCTGGCGATGGATTCCACGTTGTTGACCACGGTGGGGGAGGCGTAGAGGCCGGCAACCGCGGGGAATGGCGGTCGCAGGCGAGGCTGGCCCCGGCGGCCCTCCAACGAGTCGAGCAGCGCGGTTTCCTCGCCGCAGATATAGGCACCCGCGCCCGCGTGCACGATCAGTTCGAGGTCGAAGCCAGAACCCTGGATGTCGGTGCCGAGGTAACCGGCCTCGTACGCCTCCGCAACAGCGGCCTGCAGTCGGCGCAGCACGGGGACCACTTCGCCGCGCACGTAGATGAAGGCGTGGTGCGCGCGGATTGCGTACGCCGCGATGATCACCCCCTCCACCAGGAAGTGCGGCGTTGTCAGCATCAGCGGAATGTCTTTGCACGTACCGGGTTCCGACTCGTCGGCGTTGACCACCAGGTAGTGCGGTTTGGCTCCCGCGCCAGTGTCGTCCTGCGGGATGAACGACCACTTCGTACCCGTTGGGAAGCCTGCGCCGCCGCGGCCGCGCAGACCCGAATCCTTCATGGTGGCGATGACGTCGTCGGGGGCCATGCCAAGCGCTCGTTCGAGCGCCTGGTAGCCGTCGTGGCGACGGTAGGTGTCAAGCGACCACGATTCGGGTTCGTCCCAGAACCGGCTCAGAACGGGAGTCAGTTGTGTCATGGTTTCGATTCCGTTGCGTCCGGATCGGTTTCGGGCTTCTTCGGTTTCGGGGGAACGGTGGCAGACGGACCCGGGGCGGGTTGATTCTTGGTGGCTTCGGCTGCCACCTTGGAGTCGTTGGGGGCGCCGTGCGAATCCGCCACTGCGGCAACTTGCGGTGCTTCCATGCCGAATTCCCGCGCGACGCGCAGCCCGGCGAGGGTGGCATCGCCTGCCGGCCCCTGCGCGGCGGCGGCTTCCGGATCAGGCAGGCCCGCAAGGACTCTCGCGGTCTCCTTGAAGGTGCACAGCGGCGCGCCGCGCGTCGGTGTCGGCGTCGGTCCGGCGCGTAAACCATCGACGAGGTCGCGCGCCGACGACGGCGTCTGGTTGTCGAAGAACTCCCAGTTGACCATCACCACGGGG
>Ga0157378_10004460_pt1 | contig 12301 bp, 8 predicted proteins | sample M65metaG_FD_115309 | JGI IMG/M metagenome (GOLD analysis project Ga0157378, IMG submission 115309) | Miscanthus rhizosphere microbial communities from Kellogg Biological Station, Michigan, USA - M6-5 metaG | ecosystem: Host-associated > Plants > Roots > Rhizosphere > Soil | place: USA: Michigan...
CCGGTGAGTTTGGGCGTCTGGTTGCGCGCGATCGCACGACCGGCGGCCTGCAGTCTCTTTATGACTGCCGTCTTGTACGTTTTCTCAGGCCTTGTTCTGTTCAAGAATAATCTCGCGGCTCTGCTCTGGTATGTGTCCGTCGGGGCCCTCTGTTACGTGGTGGGAATGTTGATCCTGCCAGGAGGAAAACGCGTTTTACGCGAATTGCTGGCCGACTGTCAAGCTGCCTTCGGAGCCAAGCAGAAGCTTCAGAATAGTCCCGTACCCTTGGTGTGAGGGCTTGGGATGGGCAATCAGTTCCGGACAACCGGAACGCCAGAAATGCATGGGAGCCGGAAAAATGGGTTTCGATGAATTACCGCTAGTCAGTATCGTAACGCCAGTTTATAACGGTGAACCCTATTTGGTTGAATGCATCGAAAGCGTTTTAGCGCAGACCTATCCTAATTGGGAATATATTATTCAAAATAACTGCAGTCGCGATCGTACGCTGGAAATCGCATTAGAGTATGAAAAGAAGGACAATCGCATCCATGTCTACAATAACCGCGAATTTGTTGGAGTCATAGCAAATCACAATCTGGCGTTCAGACGGATCGCAGCCGACAGCAAATATTGCAAAGTGGTGTCGGCCGATGATTGGTTGTTCCCGGAATGCGTCGCGAAGATGGTGAGCCTAGCGGAAGCGAACCCATCGGTCGGAGTGATCGGATCATACCAACTGAGCGGAGGTACTGAAGACTGGCGAACATGGCGAGTTCGATGGGCGGAACTACCCTATCCAAGCGCGGTAATCCCAGGGCGTGAGCTCTGTCGGCTACAGTTGCTAGGTGGTCCGTACGTCTTTGGAACTCCTACCTCTACCCTCTATCGGTCCGACCTCGTCAAGAGAGGAGATTCCTTTTACCCGAATTCAACACCAGAGGCAGATACCAGTGCCTGCTACAAGTGTCTCCAGGAGACTGACTTCGGATTCGTGCACCAAGTTCTGTCATACGAGAGAATACACGAGATCACAATAAGCAAGAATGCTAAAGAAATAAATGCATATCTGCCATCCAAGATAAATGATTTGCTTGTATATGGATCTTCCTTCATGTCGCAGCTCGAGGCTCAGAACCGTCTCAACAACTTGCTGGAAGATTACTACCGATTCCTGGCGGTGGCTGCAGTGAATCTGAAAGGTGATAAGTTTTGGGCTTATCACAAAGACAGACTCATGGAATTCGGCTATCCGCTTAACGGTCTCAGATTGTGCAAGGCAGTGTCGCTGAAGTTGTTAGACCTGTTATTCAATCCGAAAACCACCATCGAGATACTATTGAAGCGAATGAGAGCCAGGAAGACATAAAGACCACCGGACACTTAACCGGCTCGAATCGACGCAAAAGCGACCTCTTTAAGGAAACGCCGGAGTTTCGACGGAAAAGGCTCGCGAGAGGTACGTAGTAAAGAGAATGTCAAGATTCAGGAAAGTTGGGACGAATGCAGGTTCCCCTTTCTTTGTGAAGGGCCGTACGAGCGGCAAAGACGACGATAATGGAATAATCGCCGTGCGTTCCTGTCGAGCAGAAAGCCCCAGAGGGGAGTAATAACATGAAAGTGGTACTTTTTTGCGGTGGCCTGGGACTGCGCATCCGCGATGCAGACAATATTCCGAAGCCCATGGTCCATATTGGTTATCGGCCGATTCTATGGCATGTGATGAAGTACTATGCATATTACGGCCACAAAGACTTTATCCTGTGCTTGGGATATGGCGCCGAAGTAATAAAGGACTATTTTTTGAACTACAACGAATGCGCCTCGAATGACTTTGTCTTGTCTGGCGGCGGCAAGAGATTGGAGCTGCTCAATAGCGACATCCATGATTGGCGCATCACCTTTGCCGATACGGGAATCAATTCAAACATCGGCCAGCGCCTGAAGGCAGCGGAGAAGTACCTCGGAGGAGACGAAGAATTTCTGGCCAATTATAGCGATAGTCTCACTGACTTGCCGCTCCCTCAGCAAGTCGAGCATTTCCACCAGCAGGGAAAAATCGCCAGTTTTCTCTGTGTCCGTCCAAATCTGAGCTATCATCTTGTTAATTTCCAAGAGGCACGCGGAAATCTGGTGTCCGGGATCCACGCTATAAACAATGGCTCCGTACGAATCAACGGAGGCTTCTTTATATTTAATAAGAAGATTTTTAGCTACCTGCGAGACAAAGAAGAACTGGTTGATGGCCCCTTTCATAGACTTGTCGAAGAAGGACAATTAATTGCCTATCCGTATGACGGCTTCTGGGCCACCATGGATACCTTCAAAGATAAGCAGCATTTGGAAAGCTTGTGTGAAGGTGGTTTCGCGCCTTGGGAGGTCTGGAAGGCAAACGGCAATAATCGATAAGACCATGGTACTGCTCAAAAGCTTATGCGTTCTCTAGGTCTGCTCAGCGATGCATTCGGTTCCCTCAATATCCTCTGCCTGGGCGCACACTCGGACGACATCGAAATTGGTTGTGGCGGGACCATCCTCCAATTGTCCGAGAAGTATCCGAACTGTGTGTTTCATTGGGTCGTATTCAGCGCAATTGGTGTCCGCGAGGCCGAAGCCAAAGACGCTCTCTCCCGGTTCGTTCCAACCGGCCGCCTCAAGGGATCGATGCTGAAAAACTTTCCCGACGCTTTCATGCCCTTCATGGGCGCGGAAGTGAAAAGGGTGTTCGAAGAGCTGAAAGGGGCCGTTTCTCCCGATCTGATTTTCACTCACAATAGGAAAGATGCGCATCAGGATCACCGGCTGCTTTCGGAACTGACTTGGAACACTTTCCGGGATCATCTAATTCTCGAATACGAAATTCCCAAGTATGACGGAGACCTGGGACAGCCGAACGTGTTTGTTCCACTCGAAGCCGAAGCGTGCGAACGGAAAATCAATTACATTTGGGACTCCTTTGCCTCCCAACGCTCTAAACCTTGGTTTCGACAGGATACATTTCTCTCCCTGATGCGATTGCGAGGGATGGAATGCAACGCTTCGAGCGGCTACGCCGAGGCGTTTTATTGTCGAAAATTGGTGCTGTGAAAGCGCAAACCCCGTCGATATACGCGCATGGGAAAAGAAGTCAGGTTTTGTCCCGGCTGACCGCGAGACTCGTATCAAACCGAGTTCGGAGATGTGCCGCCCGGAGAATTTGCCCGCAGCGGGCGAGTTCGGCGTTGCTGATTCTCCCTGACCAGCCCCCCGGTTGACATCCCACTAGGAGCTCCTATGAAAGCAACAGCTGTCTCAGGGCCGCCAAAGTCGCTGTCGCACTTCGTGGCGGACCTGGAGGCGCGGCACCTGTCTTTCATGTTCTTGAGCCTCACGCTGCTAGCGAGCTTTGCCGTACGCGCGAGCGCTTGGCATCACTGGCATACCGGCGCAATAGAGTCCGAAGGCGCGGAGTACGCCAGGATTGCCGAAAATCTACGTAACGGTCAAGGATACGTTGGAATATCGACGCCCGGTACACAATTGGTATTTGCACCCCTCTTCCCTTCGCTCATTGCCGCAGCTTCCCTGATAACCCATAACGATTATGAATTGGCAGGACGCCTGGTCTCGTTTTTGCTGGGTGCACTTCTCCCCTTGCCGGTATTCGCCGTTGCGAATCGTCTATTTCATCGCCGCGCGGCGGTAATCGCTGCGATACTAACGGTTGTTTATCCGGTGTTCGTCAACCTCTCATTTTCAGTATTTTCAGAGGGACCGTACGCGACGATACTCCTGACAGCAGTCTATCTGGTTCTGCACGCTTTCGATCGCCCATCGACCTTAAATTGGTCGTTCGTTGGCGTGGCGTTTGGCGCGGCGTATCTCATGCGGCAGGAGGCCGCCGGGCCTCTTCTTGTCGCCATCCTGTTGGGACTGATTGCCGGAGATGACCCTTCGTTAGTCAAGGCAAAACGAGCTCTAGGCGCACTGGCAGTCTTTATAATCCTGGCCTCACCGCAAGTGCTTTTGCTCTATAAGTCCACCGGCAAGCTTCGCCTCGAAGGGAAAAGTCTAATCAACTACGCGTGGGGCATTCGTGTTTTGAATGCGGGAACGGGTCCCGGAGCGGAGGAGTCGATCCAGGACATCGCCTATGACGCGGCGAATTCAATTAACGACAGACTCGAGGGAACTGGTGTAGGCATGCGTCCCAATGCAGAGATTATCCGTGAGACACATGTCCGCTTTAGAGAGGCGATCAGATTCTTTGGCGAGGCTGTGCATCGGAATACTCCTGAGCTTTTTGCCAAGCTTCGTGAAAGATGGCTTGGCGCGCCGTTCCTGCCGGCTTTGGCCTTTCTGGGTGTACTTCGTCGGCCCTGGCCGCGCCACATAGCGTTCCACCATTTATTCTTCATTTTGGTTCCCGCAACCGCCATCATGACGACCTTCACTGTTGTGCATGCTATCTACGTAAGGAACTATTTTATCTTGGCTCCATTTTTATTGATTTGGGGAGCAAACGGCTTGCTCGAGGTTGCCCGTTGGACGAATAGGAATATCGCAGTTATCTTACAGGGGGTAAGCATATCATCCGTGCCGGGCGGGTTGGCTGCTGGATTGATCGCGATTCTGATGTTAGGTTACGCGTGGAAAGATACGAGAAATCTATATGTGTTTCGAGAGGGTTCCACGGAAAGTCAGGGGGCAAAAGATGCGGGGTTGTGGATCAAGCAGCAGCAGACCCGACGGGTAAGGGTGATGGATGTGCTGGACACGATAGCCTTTCACGCCGATGCAGGTTATGTGCATTTCCCGTCCTGTGCCCCTCAGTTAGCGCTCTCGTACATGCAAAAGGAAAAGGTCGACTATATAATTCTCCGACGCGGATTCAAACAGCCGAAATATTACAAGGATTGGTTGACCTCGGGCAGTATCCCTGACACTCGCGCCACGATGGTTTACGCGACTCGAGACAGTGATCCTAGCGGGATTTTGGTCTTCCGATGGAGTGAGACGGGCCATGGATCGACCGCAGCTGACGCTGTATTTCGCGAATGAACGACAGCGGCTCGAGCCAGTGCGGACTTCCGATTCTCCGCACTGTTTGCGAGCGTCGGCCACATCCAACTTTTGACAGCGGGAGAAACACCGATGGAGATGCGGCCTTTTGGCATTACAGGCATGCAGGTTGGCGTGCTCGGTTTCGGCGCGGGCGAGATCGGTTCTGAAAATACACCGTTTCCAGTGGTGGACCGGATACTGGGCGAAGCACTGGATACGGGGGTAAATGTCATCGACACGGCACCGCTGTACTCGGATAGCGAAGAAAAACTTGGGCGCGCGTTACGCGGAAGGCGCGATCGGTTTTTGCTTTTTACGAAGTGTGGGCGACGGCTGCCCCGCAAAAGTAGTTGGATCGGCTTTCGGCTGCGCGCGAAGAACAAGTTTAGAAGTTGGAAAAACAAAGCAAATTTGCATGAGTTTCAGTGCGCCGAATGGCACCCCCGTCTGCTCGAATGGAACATAGAACAGAGTTTGAAACGCTTGCAGACTGACAGGGTAGATTTGATCCAACTGCACAGTTGCTCGGAAGAGACTTTGCGCCAAGGCGACGTGATTGAAGTCCTAGAAAGAGCACGTAAGGCTGGCAAGGTGCGTCACATAGGGTACAGCGGAGACGGAAAGGCCGCGCTATATGCGGTTCGTTGTGGCCGTTTTGAATCGTTGCAGATCTCGATCAATATTGCCGACCAGGAAGCTCTTGCTTTGACCGTACCACTGGCTCGGGAGCAGGGCATGGGTGTAATCGCAAAGCGCCCGATCGCTAATGTAGTCTGGAAAACCGCTAGACCCGAGAATCGCTATTACCAACCTTACTGGGATCGCTTGCAAGAGCTTCGCTACGATTTCCTACAAGACGGACGTGCTCTTGAAATAGCAGTAAGATTCCCGCTAAGTATTTCTGGGGTACACACAGCAATCATCGGGACGACGAATTCGGCACATTTCCGCCAGAATGTCGACTTCGCGGCTGCCGGGGTTCTGGATGAAAGCCAATTGGAGGCGATACGCACTCGCTGGAAGAACGTCGCACGGATTGAGTTGGAAAAGGTTAAGGAATTGGATGGAGGACGTTTTACCGCGGATCCAATGCTCCAAGCCGATACTGACGCCAACTCAACCCGGCGCGCCTAAGCGCACAGGTTGGGCGAAGCCAAGAGGACTCGGAAGGACATTTCTCGGCTCCGTTGACCGAGGCCGTCAAAAGTTCCCTCCAAATAAGTAGCAACGAGATCTGCCGCAGGCTCAATGAATGAGCGAAAGCGCTTCAGGGAAAACAGTTCCTCGGAAGGGCCTAACGCGCATAAGCGCCTTGTGAATGAACCCCAACCGAAGGAGCTTGAAGAGTGCAACCGCGGAGGCTCCTGAGCTCATGGAGATACCTGTGCTTGAACGCGCCGAAGTTCTATTGAACAGGCGCGCTCAAATCGTCGGAGGCATTGTTGCCCTTTGCGGACTGATTTGGCGCCTCTACTACGGTTCAGAATTTTATTTGAACCCCGATGAGGCGATGCATTACACGGTAGCCGCAGATAGTTGGCATGGGTTGATTGGATTCTATCGCAACGCGACACGCCTCTTTCATCCCCCCTTGTTCATTCCTGTTTTGCAAGGGATGTTGATTTTCGGACGCTCCGAATGGATTCTTAGGCTGGTGCCAGCCATATCTGGAGCGCTGTTTCCCTGGATCATTGCGCTCTGGGTGCAGCGCCTAACAGGCAAAGTAGCGGCCCTTTGCGCTCAGCTACTTCTCACCTTTTCACCGGCCCTGATTGGCCTCAGTGCGGAGGTGCGGGCCTACACGTTGGCGTTCCTATTCCTCTCGATCTGCTTGTTGTTGTTGGAAAAAGCGCTGGAGCACGGCAGCCCCTGCTACATGGCTTGGTTCCATGTTTTTCTCTATCTGGCGATCTTGACGGAGTACTGCGTTGCATGGTTTGTGGCCTCTTTGGGAATCTATGCGCTGTTGCGCCTCTGGACGAAGTCGGCATCGCGCAGACTGCGAACGACTTGGATACTCGGGCAAGTGGGTGCATTAACCCTTTATGGATTTTTATATTTTACACAGATTGCAAAACCGTCTTCGGATGCCGGGTTGGCGGGGGTATACAGCACGTGGCTGCAACAGGCTTTTCCAGAATCCCACGAAAACTTACTGCAATTTGCGCTCAAGGGCACCTACCATCAATTCATTTTCATGCTACAAATACGTTTGCTGGCTGTCGTTGGGGCAATTGCTTTCCCTTTTGGACTCTATAGGCTCTGGAGAGACAAGTCACCGTTGCACGCACTTCTGCTAGTTTTGCCATTTTGCGTGGCATGTGTCGGTGCAATATTCTACCTGTTCCCGTATGGCGATACGCGGCACACGGCCTTTCTTGGTATTTCGATCGGCGCAGTTTTGGGCACCGCTATTGCGCGCGTGGCTAGAAACCGCATGCTCCCGATCTCGATCGTTGCTTTACCGATGATTTTCATCTGGAATTCGCTGGCGCCAGATTCGTCCTTAACCATTCCTCGTTATAGGCATCATCTATCCGCCATGCACGAGGCGGTCCAGTTCCTCGGCACTAGTGTGCCGCCAGACTCTGTCATCGTGACCGATGTGGGTACGGATCTCACTTTGGGCTACTACCTTGGGTGTCCGGACTATTTATATGACGACGCCAGTGAACCTTATCGCATGCGTCAGTGTGCACGCTTCCATTTTGTTATCGCACCGACGTTTGAGTTTGGCGGAATGGCAGACCTCAGGAATACCTTAGCGCACATACAAGCCAAGTATCATTTGGAGCGGCCGGTTTGGGTGGCGGCTGGCGGATTTTCTAATCATGTGGCAAATCCTGTTTCTGAGGGCAGACCATTCGGTCAAACCATGGCGATCTTCAAGGATTCGGATTTGCCAGCCGCGCCAGCAGTCGGCCCCTGAAAGTGCCACCGCACGGCTGGTTCGAGTTTAGCTGCCATCGTAAAACGCGAGATACGCATCGGGATCCTTCTACGACTCTACAGTTGCGCTGATGGATAGACCGTTTTTGCAGAACGCCACGGGGTAGAACGCTTCACCCGCGCGATGGAGGAAGTAAGATTTGCGAAACTTCATGGGTGAGATTTCAGCCACTACGGTTCTTCTCGCGCTCTGGTTAAATCTTGAACCCGTTGCGCATGCTCAGGAACTACGTCTCAAGATTGAGCGGTACTTGAACGTTCAGATGCTCGAGAATGGTTTCAGCGGTCAAGTTCTTATCGCGCACGGCGATGAAGTACTTGTCAACAAGAGTTTTTTGCCACCTCCGGGCTCCGGCAGTGACCTCCGGAAAGCCCAAGAAAGATTTCCGGCGGGATCTATTGCAGAGCAATTCATCGCTGCCGCAATTCTCCAATTTGACGTAAGGGGTCAAGTGCGGCTCGACGCTCCGATTTGCGACTACATCGCCAACTGTCCCGGTGATTGGAAGAAAATCCACATTTTAGATCTCCTCACACATTCTTCCGGACTTCCAAGCCTGCCTGCCGTCTCCCCCTGCGTCGAGGGTGGGACTCCCAAACCATCAGCGGTTATTGCAATGCTTTCAGGAAAGCCTTTGCTTTTTGCACCGGGGAACCGCTTTAATTTCAATAGCTTGGATTACTTCTTCCTGTCAGCTGTGATTGAAGAGATTTCCGGTCAGCCAACAAGCGAATACCTCGATCAACACATTTTCCATCCCCTCCACATGGCCCAGACCGGATATTTAGTCCCCACTTCGCCGCAGAAGTGTACTGACGGTGAGCTTCAGACATCCTCCTTTTCCGGGGAACTGTACACATCCAGCGACGATCTCTATCGATGGAACCACGCGCTATCCACCGGCAAATTCTTGCCCAAGAATTCTCTAAACCAAATGTATACGCCCTACATAGACGGCCATGGTTTCGGATTAAAGATCTTGAAGGAATTCGACAGGAAAGTTGCTGTCCAGAACCATGAGTCTGATTCGAATTCCGTCTCGATCCGTATGTATCCGGACGACGACACTTGCGTCATAGTCGTTTCTTGGGTGCACGGGGTCGCCGCTTCAGGGCTGAACCACGGACTCGGCGCCCTTCTCTTCCCCAAGCAACCGAGCGTCCGTCACCATCACTGAGACCTCTTTCCAAAAAGAAACTGAACCTCACCTCATGCCCCGGCAATCCATAAAGGAAAAAATCTGGCAACGTAGTACACTAGGTTCGACATCAGTCCCAACGGTTCTCCTATAGGGCTCGTGGTAGGTTTATAACTCCTTTATTTGCAAGCAGATAGTTTGGCCGCAAACGGTAGTGCTGGTCCGTAACTTGCTAGGGTCCACGATAGGGCTCGATCCGGGCGACCCCTGTGGTGTAAGCATTGGCACCAATAAGGGGGCTAGCTGTCAACAATATGTGCGCACTTGGGCGTTATAGCTCGCCGCGTCGTTCTGAAGAATTAGCTGGCTCGAATAAAACAGACTCGTCCCGTAGGCGTCCGTTGGGATTCAATCCGTTGTTTTGCACCAGTGTAAACCTCCAAATGAAAACAGCCATTCGTAGTCTTAGCGTGCTTCTGCTTCTTACCGTTTTAGGTCCAGCGATCACTTCCACTTGGGCGCAAATCAACATAACCACCCAACGGTACGATAACGCGCGGACGGGTGCGAATCTAAATGAAACCATCCTGAATACTTCAAACGTGAATTCTTCGCAGTTTGGGAAGTTGTATTCCTATGTGGTGGATGGCTCGGTGCAGGCTTCGCCTCTATACGTTTCTAACCTGGCCATACCGGGACGTGGCACTCGCAACGTTTTGTTCGTGGTCACCATGAACGATGTGGTCTACGCCTTTGATGCCGATTCGAACGCCACCAATGGGGGGATTCTGTGGAAGGTCGATTTCAGGAATCCGGGCGCGGGTGTGTCTCCGATCCCCATCGTGGACATCGTTAACGACAACAACCTCAACATCGTGGGCAACGTGGGAATCGAGAGTACGCCCGTGATCGATTCGAGTTCGAAAACAATGTATCTCGTTGCCAGAACCAAGGAGGTTTCGGGGGCAACCACTAATTATGTAGCCAGGTTGCACGCCTTGGACATCACGACCGGTGCTGAAAAATTTGGCGGGCCCGTGATCATCCAAGGATCGGTGCCCGGAAATGGGCTGGGCAGTTCGGGCGGAACATTGACTTTTGATCCGCTGATTCACAATCAGAGATCCAGCCTGGCGCTGGCGAATGGTTTGGTCGTTTTTTCCTGGGCCTCACACGAGGATTTCGGAGCCTGGCACGGATGGGTGTTTGCCTATAACGCGCAGACTTTGCAGCAATCAAGTATTTTGTGCGTGAATCCCAATACCGGGGGTGGCGGTATCTGGATGTCGGGGCGCGCGCCTGCGGTGGACTCGGCCGGCAATCTCTACTACGCCTCAGGCAACGGTGATTGGGACGGTTCCTCTAGCTTTGGCGACAGCATCATGAAAATAGCCACCACCGGTGGCACCCTCTCCCTCGTTGACTATTTCACGCCGGATGACTATGCCACGCTGCAAGCGAATGACCTGGACCTCGGTTCCTCCGGCCCGCTCTTGATTCCCGGCACCAATCTCTTGATTCACGGTGGCAAGACAGCGACTTTCTACGTGATGAGCACGGCCAACCTTGGGCACGAAAGGGCAGGAAATAACCAAATTGTTCAACATTTCTCGACAACCGGAACGGTTGTCCATTCTGGACCGGTCTTCTGGAACAGGACGACAGACGCTGGACCAACACTCTATGTTTGGCTAGAGAATACCACCTTACAGGCTTTTCAGTTCAACGGCAGCAGCTTCAACCCGGCACCCATTTCGCAAAGTAGCATCGTTGCTCCGGCGGGGCACTCGGCGGGTGTATTAACCCTCTCAGCCAACGGCAGCACGCCGGGCAGCGGCATCATTTGGTCCTCCATGCCCATCAGTGAGGATGCAGACCATGGCGAGCATACGGGGCTGCTCCGCGCTTTCGATGCCAACAATCTATCCACGGAACTATGGAACTCAGAAATTAACTCTGCGCGGGACGCGCTGGGAATTTGGCCAAAATTCAGCTCTCCCACGGTCGCTAACGGTCGGGTTTACATGGCCTCATTTCCGAGCAATGGAGTGAGCACAACAGCGGTCTCGGTCTACGGCCTTCTCACGGATTTCTCCATTTCGGCTTCCCCTTCGAGCAACTTTGTGGTTCCAGGCGGAACCGTCAATTACACGGTCAACACAACCGCGACCGCAGGTTTTTCTGGCTCCATTGCTTTGAGTGTGAGCGGGTTGCCGGCGGGGGCGACGGCGAGTTTTTCACCGGCGACGGTGACGGGAACGGGGAGTTCGACGTTGACGGTGACAACGACAGGGAGCACGCCGGTCGGGACATCGACGCTGACGATTAGGGGAACCGGTGGAAGCTTGACGCATACGACGACGGTGAGTTTGGTAGTGAATACACAACTGCCACCGCCGGACTTTACGATCTCGGGGAGTCCCAGCACGCAGACCGTGATTCAAGGCAATGCGGCGACATACACGACGACGATTGGATCATTGAACGGGTTTGGCGGGGTAGTGACGCTCGCTGCGAGCGGGTTGCCGACGGGGGCGACGGCAAGTTTTTCGCCGGCGACGGTGACGGGAGCAGGAAGCTCGACGTTGACGGTGACAACGACAGGGACTACGCCGGCGGGGACGTCGACCTTGACGATTACGGGCGCCAGCGGGAGTGTGACGCATACGGCGACGGTGACGCTGACAGTGACGGCGGCAGGGAGAGGAGTGATCAGCATCGACTTTGTGGGGCAAGGGACAGCCATGGGGAGTACGGAAGTGGCTGGGGTGGTGGCGAAGGCGAACTGGAACAACGCCAACGGGCAGTCGAATGCGACGGGACAAGCGTTGGTGGATGAGTCAGGGACGGCGACGGGCGCGAAGGTGGTATGGAACACGAACGGGATATGGAATTTGGCGATTACGGATACAGCTGGGAACGCGCGGATGATGCGGGGATATCTGGACACGGTGGGAGGGACGACCACGGTGACGGTTTCGGGTCTTCCGACGAATTCTGCGGGATACGATGTGTATGTGTATGCGGATGGAGATAACCCAGCCACGCGGACGGGGGGGTATCAGATCAGCGGAACGGGGATCACGACGACGAGTGTGAACCTGACGGATGCAGCGAACACGAATTTCAGCGGGACCTTCACGCAGGCGAACAATTCGAACGGGAACTATGTGAAGTTCACGATAACG
>Ga0157378_10004461_pt1 | contig 12297 bp, 10 predicted proteins | sample M65metaG_FD_115309 | JGI IMG/M metagenome (GOLD analysis project Ga0157378, IMG submission 115309) | Miscanthus rhizosphere microbial communities from Kellogg Biological Station, Michigan, USA - M6-5 metaG | ecosystem: Host-associated > Plants > Roots > Rhizosphere > Soil | place: USA: Michigan...
CGTGTTTTCAAATCAAACCTGTTTTCCAGGTATTCGTACGCGGTATAAATTTTCAGCCGGTGAAAAATGGGAACAAAAGTAATACACAGTATTACCATCGCCAGCGGCAAACCAAAATAGTATTGCACAAAACGCATTCCGTCGGTGTATGCCTGTCCCGGCGCCGATAAAAAAGTAACGGCACTCGCCTGTGTACCCATAATGCTCAGCAATATCAGCCACCAGGGCATGCTGCGGTTGCTGAGAAAATAACCATCCAGGTTTTTGGTAGTGCGGCTTTTATACAGACCCCATGCAATGATGGCAGCTAAAGTAACAGCGAGTACTATCCAGTCGGCACGGCTCATGCAAAATAGTTGGTAAAAAGAGTGAACAGTATCACCTGCAACAGCAGAAAAGCCAGCACAAACAGGTACCAGGCATTCCAGGTGGCAAATAAAGGTGGTTTATCTTCCTGCATTGGAGTATTGAGTATTTAGTACAAAGTATATAGACGTCAGCGTTAATAGGATTTTCTTTTGCTTCCTGGTCTCTTGTCTCAATACTATATACTAAGTACCGAGTACCCATCTCACCTCATTTCTTCCTGCCACTGATCATCGCGGCGGCCAGCAACCCCAATGCAAGACCAATCAATAATCCAATCCGCACCCGTTTAATAAAAATGCCGAGCAGCAGGCCGAATACAATTGCAATCACAAACCCTATCTCCCTCCTGCTTTGCGAAGAATTCGCCATATCTAAAATCCTTTTTTATGGTTCAATGCAATTAAGTTGGCCAGTAAACGATAAGCGCCCGGAACGCCTGCGGGTAATTCGCGGAAAAATACCAGTCCCGTATAAGTGAAATTGCCTTTGCCATATTTGGTTGTAATCAGGCTTCCCGCATCGTCGTTCTCCCCTTCATCGTGCATCGCAAAAATAGTTTCATAATGGCTATCAGGGCTGGCTGCATGATAAATGCTGCGCTCCTGTATCCAGCTATCAAAATCTTTCGCCGTTATTTTATTGGGATAGTTCAGTATAGGATGGGCAGGCTGCAATATTTTTACCTCGGCCTTCTCATCGGTTACACGTACTCTTGACACAGCAAATGGGTAAGGCCCTATTTTCGCCCTGGCATTTCCCACCTGATCCGAAGTATTGTATTGCACAATAAGATTACCACCGTTTTCTACATACCGCATCAGTTTATTATAGTAAGTAATCAGCGATGCCTTGATATTATAAGCCCGTACACCGGTAATAATGGCATCATATTGTGAAAGGTTGGCGTTTGCGAGGGTATTATCGTTCAGAATGCTCACTTCGTATCCCATCTGCAGCAGCGCCTCAGGAATATAATCGCCCGCACCTTCAATATAACCAATCTTTTTACCTGCCGTTTTCAAATCAAGGTTGAGCACATTAAATACCGGTAGTTTAAAATAACTGATATTGGGAATATGATCGTAATTGATGCTTTTGATAAGACTGGAATAATTCTCTTTACCGGCTGCTACCGACAGTAAAAACGATTGTTTGCCGTTTTCACGTTCCTTCGCTATTGGTTTCAGTTGCACGTCAAGATCCATTTCCTGGCCTTTCTTCAATGTGTCGGTGGGGACTGCGTTCACAATATCGGCCTGCCATCCCTTGCCCGGCACTATCTTCAGCATTGGCTTTAGCACATCTTTCATTGCCCGTACGGTTACGCGTATACTCTGCGGTGTTTCGGCAGCAGACAGCAGCAGGTTTTTATTGGGCGTAATCACAACCGGCGGTACTACCGGAACGGGCTGATACACTTCTCCCTTTACCGGATCTGTATATTTTTGTTTCAGGGGGCGCACGATATCAAAATCGTGTCCTTCTATATTCAATAAAAAATGTGCTGCATAAGCCGGCAAACTTTCCGCATTACCGATCAATTGCTGATCATTGATTTCAAAATGCCCTTCTTTCATTTCATTCTTTAGCCAGTAAGGTTGCGAAACCGATGAATCGGGCGAGATATAGATTTGTCTGCTTAAAGAAAAATTCTGGTTAGAAGCCAAAGCTGTATCCAGTTTTACAACAAGATCATTGAGCATAATTTTTTTCAGCCGGATAGCATTTCCATTACGGTTTACCAATGAGAAACCAACGCGTACGGAATCTGTTTGTACCAATTGTGCATCGGTGGTAGTGAGTTCTGCAAATAAACCACTGCAAGCCTCAATGATATCCTGCACTTCTTTCAGCTTCTGTTTTTTCCAGTATCCCTCGGGCAGGGCTGCAATCATATCATACAAATCAACGAGTTGTTTAACAGATTTGCCCGGATAAAAAAGCGAATATGATTTGAATATGCTGTCCAGTTTTTCGTGTATCGCAGCAGCCCCTTTAACTCTTTCCCAACTGGTAGTAACACCATCCATCAGATCATTTACCGGTGCATCGCCTTTCCAGGTAGAAAAATATTCCAAAGCCATGCCCCGTTGGCGGGCCACCCCAAAGCCCTGGCTTTTATGCTGACTGCGGCTTTCGGCAGCTATTTCACCATAACTTTTACCGAGCACCGGGTTGAAAACGCCCACATCTGTTTTATATTGATCATTGGCAGTAGTATTGGTACCACCAAAATTGAACGTGTTCCATAATACCCTTTTTGCCTGCCAGGGTTTTACATAGGCCAGTTGCTCCGGAAACCTGGCAGGATCCGCTGCCGCGGTAAATGCTTCCACCGCCAATAATGCCGATGCAGAATGATGCCCGTGTCCGGCCCGGCTATCCTGCGGAAATCGTGTTATAATTACATCCGGTTGAAATTTGCGGATAACCCAGACCACATCGCTCAATATTTTTTCTTTATCCCATTTTTTCAGCGCCTCATCGGTGCTTTTTGAAAAACCAAAATCATAAGCTCTTGAAAAAAATTGCTCGGCCCCATCAATTCTTCTGGCTGCCAGCAATTCCTGTGTGCGTATCATACCCAGCTCAACACCCTGTTCATTGCCAATCAGGTTCTGGCCGCCATCGCCCCTGGTCAAAGACAGATAGCCGGTGCGGTATAGCTTTTCTTTTGCCAGCCAGGCAAGCAGGCGGGTATTTTCATCGTCCGGGTGTGCCCCTACGTATAAAACGCTTCCCAGCACGTCCAGCTTTTTTAAACTCAATAAAATATCTGCGGAAGATAATACCTGTGGTGCCTGTGCCAAACTGCGCGGGACCGTCACCGTAATGATCAATACAAACAAAAAAAATTGCTTCATTCGCTATTTATTTCGATAAACTTAAGACTCCTGAACACTACGGCTGCAACCTTAAAAATGCGCATTACAGACAACATAACCCAGGCCCGGGGCCGGCAAATTATGTAAAATGATGATTAACCGTTTGCCGCCTGTACTATTCCGCCACTTATTCTCCTGCCAGAAAAACGGCATTGCAAAAAAGCAACTTGCCATTTTCCCAAAAGCTCCTGAACAGAATATCGTCAGCAAAAAATACAACACTGCCCCTTCCCATGTCAACGGTACCAAACAGGGTACCGTCTTTTAACTTTTCTTTTAGCTTGTTGCCGGTGAAGCCGCTCACATAATTGTCTTTTTTTATGACGCCTACATTCCAGCCCTCTTTCAGAAACTCGTAAATATTATCGTCCTGCCTGAGCGTATAATAATAATCAGGATAGCCAAATGCCAGCGGATGAGAATTATCCAGTTCTACCCTGAATATGGAACCGGGTATACTATTGGTAATATATTCCTTTTCGCGATCGTCATATTTTTTTAAAAGGCTGTAGTCATCTTTTTTTTCGTCTTTGTCCTTATCTTTTTTATCATCGCCGCTGCCTTTTATTTTGAAACCCCATTCTGTGGTGCTCATTTGCGCCACTGCGTTTTCAAGCGCAATGATTTTCCCGCCCCGGCGCACCCATTCTTTCAACTGATCATTTTTATCTTTCTGCGTGAAGATGGTATAAAAACCATCCGGTATTATCAATACATTGAAATCAGAAGCCATCATCCGGCTGAGGTCTTCCGTATTGATCAGGGTAACCGGATATTCAAGCTGCTGATCGAAAAGATGCCATACTTCGCCCATTCCGTTGGAAGAAACTTCTTTGCCTGCGAATAAAGCAACCCGGGGTGCATGTATAAAACGCACTTTATCTGAACCGATATCAAATCCCTTATCAACAAAACCGGTCGGTACGGCCGCAATGCCCACATTATTTTTGGCAGCAGCGTTCTTAACAATCGATTCGAGGTTCCTGCCGATACTATAGTTGGATGCTTTTGCAATAATGAGTGAACCTCTTTCAAATTCGTTGTCACCTACTTTGAAAGGTTGTTCTGCATAGCGCACTTTAATACCGCTTTTTAACAACGATGATAAAAAACAGGCACTTCCCATACCGTTCCATCTCACCACGTACGCATATGTATTTTCAAAAGATGCTGTTGCCGTTAGTTGTTCTGTAACAGGATTTGTTTTTCCTAGGGCAGGTGCATATTCTTTTAACCCGTATGCTTTCAAACCATATACAAAGGGCAGGCTCCATGCGGTAATATCGTAAGTAGCTGAATCACTTAACTTAGACGTTCTTTCAAACAATACTTTAATGAGGTTGCTTTTGGGCTGGTTGGTATTAATCACAATATCCCCGGCTGTTGCTTTAAACGTTTCTGTTTTACCATTCAGGTAATTCAGTCCGTTAAAGCTGCCATTGCTGGCATACGACCAATCAATATTATTTTTTGACAACAGTTTTTTTAAGCGTTCAAGCCGATCTGTACCGTCGGTTTTAAGTATATAACTTTTGAATTCACCAGCCGGCGTCTGAATGGCGGCAGAAAAATATTTCCGGTATTCACTGATCAGCTTTGCTGCATTTTTAGAAGCAGTCTCAATGGTAGACATACCGGTGGTAAAATGATGTATCAGCCGATCGTGCAAGGTAAGCGTATCACCATCATCCTGTACAACGGCCAGGCCGCCGCGGCTGTGTCCGCCCTGCTCGAAAGTCATTCCGATGGAGCCGTTATAAATCGGGTAGGTATCACCGTAACTGGGATAAAAAAGATCAAATCTTTCTTTTGTAAAATACAACCAGCCGTTGGCATCAAAATGTTTGGCATTGTTGCGGCCAATCATGCCCTGGAAATTGCGTTGCCAGGGCGTGATCACTTCATGAAAAGGTTCTGCTGCCGGCGCAAAATAATAGGGCTGATTATATCCCTGTTCGTGAAAATCTACATGTATCTGTGGCAGCCATTGGTTGTATTTCAACATGCGTTGCTGCGATTCAACCTGCGTTTGCCAGGCCCAATCCCGGTTCAGATCGAAATTGTAATGATTGGTGCGGCCGCCGGGCCAGGGCTCCATATGCTCTCTTGCTACCGGGTTGGCATTGGGTGCTTTCCCCTGCACCTGGTTTTCCCAATTAACATAACGGTCACGCCCATCCGGGTTAATACAGGGATCCAATATGACCACGATGTTTTTCAACCACTCTTTTGTTTCGCTATTGGAGGGATTAACCAGTTCATATAAAGTAAGCAGGGCGGCTTCTGAAGACGATGGCTCATTGCCATGCACATTATAACTGAGCCATACAATCACCGGCGCTTCTTCGGAAGGCGCCACGCGGTCAGCCGCCGAACCCGCCAGCCGCAGATTATTTTTTCTGATATTTTCCAGGTTGGCCAGGTTTTCCTTTGATGCGATATACGCCAGCAGCAGGGGCCGGCCTTCATTCGTTTCCCCGTATTTTTCCAGTTTTATCATTGCAGGAACCTGGGCGGCCAGGTAACTGACATAATCAACAATTTTATAATGCGGTGTAAACCGGCTGCCAAGCGGGTAACCGAGAAATTCATCGGGCGATTGCAATTGCGCATAACCGGTTGCTATAGATGCAGCAAAAAAAAATGCCAGCAAAAATTTTTTCATGTTGTCTTTTTACATTTTTTTGGAAGATACGGATTCAGCAAGGCAGACCAACCGCTTAAAAATTGCGGAGTGAATGTATGAAACAAAGCAACACAAAAAAAGCAGCCCATTTGAGCGGACTGCTTTTCGATATGCTGCTTGATTGTCAATAATAGTTCAGGTGTAATTCTACCCGGCGGTTCTGGGCACGTCCTTTAGCAGTTTTGTTATCGCCCACAGGATTGTCCTGGCCATGCCCGGTGGACACCAGCCTGCTTTGTTCAATCCCTTTGCCTGCCAAATATTTTTTAACTGCGTCCGCCCTGCCCTGGCTCAGTAACTGGTTTTTATCTGCCTTACCTGTATTATCGGTATAGCCGTCGATATTCAGCTTCAAATCTTTTGTATCTTTTAGTATAGCCACCACTTCGTTCAATGGCTTAAACGATTTGGCCAGGAGCACCGTTTTACCGGTGTTAAAGAAAATATTTTTTGCCGCATATTCCAGTTTCTTAATCACTTCCGGCTTAATAACAGGGCAACCGTTATTAGCTGCATCACCTGCCAGATCAGGACATTTATCTTCCTCGTCATTTACGCCATCTTTATCGCGATCAGGTATCGGGCAGCCCTGATAACGCGCTAATCCGGCAATATCGGGACATTTATCTTCTTCATCATTGATTCCATCTTTATCGCGATCCGGAACCGGGCAACCCTGGTAACGCGCCAGGCCCGCAACGGTAGCGCATTTGTCATCTTTATCCGGTATGCCGTCCCCATCCGTATCCGGGCAGCCGTTAAATTTAGCAAGACCAGCGATATCGGGGCAGGCGTCAAGCGAATCAATAACACCGTCTGCATCGCGGTCTTTCGGGGCTTCCATTGCCGGTGGCGGTGGCGGAGGCGCCATTATTTTCGGTTCTTTTTTATTAGCTATATTACCCGCAACCCCAATGCTGTAGTAAAGATGATTGGCTGTGTTTTCTGTAATGCTCATGCGGTATTGCGCATTGATAAAAAGAAAAGCTTCATCATAAAAATTTACCTGTACACCAACACCCAATGGCACAATAGCGCCGTAATACCCCTTGTATTTGGATGCGCCTGCGCCGGCACTCACATAAGGTGTGAACCAATATTTGTCGGAAAGCAATTTGGCGTTTACCGAAACATCCGCTTCCAGGAGTAAATTGTCATTCCCGAAAGGAGCTTTACCGGAAATGGGATAATCGAGAAATGATCCTCCCAGTCCAACTGATAAATCAAGGTGTTTGCTGATGCCATTCAGGTAATTGACTGCAAGGCCGGGTGCCATATTCTTAAATTGACCGAGTTGTTTATCCCTGATAGCCCGGTTTAACCCAAATTTATTCAGATAACCCGCTCCGTTAAAATCATTGAAGAGAAAATTAACCCCGAGAAGAGGTTGTTTTATGTAGTTATTGTCCTGCCCAAAAGCCACCTGAAGCAGGCCCGGCGTAAGCAGGAACATAAGCAACCATTTCTTCATAACGGATAGTTTAGTAATGGGATAGTTTTAGCAATGGACAAAAATAACGGGTAGCTATCAAAACGTGAAATATTTATTAACGGGTGTTATTTTATTCAGGCAGGCTGTCTTTATCCACTATTTCAACTTTTACCCGCGTCAATCCACGTTTTAAATAGCCAAGTTTTGCCGCTGCTGCTCTCGACAAATCTACGAGGCGTTTGTTACGGTGATGAAGCCGGTCGGTCACTTTCACGATTACCGATCTTTTGTTGCGCAGACTGGTCACTTTTACCCATGTGCCCATTGGCAGAGAGTTGTGTGCGCAGGTCATTTTATTCTTATCGTACAATTCTCCTGATGCCGTAGGCCTGCCCTGGAATTTATTGGCATAATAGCTGGCGGTACCATATTGGATACCGGGGTGTTTTCGATGACCGGCCTTGCCCGGGACACGTGTTTGTGCAAACAGGCTTGTTGCCGTTAAAAAAAACGGCAGCAGCAGGCCCAGTAAGTTTTTCATTAAATAACAGGTTTATTGGAAAAATAGCGTTCGCTCAGCATCTTGTCCTCGTTATAAATATCGTCATAAAATTTAACACGGCCATTGATGCCTGTGCAACCAATATAACGTATGAAAACGGGCACCTTTGTTCTTACCGGTATAACGTGTTTTTCTTTTCTTTTCAAAAAGGCTTTCAGCGAGTCTGTTTTGAACGTGTTTACATTAGGTGCCGCATTCAGGCTGTCGTTGCTAATCAGGAAATGGGCCAGCTTATCCCATTGCTGCACACGTACGCAGCCATGACTCAGTGCGCGTGAACTGCGGGCAAAATAATACCGTTGATTGGTATCGTGCATGTAAACACTGTACTTATTATTGAAATTAAATTTCAGTATACCCAGCGCGTTGTCATCGCCGCTGCCCTGTATTACTTTATATGGAATACCCTTTTTATATTTTGCCCATTTAACGCTGGAAGTAAACACCTCGTCTCCCTTGTCGTTCGTAAGACTATATCCTTTTTTCTTAAGATAATTGGTGTCTTTTTGCAAACCTGGCAATACTTCCTTTAGGATGATACTTTCGGGGATGGTCCATTGCGGATAGGTTACCATATCCGTTATTTTACTGGTCAGCAGTGGCGTACGTGTAAGCGGCTTGCCAACTACTATTTTTGATTCCAGAGCAAGGGTATCATCATTCCATAGTTGCAGGTAAAACCCCGGCAGATTTACCCAGATATACTGGTGGGGCAGCGTATCGGGCAACAGTTTATAACGATCCAGATTAACCGCAATTCTTTTGAATCTTTGCCAGTCGCTGTTGTTCAGGCTGTTTACCGTTTTTTCACCAATTCTGCCGGTAACCGGTATATTATTTTGTTTCTGGTATTTGCGGATACCTTCCCTCAGCAGCCCTGTATCGCCTGCAGCCTGAATCATCCCAAGTTCTGACAACCTGGCCGCCACCTGTTTCATCAATGAAGCCGAATCCTTGTTGGGATAAAAAACATAGGTTGCCTTTTTCAATTGGGCGGAATCAAGAAATGCCGGGATAGCCGCTTTCAAATCAGTATAGCCTTTTAATTTCGGTTCCAGTTGTTCCAGCGACCCACGTATGTTTTTTTGCGCCAATGCCTCCTGGAAATGATGTACAAAAAAACTGTCGGTAACCAGTGAATCAACCCGGAGGGTCACACTGTCCTTAACCAATCGGCCCAGTTTGAGATCGTGTGCCATACCCAGGTAGGCATCTGTAAGCATGATATCGGCACGCGCCCATAACGCGGCATTTTTCTTGTGCAGCGAGTCGGACGCCATTCCGGAAAATATATTGGCCAGGGAGGGAAAATTATAATCAGAGGGAAACAATCCATATAGTTTTGCATCGTGTACCAGGCTGTACATTGAATCGGCAGTGCTGGTCCATTTTTCGTCGCTGCTCCAGATAGGATGGAAATCACCTTCTTCATATATTTTGTTCAGGAGATCGGCATGCAGCAAAAAAACGGAATCGTTTAATTTGCCCTTGTTTTCTGTAACATATTTGTTGGTGATCTGTAAAAGTTCAGCTACTTTTCCGTCTATCTTTTCAGGAATTTTAACCACGGCTACTTCAGGCGGTTTAGCAGGCTCGATGTTGTTGCAACTCAGCAGGCAGCCGATGATAAAAAAAGGGCATAATCGCTTCATTTGCAAGAAAAAAAACTGGCAGGGGTTCGTATTCCTCATATAATATGTAAAAAGATACTGTAATTTCGGAAAAACCAAATTTTATCAATGAATTTACCCAGACGACCCCGTTTTTTATTAACATGTTTGCTGGTTTTCAGCCATCTGGTTGCTTTTAACCAGGCAATTCAGCCGCCATTGAGCAAATATGGCATTCCCGTTATCAAAGATATTGTCATGTACGAAGAAACGGTAAAGGCCGATAGTAATAAACGGATGGTGGAAATAAAAAGTATGGTGCCCAATATTGTATATGATCTTAAATATGCAACTGATAAAAATTTCATGCGCCGGAACATGTACCCGGCAAGAACCAACTATACTTTCCTGCGATTGCCCGTGGTGAAAGCGCTGGCACAGGTGCAAAAAGAACTGAATGAAAAAGGCATGGGGCTGAAGATATATGATGCCTATCGTCCCTATTCGGTTACGGAGCGGTTTTGGGAACTGGTGCTGAATGAAAAATATGTGGCAGATCCGAAAAAAGGAAGCGGTCATAACCGCGGTACGGCTGTTGACCTGACCATCATTTATACACACAACGGCAAAGAACTGCAGATGCCGACTTATTTCGACAATTTCAGTGATACGGCGCACCATACGTTTATGAATATTCCTTTTGATGCGCTGCAGAACCGCAAATTACTGAAAGATATCATGGAAAAATATGGCTTCAAAATGTTTGAAACTGAATGGTGGCATTACTCCTGGCCCGACGAAAAGAATTATTACGAAGCGATGGATGTTCCTTTCTCTGATTTCAAAAATTTAGACAAGGATAAGAAGAAGTAGTTGTTTCTGTTGTCCGCGTAATTCTAAATGTTCTTTTTCCGGTCTGCCTCAAGCCGGCAGGGCTTCGTACCCGCAACGCCGCTGCGTTTTCCTTTTAGGCTGTCATTCAGCTCCAGCAAATGTTTCAGTCATCGCTTTTTTCAACTTTTGAATATATCTGACGGAAAGCCGAGGCGGCTTATGCAGGTACTGGTGATGTTCAGTCAATACCAAGCTTTCGTCTACGATCAACCGCTGAAATATAAACCATGCTTATATTTAAAAGAATACGATGTATTTTTCTCCAGAGGCCAATGATTCCATTATTCAGCGGAACTTTTGTATTTTTTCATCACCGGTAATATCGGCGTTACTCCTGATTTGCACCTGTACATTGCAAATCCATTCATTGCAGTCTCTGCTGAAAAGATATTCGTTGATGCTATTGACAACCTTCATCACTTCTTCGTAAGTGCCTTCCAGCAAAGTGGCAAAAGGTCCTATTTCATATTTAATGCCCGATTGCTGTATTACCGCAATGGCCTCATCTACCCATTCGTATGGGTGCCTGTCCTGTACAACAGGAACAATTTGTACCGATGCATTTACAATAAACGCGTGCATACTAAATTTTTTGTACATTAATAACGGCATCTGTATTGATCGGTCCATAAACATGCGGGAAAGTATCGGCGGTGGAGGGAGACCACTCATAAATGTACCGGCTCAATAATTTATCAGTATCGATGACCAGCTTTACCAGGTTGGTTTTGCCGGCAAAATAACGTTGAAGCACACCCGCAACCTGTTTGTCATCAGCAGAACAATGAATAAATCCCTCCGCCTGTAAAGAAGAAGTGCTATAGAAACCCGTTGTTTTTGCGGATTCCCATTCTGCTGCGGTAGTAACATGGTAAATAACCGGCATAAGAATGTTACAGGACTCTTTTAATATGCTGTTCCTGCATCAGCAAATCAACCAGCACCATAGCTGTAACCGCTTCCAGTACAACCGGTACTCTCAAAGCTATACATAAATCGTGACGTCCCTTCACTGAAAAGCTTTCCACCGCGCCCGTTTCCCAGTTGAATGTTTGCTGTTCTTTTGGTGTGGAAGAAGTAGGTTTCACCGCAATGCGAAAAACAAGCTCATTGCCGTTGGTAATACCGCCTACCACGCCGCCGGCATGATTGGTTTTGGTTTTACCGGTGTTATCTTCAATCGCGTCATTGTGTTCTACGCCAAACATTCTTGCTGCCGCGAAACCAGTTCCGAATTCTATCGCCCGTATAGCAGGTATGGCAAATACGGCATGACTGATCAGTGATTCAACCGAATCAAAAAAGGGCTCACCCAACCCAACCGTTAAACCATTTACGCGGCATTCTACAATACCTCCAATGGAATCTTTCTGATCGATGGCTTTTTGCAGGCCTTTGTCCAGGTCCTTTTCGCCGCCAATTTCAAGAATCGTGGAAACAACGCTGATGCCCGCATGTTTTGGTTCGACCTCACCCAAACCCCTCTCCTTTGGAGAGGGGCCGGGGCTGAACTCCAATAATTTCTTCGCAATTACGCCAACAGCCACCAGACAAACAGTTAACCGTCCACTGAAATGCCCACCACCCCTGAAATCTTCATAGCCGCCGAATTTTGCATGCGCTACAAAATCTGCATGACCAGGTCTTGGCACAGCCCGTTGCTTTTCATAATCACCGCTGCGTGTATTTTTGTTTTCAAACAATATAGTAATAGGTGCACCGGTGGTTTTACCATTAAACACGCCGCTTTTAAAAATAGGTATATCGTCTTCTTTGCGCGGTGTGGTACCCTTTTGTGTTCCGCCCTTTCTTCTTTCAATGTCTTCCAGGAAATCTTCAGCCGATAAGGCAAGGCCAGC
>Ga0157378_10004465_pt1 | contig 12292 bp, 8 predicted proteins | sample M65metaG_FD_115309 | JGI IMG/M metagenome (GOLD analysis project Ga0157378, IMG submission 115309) | Miscanthus rhizosphere microbial communities from Kellogg Biological Station, Michigan, USA - M6-5 metaG | ecosystem: Host-associated > Plants > Roots > Rhizosphere > Soil | place: USA: Michigan...
ACATTATCGGTCAAATCCTTCCACGTGCCCGCCACCCCGCGCACCTGCGCCTGACCGCCAAGCTTGCCCTCGGTGCCCACCTCGCGCGCCACGCGCGTGACCTCCGACGCAAAGCCGTTGAGCTGATCGACCATCGTGTTGATCGTGTTCTTGAGTTCGAGGATCTCCCCCTTCACATCCACCGTGATCTTCTTGGATAAATCGCCCGTCGCCACCGCCGTCGCCACGTCCGCGATGTTGCGCACCTGCGCCGTCAGGTTCGACGCCATGGAGTTCACGTTGTCCGTGAGATCCTTCCAGGTGCCGGCGATGCCGCCGACCTCAGCCTGACCGCCAAGCTTGCCCTCGGTGCCCACCTCGCGCGCCACGCGGCTGACCTCGGACGCAAAGGCGTTCAGCCGATCGACCATCGTGTTGATCGTGTTCTTGAGCTCGAGGATCTCGCCCTTCACATCCACCGTGATCTTGCTGGAAAGGTCGCCCTTCGCGATGGCCGTCGCCACGTCGGCAATGTTGCGCACCTGGCCGGTGAGGTTCGAGGCCATCGAATTCACGTTGTCCGTAAGATCCTTCCACGTGCCACCGACTCCGGGCACGATGGCCTGGCCGCCGAGCTTGCCCTCGGTGCCGACTTCGCGCGCCACGCGCGTCACCTCCGCCGCGAAGGCGTTGAGCTGATCCACCATCGTGTTGATGGTTTCCTTCAGCTCGAGAATCTCGCCTTTGACCTCGACGGTGATCTTGCTGGAAAGGTCACCCTTCGCGATGGCGGTCGCCACGTCCGCGATGTTGCGCACCTGCGCCGTGAGGTTCGACGCCATCGAATTCACGTTTTCGGTGAGATCCTTCCACGTGCCCGCGATGCCGCTCACTTCGGCCTGACCGCCAAGCTTGCCCTCGGTGCCGACCTCGCGCGCAACACGCGTCACCTCGGACGCGAAGCCGTTGAGCTGATCGACCATCGTGTTGATCGTGTTCTTGAGCTCGAGAATCTCGCCCTTCACATCGACCGTAATTTTTTTCGAGAGATCGCCGCGCGCGACGGCCGTCGTCACGTCGGCGATGTTGCGCACCTGGTCGGTGAGATTCGACGCCATCGAGTTCACGGAGTCGGTGAGATCCTTCCACGTGCCCGCCACGCCGGAGACCGCGGCCTGGCCGCCGAGCTTGCCCTCGGTGCCGACCTCACGCGCCACGCGCGTCACTTCCGCCGCGAAGGCGTTGAGCTGATCCACCATCGTGTTGATGGTTTCCTTCAGCTCCAGAATCTCACCCTTCACATCCACCGTGATCTTGCGGGACAAGTCCCCGCGCGCGACGGCGGTCGTCACCTCTGCGATATTGCGCACCTGCGCGGTGAGGTTCGCGCCCATCGCGTTCACGGAATCGGTGAGATCCTTCCACGTACCCGCCACGCCCGGCACGACGGCCTGGCCGCCGAGACGCCCTTCCGTGCCGACCTCGCGCGCCACGCGCGTCACCTCCGACGCGAACGAGCGCAGCTGATCGACCATCGTGTTGATTGCTTCCTTGAGCTGCAAAATCTCGCCGCGCACATCGACCGTGATCTTTTTCGAAAGGTCGCCATTCGCGACGGCAATCGTCACATCCGCGATGTTGCGCACCTGCGCGGTGAGGTTGCCCGCCATCTGGTTGACGCTTTCGGTGAGATCCTTCCACACCCCGGAGACACCTTTCACCTGCGCCTGGCCGCCGAGCTTGCCCTCGGTGCCGACCTCGCGCGCTACCCGCGTCACTTCGGAAGTGAACACCGCAAGCTGATCGATCATTCGATTCACGAGCTTCGCCGAATGCAGAAATTCGCCTTCCAGCGAGCGGCCATCCACCTCGACTGCCATCGATTGGTCGAGATCGCCCTTGGCCACCGCGCCAATCGTGCGCGTGACCTCGGTGATCGGTCGCACCAGATCGTCCATGAGTGTGTTCAAAGCCTCCACCTCGCCCGCCCAGCCCCCGATCATTCCGGTGGTCGCCATACGCTGGCGCAGGCGGCCTTCCTTGCCGACCACCCGACTCACGCGGGCCGCCTCATGCGCACGGCATTCGCTCATCACCAGCACGTCATTGAACGCGTCCGCGATCTTGCCCTGCACGCCGGTCCAGGAGGCCGGCAACCGCGTGGAAAAATCCCCGCTCCGAAAGGCGCGAAGCGCCTGCAAAAGTTCCACCTCAAAGGAGTTTTCCAGCGCGCCATTGGAGGAAGAAACGCCCTGCGGGGTCTCGACGCGGTCATTGGCAGATTCGGACGAGCGGACAAGGGATCGGGGTTTCACGACGGCATGCGGATTGAAAGCAGCATGCCCCTCCTCGATGGTGATTTCCAGAGACCCGAGATCGGGGAAAGGCCTGAGAGCCCCCTCAGGGAGTTCACCGGAGAAGAAGGTTTCATTTCTCGGCTTTACGATGGATGGGGCCACGGCCCGTCGGAAGTTTCCCCTTCATCGGAATCAGGGCCGCAGTTTTGAACGAGCGAAGGCCTCTCTCCGCACGATATGCGGGTAGAATGGCCTCGCCAAAATCATTCCTCCATCCTTCGGACGAGGCGCAAAAGCTGGCCGCCGCCCTCCATGCCGGCTTGGGGCAATCCCTCGTCGGAATGGCGATGCTCGCCAAAAGCCACGCCAATGCGCTCGCCGACCGCAGGGATCCCGAAGCGGAAAGGGCGCGACTCTTGCAGCATTTGCTCGGGGGAGCCGTCGTCAAAGTGGACGAACTGATTCGCCGGCTCGATGGCGGGCGGCCCCGGTAAATCACGGGGCGCGAAAGGGCGCCCCGTCACCGCCTCGCCGGAGATCCCGGCGGGCGGCGCAATCAACATCCACTCAGTAGGCCGGCGAAACGGTCTGCGTCTGGGTGGTGACGCCCACGCTAGGCGCGGGAGTGACGGTGTGAGTTTCTTCCGTTGTCGTCGTGCGGGTGACCGGCTTCTCGTCGTCGTCAAAAATGGCGCACGAGGAAACGACCACCGCCATCGCGGCAGCGGAACAGATCAGGAATAGCTTCTTTTTCATGGAGGTAATTTGGCTCTCCGCCAGACGGCGCATCGCCCCAGGTGGGCAATGCCCCCTTCGCGGATCGGCCCGGTTAATCGTCTGACTTTTCGGTGGTGGTGGTTGTCGTGCGATGCGTTTCCTCGACGGCCGGGGCGGCTGTGGTCACCGCCTTGCGAACGACGACCCGGGACGCCACCAAGCCATCCCCATCCCTCGTGTAATAAACGGTCACCGGGAGTCCCGACCTGACCGTCTCGATGGAAACCGGAGCACCCGTCTCATCCACGTAAGTGGTGGACTTCGTGTAACGGTAGGCCACGGGGGGCGCGGTCGCTTCGCTTCGGATCATGATCGTATCCGGGCTGAATTCGCTGACCGTCCCCGCCGTGGTGGTCGCCGAAGTGGTGGCGGTCTCGACGGTCGTCTGGGCCTGGGCGATGGGAATACCGAGAGGCAGAAAGCCAAGTAACGCCGCGCCGCCAAGATTTCGAATTGGGTTTTTCATAATATGTTGGGTGTGAGAGCCCTGTTTGAGGCTCCAACCAAGGTTCGTGCTTGCGAATCCCCGCGAGGGGTCGGGAATTCCCCCGAGAACCGGATCGGCAATTTCCAATACCGGCAGTCGCTACTCCGGCAACACTCCCGATCGCTCCGGCGAAAAATCGCGGTCGGAAAATTTCACGTCGCGGCGGATGCGAGAACCATCCAATCGGGTGAGCGAGTTTTTCTCCGCGGCCTGCACCACGAGATCCGCCGGAAGGTTGCCGCGACCGGCTTCCGGCACGACCCGGGTCGTCACGATCCGCCGGGCCAATGCGCCGGAGGGCAGGTATTTTTCCACGCGGAGCAGCACCATGCGACGCGGATCCACCCAACTGCGCACGCGGCCGTAGATCGAGGAATCGCCCGCGCCAGGTTTCGATTCGAGGATCTGGCAATTCACGCGGTTCACGATTTCGCTCCCGACGATTTCCTGATTTTTCCACGCGAAAAAATTCTCGATCGTATCGGCAATCGCGAGGTCGCTTCCGAAGACGGCCTGGTCGGGCGTCAGCGGTTCCAACGATTTTTTTCCCGGCACGAAATGCGCGGCCGTCGCCTCGCCGCCCGCATTTTGACGCACGAGGAGCGCCTCCCCTTTCCGCTCCTTCGGCCAGAGAATCACATAGGCAACATCGGCCGACGTCCGCGTTCGCCGCTCCTTGATCTGAATCTGAAAGATCGCTTTTTTCGTGCCCGACGGTTGCTCCACTTCCATGCGCAGTCGCACGTCGGAGGCTCCGTCCCGCTGCGCGCTCAGTCGGGAGGCGAGGTCCGCCGCGGAATCAGCAGCGACCGCGGCATCTGGAATTCCCGCCAATGCCAACGCGGCGGTGAGGTGGTGGATGATCTTCATGGAATTTGAGGGAAAATTTCAGCTCTGGAGCGCGGCAGCCGGGGTTAAGCGCGAACTACGCCACGCGGGGTAAAGCCCGCTGATCAAGCCGACAAGCACGGCAATGCCGACGGACGTCACGAGCAGTTCCGGGCTCAGGTCAGCCTCGAGCAATCCCCGGATCGCGGGCGTCGTTTCCAAAATTTTGACCCCCACCACGCCAAGCAGCACGCCGACGATGCCGCCGAGCAGGCCCAGCAGCGCGGACTCCCAGAGCACCATGCGAACGATCCGCCCGCGCTTCCAGCCGAGCGCGAGCAGGACGCAAATCTCGTGCGTGCGCTCGAAGACCGTCATCAGCATCGTGTTCATCACGCCGAGGATCCCGACCAGCACCGCGAGCAGCGAGGTGCCCCAGCTCATGGCCTGGACGAAGCGATACGCCTGGCTGTTGCCGATATGGCCGCCCGCCAGCATGGCCTTGGCCTCCGGCACGAGAGCATCGATTTTTTCGCAGAGCTCTTTGGTCTCCGCCTCCGTCGTCGCCGGCGTCGCACGAATGTCGATCACGTTGATTTTCCCCTGGTTCCCCGTGATCTCCTGCAGGAGCGGCAGCGAAAGAATCACGGAGCCGTTTTCCACCAGCGCGCCGCCATCCACGATGCCGACGACGGAGAGCTCGCGCGTATCGATCTGGATCGGATCCCCGACCTTCTTTTTCAGAATTTCCGCCGCTCCCTGTCCCAGCACGACGACAGGCTCCGCGGCGTCGCGCGGCATGCGGCCCGAGAGGAGTTTGAGGTTTCCCCACTCGTAGCCGCCCCATTCACGGGCGGAAACGAGCATCATGGAGGCATCTTCCACGCCCATCAACTCCACGAGCAGATTGCAGGTGGCCTCCACGTGCGGAAGGTGCGCAATGCGATCCCGCGCCGCGGCGTCGAAGGGAGTCGGTGTCAACGAGCCGCCCATATTGTTAACCACGATGTCGGTGCCGCGAACCTTCATGCCCGTTGCCCAGCTCTTCTCGAATCCGCGGGAGATTCCGACCAACGCCACCACCGCGGCGATGCCGATGGAAATGCCGCCCAGCGTGAGGCCGGTCCGCACGGGCCGGCGCATCAATCCGCGCAGAACGATCATCAGGAAAGTCATGTCACGATGCGGCCGTCTTTCATCGCGATCGTTCGCGAGGCGTGGCGCGCGACCGAGGGATCGTGCGTCACGAGCACAAAGGTCACGCCCCGGTCGCGGTGAAGGCTGCCGATGAGATCCATGATGAGACCGGCATTCTCGCTATCGAGATTTCCGGTGGGTTCGTCCGCGAGCAGCACGGCTGGCTCGTTCGCAAGGCTTCGGGCAATGGCGACGCGCTGCCTCTCGCCACCGGAAAGCCGGGCGGGAAAATGATCGAGCCGATGCTCGAGGCCTACCGATTTCAACAGGTCACGAGCGCGGGCGCTGCGCTGCGCAGCGGAGAGCCGCGTCTCGAACATGGGAATCTGCACGTTCTCCAGCGCCGTGAAGGTCGGAAGCAGGTGAAACGCCTGGAAAATAAATCCGACCTCCTGCGCACGGTAGGTGGAGGGATTCGCGAGCTCGGAAATCGGCTTTCCTCGATAATGCAGCGTTCCCGCCGTGGGATGATCCAGCGCGCCGAGGATTTGGAGCAGCGTGGACTTACCGCAGCCGCTCGGTCCCGTGACGGCTACGAACTCGCCCTCGGCCACACGGAAATCCACGCCGCGCAACGCATGCACGCTGCCGCCGTCAAAAATCTTTGTCAGCCCTGCGGCTTCGAAGATGCCCGGCGGAATCATGCCTCGCTCCGCCATTGCGCCCCCACGCGCGGGTCAGCGAGCCGGCGCAGCAGGTGCAGAAGCGCATGCCGATAGCTCGGGAAAGGCGGAACGTCGTCGGGGGCCTTCGGATTCAGCGAGGATGCGTATTGCGACAGCTCCGCGTGGGGCACTCCGGAATGCTCGTGATGCACGCCGTGGTAGGGTTCGTGGAGCAGCGTGAACGCAAACAATTTTCCGAGCCAGGTATTGCACACGATGCTGCGCGTCGCGCTGTTCGGCGTGTGTCCGGTCATGCCGACGTGCTCGATGTATTTACGCCAGCTCTGGAGGTTCGCAGCGATGACGGCGGGAACGAGGAACATCCACAGGAAATACCGCCAGACGCCGAACCATGTGACCGCGGCGATGAGCGCGATCCAGACCACCGCCGTGAGCCCGAGTTCCTTCCAGATGCGCCGGCGCACCTTGGGGGCGCGGATGGGCGAGTTGCGACGGAAGAAGGTGCGGAAGAAAAGGAACGGCGTGAAGGCGATGCCCGCGGTGAGTTCAAGTACCGCGAAGAGCACGCGCCTTCCCCGAGAAATTCCCGGCTTCACGAACGGCCACAACTCCTCGTCGCGTTCGCTGGCCAGATGCATGTGGTGCGTCTGATGCGCGGCGCGATAGAGCGTGAAGCTCATGAAGCTGAAAATACCGATGAGCGTTCCGTCGAAATCGTTCAGCCACCGGCTCTTTCGCAGCAGCCCGTGAGAGGCCTCGTGAAAGCCGATCAACTGCCCGTGCATCAGATGACTCACCCCCAGCAGCAGGAGGACGGCGAGCCACGTGTGGCCATGATACAGCGCGATGCCCAGTCCGGCCTGCGCGAGCAGAAGAGCGATCGAAAGGATGGGAAAGGCGGCGCGCGTCACCCAATGGGGCTCCTCGACATGCTCCGGAATCAACGTGGTGGCGGCCATGGCTCAGGTCGTGAGAGCGGCGGGGCGAATTTCCGCCCTCGCGGCGATTTCTTCCAGAACCGACCGAAACAAGCGGCCGACTTTTTCCACGTCCGCCGCTGAAAACATCTCACGGCGGGAAAGCCAGACGACCTCGAGTTCGTCGCCGCATTCCGTGATTTCGCAGCCGAGATCGAAGCGGGCCGTGCCCGTGGAACGCATCTCCAACTGCACCGACAAACCCGGCACGGTGATGTCGGGAATCGGATGATTCTGCAACGCAAAGCGCACGTCGAAAATCGGATTGTGATCCGCGGCGGGAGCATCGCCGACGGCGCGCACGAGCTCGGCGAAGGGCATCGCATTGGCAAAGGCGTCCATCGCGACCCGATGCGTCTCGCGAACGCATTCCTCCAGTGGACGATCCGAATCGACTCGCCCGCGAATCGGCACGTTGCCCGAGCAATAGCCCATCGTCTCACGGACGCTGTGCTTGGTGCGATTCGCAATGGGCGTGCCGACGACGATGTCGTCCTCGCCCGTCCATCGCGCCAGCGCGATTTGGAACGCCGTCAGCAAAGTGCTGAAAAGCGTGGCATCCGCGCGGCGGGCGAGATCGCGCACGGCCCTCGTGAGGTCAGAGGGAACGAACGAAACCTGCCGGGCGAGCCTGCGCGTCGCGCCACCGCACGAACCCTTCCAGAGCCGGGGCGCTCCCGCCAGATGCTCCTTCCAATACCGGCCGCGCTCCTCAACTTTCGTCGGGTTCCAAAAGTCGCGTTCGGCCGCGGCCCATGTCGTGTAGGAAAGCGGCACGGGCGGCAGACTGCCACCGCCCCCCATCCGGCCCTGCAAATAAGCGGCGCAGAGATCTTCGACAAAGACGCCCAGCGTCCATCCGTCGGCAATGGCGTGATGAATCGCGAAGACCAGGACGAGGTCGTCCGGTCCGCGTCGGATCACCTCCACGCGATAGAGTGGCCCTCGTAGGAGGTCGAAGGGCTCATCAAAAATCACGCGCATTCGCGCCTCGAGGGCATCCGGTGAGGCGGAGAGATCGCGGAAATGGATTACCGGCACACTCGTCTTGCGGATCAATTGAAGCGGTTGCGTCCTGCCCGGCAAGATGGAGAGCCTCATGACCTCCTGGCGGTTTACGACCTGCTGGAGCGCAGTCACGCATTCCTCCTCGGTGATCGTTCCGCGCACTTCCATGAAGGTGCAAATGTGATTCGAGGCATCGTCCGGTGGCACCGGGGATGCCTCCCACAATTCGCGTTGCGAGCAGGTGAGCGGCTGCAGGCGGGCCTCTCCGCTGGCCAGCCACTCCTTGAGACGGGTTTGTTGATCCTGGGACATGAGAGGGTTCAGACTCCGGCTTTCTGCGCGGGCTCATCGAGCAGGCGCCCAATATCGTCGTCGGACAGCGCGTCGAGATCGACCTCGTCCACCGTCGTCGCTTCCAACATCGGAACGACTGGTTTTGCGGGTGCCGAACCGTTCGAGCCGGCTCCCATGTGCTCGGCGATCAAGGTGCAAATCTGGCCGATCGTGCGCGCGCGCATCAGGCTCGTCGGAGGCAGGCCCACTCCGAGCGCACTGTCGATCGAAGTTTCGATCTCCGCCCCCATGAGCGAATCGAGTCCGAGATCCGTGAGCGGCTGATCGTCACGCAGGCTCTCCGGCTTGACGCGCAGGACGGAGCCGATGATGGCGCGCACCGCCTGCCCGATGATTTCCTCGCGACCTTCGGGCGGAGCGGCGGCAAGTTTGTCCCGCCAATCGTCCTTCGCACCACCGGCATCGGTGTCGTCCACGCTGGAAGCAAAGATTCGCTCGAGCAATGGATTTTCCTGCAGGCCGCGGAAGGATTGCTTCCATTTCGACCAATCCACGCGGATCGCCGCCGCCTGGGTAACGCCTTGTTCGAGGAAAGATTCCATGAGCGAAACCACTTCGCCCGGCGAAAGCGCCGCCGTGCCCTGGCGCCCAAGAAATTCCGCGACCCGCGTATTGCGCGCCACGTAGCCTTCGCCGCCGAGCACGCCCCAATTGATCGTGAGCGCCGGCAAACCCAAGGCGTGCCGGTGATGCGCCAACGCGTCGAGGAACGCATTCGCGGCCGCGTAATTTCCCTGCGCCGGATTTCCAAAAATGCTGGAGACCGACGAAAACATCACGAAGCAGTCGAGCGCCTTGTCCCGCGTCGCTTCGTGAAGCAGCCAGGCACCGCGGGCCTTCGGTTCCATCACGGTGCGGAAGCGTTCGGCCGTCAGCGCCGCCATCGGCGCGTCGTCAATGACCATGGCGAGGTGAAAAATTCCGGCCAGCGGCGGGCGAATCCCCGCGATGAGTCGCGCGACCTCCTCCGCGGAACCCACGTCGGCTTTCACGACCTGCACATTCACGCCCCGACCGCGAAGCTGTTCGACAAAGGCTTCCGCTTCCGGCGTCGCCGCGCCGGAACGGCTCGTGAGCACCAGATGCCGGGCGCCGCAATCCGTCAGCCAGTTGGACACCACGCGTCCAAAACCACCGAGGCCGCCGGTGATCAAATAGGCGGCATCGGGCTTGACCGCGAAGGTCGGCACGGGCGGCGTGCCGCGCCGGGAGACGAAGGAGTCCGAGAATGCGACGACGATCTTGCCGATATGCTTGCCCTGCGCCATCAGCCGAAACGCGGCGTCGATGCGGCAGGCGGCAAACGCACGGAAAGGCAGCGGCCGCAGATCGCCCGCCTCCACGCGGGCCGAAACCTTCGCCAGAAGATCCCGGGTGAGAGCGGCGTCTCCATGGAAGACCGCATCCATCGCCACGACGTGGAACGAAACGTTGCCGCGCAATGGCCACAGCGGAATGCGGGAATTTTGGTAAATGTCGCGTTTTCCGATTTCCAGAAACCGGCCGAACTCCGCGAGACAGGACAACCCCATTGGAATCGCCTCCGCCGCGAGCGAGTTGAGGACGACATCCACTCCGCGGTGGTCGGTGAGCTGCATGACGGCATCGGCGAAATCCGCGCGGCGCGAATCGATCACGTGCTTCACGCCGAGCGTTTCGAGCAATGCGCGTTTGGTCGGGCTTCCGGCCGTGGCGATGACCTCCGCGCCGAGATGCTGGGCAATTTGAATGGCCGCCATGCCGACGCCGCCGGCGCCCGCATGGACGAGAATCTTCTCGCCGGCGCGAAGACGCGCAACATTTTTGAGCGCGTGCCAGGCGGTCATGAAAACCACGGGCAGGGTCGCCGCCTCCTCGAACGAGAGGCCGTCGGGAATCCGGCGCACGTCCCCCGCTCGCGCGAAGGCGTGCGTGGCCAGGCCAAACATGGCAATGCCGAAGGCGCGGTCGCCAGGGGCGACGTGTTGGACCCCTGCTCCGACCGCGAGCACGATGCCGGCCACCTCGTCGCCGTAGACGCGGGCGTCGGCCGTCTCGGCCGGATAGAGAGCCAGCGCCTTGAGCACGTCACGGAAATTCATGCCCGCCGCCTTAACAAGGATCAGCACTTCATCCGGTCCGCATTCCGGCAGCGCGAACGGCACGAATCGCAAGGCATCGAGGCTGCCGCGCTCGCGTGATTCCAGGCGCATCGGTTGGGACAGATCCAACGCGGCTTCGTCCGCCGACAGGCCGCGCGTGATGCGTTGCACGTAACGGGCCTCGCCGCGGAAGGCGACCTCGCGTTCCGCTTCGCTGCGCCGCAATTCGCGCCACAGCAGATCGGCATCCGATGCGGAAACTTCCGGCGACAAGTCGATGGCGCGGCAGGAAAACTGCGGATGCTCGCTGAGCATCACCCGGAACAATCCGATGGACGGAGACTGCGCGATCGCGACCGGCCGCCGGCCCAAGGGTTGCGCGCCGCGGGTCACGAGATCAACGCGAAGTTTCGCCGCGGGCATCGTCTTTTCGAGCGCCTGCGTGAGATGCAACAGCGCATCGATCCCGCACAACGAGGAATCCGCGCTCATTTCGTCGAGGGTCCAGAGCCAGAGAAGGCGATCGGGCGCCGACTCGCCAATCCACTCCGTGAGCCGTTCCGCCCAGGTTTCGGGGGATTCCCGGTCAGTCGAAAATTCGCTTCGGCGCACAATTCGACAATCCGCTCCCGCCGCGCGAATCTTCCCGGCAAGGTCTTCGCCAAGAGTCGAGGCATCGGCAAAAACGATCCACGATTTTTCCAGCGGAGCTTCCGTGGCAATGGCTGTCTCCAGGAACGACGGCTCGGCCCACGCCTTGCGGGCGAGCATCTCGAATTGCCCTTCGCCACCCCGGGGACCGCGTAGACCGGAGACCGATTCTGTCTCGCAAAATCCAGCTTCCGCGAGCAGTCGCAGCCATTGCGCGCGGCCGAGCAACGGATGCTCGGATCGTAAATCCCGATCGGTGAAGCGCCACCAGCCACTCGTCAAACCGAAGACCGCGTCGGTCCACAACTGCGGCGTGGCAATGTCCACGAAGAGAAGCGTGCCACCCGGCGCCAGAAGATCGTGGACATGACGGAGAGCCGCCCGCACATCGGCGACGGCATGCAGGACGTTCGTCCCGAGAACGAGATCGAACGATTCCGCCTCGAAGTCCTGCTGCGTGCCCGGCCTCTCGAGATCGAGAACCTTGAACTCGACCTCCGGAAAGGCCGCGAGCTTCTGCATCGCAGGGCCGAAGAATGAAGCCGACACGTCGCTGAAGACATACGAATGCAACCCGCGCTCTAGCAACGGAAGCAGGTGCGCCGCCAGTCCTCCCGTGCCGGCGCCGATCTCGAGGATGCGCAGCCCGCGGCCCTCGGGCAGGCTGCGCGCGACCTCCCGCACCGCGCTTGCGATCGACGTCAGCCACTGGCTCGCGAACAGCCCGTCGCCGTAAAATTGGTCGAGCAGTTCCGCCCCCGCCCCGCTGAACAGGACCTGCACGGCCTCCTTCTCCCCGCGCAGGATCGGACCAAGCTCCGCGCAGGTTGCCGCGCAAAGCAAGCCTTCGGGCAGATGGCCGGGATTCGCCAAAATGAAAGAGCGCAACGCCGCGTTGGCGGATTGCGCCGCGCGCTCGAACTGCGCTCCCGACTTCCAGCCGCCGCCGGCGCGGCGGAGCATCTGGTCGTGACGATCCTTGAGGAAGCCTTCGTAGACGCCGACCGTCAGCATGAAGATCGCGAAGATG
>Ga0157378_10004466_pt1 | contig 12288 bp, 10 predicted proteins | sample M65metaG_FD_115309 | JGI IMG/M metagenome (GOLD analysis project Ga0157378, IMG submission 115309) | Miscanthus rhizosphere microbial communities from Kellogg Biological Station, Michigan, USA - M6-5 metaG | ecosystem: Host-associated > Plants > Roots > Rhizosphere > Soil | place: USA: Michigan...
ATGGTGGGGATGCGTTTGGCCAGCATCGTTTTTCCGGCGCCGGGCGGCCCGATAAAAATGATGTTGTGCCCGCCGGCGCAGGCGACTTCCAGTGCGCGCTTGGCGGCCTGCTGACCGCGGACATCGCGCATATCGACGGCATATTGCGCGGCGTCCGCCAGCATGGTGCTGGCATCGACGCGCACCGGCGTGAATGATTCCGGCATATTAATCAGGTCCACGGCCTGCGGCAGATTGCGTACCGCAAAGACATCGATCCCCTCGACGACGGCAGCCTCGCGTGCGTTGGCTTCAGGCACGACGACTGCTTTAATCTTATGTTCGCGCGCGGCGAGCGCAGCCGAAAGCGAACCGCGCACCGAGCGCACCTGCCCATCGAGCGAAAGCTCGCCCAGAAAAATAAATTGATCGAGCTGTTTGCCGAAGAATGCACCTTCGCAACCGAGAATCGAAAGCGCCATCGGGAGATCGAGCGCCGATCCTTCCTTGCGGATGTCAGCGGGCGCCAGATTCACGGTGACGCTCTGCAGAGGAAATTCGTGGCCGCAGTTTTTCAGAGCGGCCTTGATCCGTTCCCGGCTTTCCTTCACGGCAATGTCCGGGAGGCCGACGATATTGAAATCGCCGGGCTTTCCCGAGCCGACATCGACCTCGACTTCCATGAGGTAGGCATCGATGCCAAAAACGGCGGCGCTGAAGTTTTTGAAATGCATTTGTCATCAGACGTGACAACTTAAGGCGGGCGCAAGAGTAACGCAAATGCGACGCCCAAGCTAGTGAAATTGCGACAGGAAACTCTTTGAAAGGAAAGCCAAAAACAGCTTACTGCTTGTTTTCGATTGCCGCCGAGCCGCCATGCACAGCCAGGTAGGGACGAAAATCGCTCCAGACGCGATCAATCGATCGCTGATCCAATTGCTTGGATTCCGGTTTGTCCGGCTCTTTCTCGGAATAGAGCTGCAGCGTTACGCTGCCGCAGGAGGGAGAGATCGCATCCGGCGGATAGGAATAGATGCCAACGTACGTGGCGTCACTGACGTTTACGAACGAGGTATGCGCGTTGACCACCGTCGCGGCCTTGCCAGGCTGGATCGGCTCAACCTCCCGCGCACCGCATAACAGCCTCATCCTTTGAAAGTCGGTCCGGAATTTTAAGCGCGGAGCGCCGCCGAGCATCCCGATCGAAGGGACAAGTTCCCGCCCCACGAGCGAGGCGAATGTCTCACGCAGCTGCGGCGCGGCTTGAATGAGCAGCACCGGCTTGTATTCTCCGGTGTATTCCGCCCATTCGTGCAAATTCTGCAGCGGCTCGAAGGTGCTCTTGGGCGATTCGCCCGGCCGCCTGGTTCTTTTTGTTCGCTCCTGAATGGCGGCATGCCCCGCCTGGGCCCGGAGCTCATACTCCAAAACGGGAGTTCCGAGAGCCACATCGAAGCCGCCAATCGTGAAAACGTACGGCTTTCTGTCGAATCTTCCGGAGGTACTCGTTTCCCGCAGCGAATCCAGCGGGTACGGTTCGCTCGGTTCGACCGGCAGAAGCCTGGCGCTGGGAAGAGCGGCGTCTTTCATCTTCTTGCGAGCCTGCTCCAGCACCGGCAGGGTCTGATCTATGCGAATGATGCCTGCGACGCCGGGTCCATTTCCTCCCGGAACCAGGAACGTGGTGATGCCAATGACTTGTCCGAGCGAGTTGAATAGTGGGCCGCCGGAATTGCCGTGATTGATGTTGACGTCGGAAAGGATGGCGCGCGCCTCGACCTTGCTGACGATGCCGCTGGTGATTATTTTTCGCAGGCCGAGAGGACTGCCAATCGTAAAGACACGCTCGCCCTCAGCAGCGATCACGCCGTGTTTTTGGACGGCGATCGGAGCAATCGCCGCGCCCGGGAAGCCGCTGAGATCAGCAAACAATATGGCGACGTCCCGCTCGGCATCAAATGCCAGAATTTTCGCGGCGACTTTGTGCCTCGCATCGAATTGTACGGAGACCAGTTCGGAGGGCCCGATCACGTGCTGATTGGTCATCACCAATCCCGCGCCATCGACGATGAAGCCGGTCCCGGAGCCGATTTCGCTCCACACAGTCACTACGGATTTTTGATATTTCTGAAACATGGAGGTGAGGTCATCCATCTTGCGCTCGGACTGCTCCGAAGCAGGTTCGGCAATGCGCGCGTTGTCGTTGCTCAGATCCACAAGGCAGACTTGTCCCGTCACCGAAACTTCCATGTCCCATTCGTAGTGACGTCCCTGAAAATCGATGCCTTGAGGCGTAGCGACTCGATATTTGCCCGGCGGCGCCTGAAACTCCGCGTTCCCGCCAAAATCTGTCTTCGCCGACAGCGAAATATCTGGACTGTTTCCATCCGCGGCAGCAAGCACCAAAGCCAGATGCGGAACAGGCTTCTGATTCAGATCTTTGTCCACGAGAATGGCTCGAACGTTTATCTTCCGGAGATCGGTCTGCGCGCGCGCGAACCCGCAGACTGACAGGATGAAGACGGCAGCAAAAGTAACTTTTTTCATTGCCAGCACCTCGAGACACACGTGAGGCCCTGGAGAGGAAGACCAAGTCTCTTGCTACTCGAGGCAAATGTCAAACGGAATCGAAGGAGCGAACGGATTAAGGCACTGGAGAGGAGGCAAATACTGCACACCGGAAAACGCAATGCTTTACTGCGCTGCAGACCTCTCTTATAGTGAAATCAGACGCCCGTCGGGCTATCCCTCTGACTACGAAAGGACGTTCCATGCTGATTGGCATCATTGTCCTCGTGGTGGCTGTCGTGATGTATCTGATGTACGCCTACAACGGCCTGGTGCGGCTGAAGATTGCCTGCGACAACGCGTGGTCGGATATCGACGTGCAACTGAAGCGGCGTTACGATTTGATCCCCAACATCGTTGAGACGGTCAAAGGTTATGCTGCGCACGAAAAGGGCACCCTCGAAGGCGTCGTGGCTGCCAGAAATCAGGCCATGTCAGCGCAGGGCCCCGCCGCCAAGGGCGAGGCGGAAGGAATGCTGACCGGAGCGCTGCGGCAAGTCTTTGCGCTCGCGGAAGCCTACCCTCAGCTACGCGCAGTGGAAAGTTTCACGCAACTGCAGAACACACTCAACCAGATTGAAGACACTCTGCAGAATGCGCGGCGCTACTACAACGCCGTGGTCCGCGATTTCAACACCATGATCGAACAGTTCCCTTCCAACATCGTCGCCGGTATGGGAAATTTCAAGCAGCGGGAATTCTTTGAGATCACCGCACCGGCCGAACGCGAAGTGCCGAAAGTCAGTTTTGGCACAACGACTGGCGCCTAGCGGCAATGGCCTTTCAGTTGATTGAATATCTCCGGCGGCGTTTCGGGGCCCCATGTACCGCCCGCCTTCAGGCGGGCATTGCAACTTTAAATTCATGCTCGCCTGCAGCCGCGCGCTACGAACGCGGTAACCAAATACCAGTGCGGACCATCAAGCTGCGACTCGTGCTTTTGCTCGCGTTCGCGTTCGCGCTTGCTGCAACGGCTTCCGCGCGCGAGCTGAAGATTGAGAAATTCTCCGCGGAAATCTTCGTGCAGTCGGACGCGACTCTGGACGTGACCGAAACTATCGACGCCAATTTTATCGGCGCCTGGCATGGTCTGTTCCGCACCATCCCGGTCGAATACGTAACCCCGCAAGGATTCAACTACACGCTATTCGTGAAGCTCGTCGACGTCACGGATGCCGCTGGGCAGCGATTGAAGGTGGAAACATCCCGCCAGGGCCATTACTTGAAGTGGAAGATCTACATCGACGACGCGACGGACGCGCAGCGCGGAATTCAAGTTCATTACCAGGTTCGCAACGGACTCAAGTTTTTTGAAGATCATGATGAGTTGTATTGGAACGTCACGGGCGACGAGTGGGACGTTCCCATCGAGGACGCCAGTGCACAAATCTTCTTGCCGGTAGGGGTGACCGGGGTCCGGACCATGGAATTCACGGGTTCATACGGCTCGAAGGCGCGAGACGCCAAGAGTACAGTCGCGGTCAATACCGTGGACGTTTCCATGCAGAGGCCGCTGGCATTCCACGAAGGCCTCACAGTCGTGGTCGGCTGGGACAAGGGGTTCGTGAAAGAACCGGGCGCCGCCGACCTGGTTGCTCAGTTTTTTGAGAGCAATTGGCCTCTTTTTCTTCCGGTGCTCGCGCTGGTGTTCATGTTCTGGCTATGGTTCACGCGCGGGCGCGATCCGCGCGTCGGCCCGATTGCCGTGCAGTATGCGCCTCCGGACGGCATGACGCCGGCGGAGGCCGGCGCCCTGGTGGATGAAAATACGGCGATGCGCGACATCACGGCCACGATTGTGGATCTTGCCGTACGCGGGTATCTCGTCATCGAGGAAAAAGAAAAATCAGGAATGATGGGGCTCGTCCATAGCAAGGAATACGTCTTTCACATGAAAAAGGGACCGAGGGAATGGGCCGGCCTGAAAGCGCACGAGCTGACCTTGCTGGCGGGAATCTTCTCAAACGGCGCAGCAACCGACGTCGAACTTTCGGCTCTGCAGAATCGCTTTTACACAAATCTTCCCGGCATTAAAAACGGAATTTTTGATGCGCTTATGGAGCACGGTTATTTCCAGCACCGGCCCGATTACGTGCGCAGCGGTTATATTGCCGGTGGAGTTGTGGGCGGGGCGCTATTGTTTGTCATCGGCGGGGCGCTCTCCCAAAAGATGGGGATGTCGCCCGCGCCGTTTTTCGTGGCGGCAGTTGGCAGCGCCGCGATCATCGCCGGATTTGGCTGGTTCATGCCTGCGCGAACCTCCAGCGGAACGAAAGCTCTTGCGGGCGTACTGGGATTTGAAGATTTCCTGACCCACGTCGAAGCGGACCACATGAAGCGCATCAGCCAGACGCCGGAAACCTTTGAAAAATTCCTGCCGTTCGCCATGGCGCTGGGCGTGGAGAAGAAATGGGTAGGTGCGTTCCAGAATATTTATACGGAGCCACCCTCGTGGTACCAGGGCGGCTACTCCGGCGGCGGATTCCATCCGCTGCTGTTCGTAAATAGCCTGGACAATATGACCACGCGAGCGGGTTCGGTTATGGCCTCGGCTCCGCGCAGCAGCGGCGGTTCAGGTTTCGGCGGTGGCGGATCGTCCAGCGGGGGGATGGGCGGTGGGGGCGGCGGGGGATTTTAGCAGCACAGACTTCAGCCTGGGGATTTTGGGCCTTGCAGAGACTAAAACCCACAGGCTGAAGCCTGTGCTACTTACTGCCTGCTGGAAAGTTCTTCGATGCGCACCACGACTTTGCGTCCGTTCTCGTTGTGGTAGCTTACGCGAACTTCATCCCCCAGAAATACTCCGCGAACCGGCGCATTTAAAACAAACTCCTCCGCGGGACCGCTAGAACGCAAATGCAAAGTGACCAGTATCTGGTCATTGGTAATGGATTCGACCCGCCCGATGGCCACTCCTCCATTCCCTCGATTCTCCGGCATCGCTTTCAAGTTTCGCCACCAGCCGTGCTCGCGGACCGATTCCTCGTGCAGATGGCCGCGCCAGGAACCCATCACATTGGCACGATTGATATAGCCAACCATCTTTTGCCGGTCCTTGCGATCAACCACGGGCAAGCGGCCAATATTATTGTGCAGCATCTTCGTGACGGCATCGAAAACGCGCTCGTCGGGATATGCCACAATAAGTGAACGAGTGCCGGCATCGAGTACGCTCATTTTTCCTTCCGGATCAGCTTGAAGCGCCCGTAGCAAATCGCCCTGCGTGACCAGTCCCTGCAGGCGCCCGGCGGAATCCACGATCGGCAACGCATGATGACGCGAAGTTTTCAGGTCTCCGTTTGCAAATCGATCGGCGGCAACTCGAACACTTTCATCCGGAAAGACCGCAGCGACGTCCCGGGCCATGACTTCGGCGACCTTGAGCTGTTTGAGCGCATTACTCTCGTACTCCTGATTCGTGTGCAGTCCGCGGCGCGCCAGCTTTTCCGTCATGATCGAATTCGGCAGGTAGCGCAGGGCAATGGCATAGGCGATCACGGATACGAGCATCAACGGTAGGACCGCGTTGTAATCGCGAACGATCTCAAATGCGAACACGATGAATGCAAACGTGGCGCGCGAAGCCGCTCCAAATACCGCCGCCATCGCCACCAGGGCGCACGCACCAGGAGAAAGATGGGCGCCCGGTACGATATCGTTCACGACCACCGCAAACACGCCCCCCATCGCCGCCGAAGACATGAACATGGGCGCGAGCAATCCTCCCGATGTGCCCGAGCCCAGTGAGAGCAGTAAAGCCACGGCTTTACAGAGAGCGACTAGAATGAGGACCTTCAATGCGAGGCTGTTGTTCAGAATGTCCCCGAGCGTGTCGTATCCCACGCCCAGAACGCGCGGTACAAAGAATCCAATAATTCCCAAAGCGAGCGCGCCGATTGCGGGATGCCATAATTCGGAAATCGGAAGATGGTCAAATCCATCCTCGACGAAGTAGAGCGCTTTTGTAAAAACGACAGCGGCAAAGCCGCACAACACCCCGAGTAGGAGGTAGTACGGAAGAGAACCAGGAATCCCGAAATCCATGGGCAATACATGAAACATCGGTCCCGTGCCCAGCAAAACCTGACGAATGCTGGTAGCCAGTGTGGTCGCGATCACCAGGGGAACGAATGACCGCCCCCGAAATTCAAAGAGAAGAAGCTCGATTGCGAGGATAACTCCGGCGATCGGGGTATTGAACGTCGCAGCCATGCCGGCTCCCGCGCCGCACGCCAGCAAAACCTTGCGCTCTGCCGCAGTCGTCGAAACCAACTGTCCTACAAGCGAACCGAACGCCCCACCAGTTTGAATGATCGGCCCCTCGGCGCCGAACGGGCCTCCGGTGCCAATCGCTATAGCCGCCGATATGGGCTTGAGAATGGCGACTTTGGCTTGTATGCGGCTCTTCGAAGTTAGGACCGCCTCCATCGCCTCCGGAATTCCGTGTCCCTTAATTTTATCAGAGCCGTACTTGGCCATGAACCCGACGATGATTCCGCCGATGACCGGAGTAACGATCACCCATGGACCAAGCTGGTTATTCGCCGGACTCCGAAAATGGAAGGACCATACGTGGTAGAACGAGAGATTCGTGAACAGCCCGATCAGATTGTAGAGAAGAAATGCAACGATTCCCGCAATGACGCCCACCAACCCGGCCAGCAACGAGATGTAACCCAAGCGGAAATGCGCGGGCGCTGAACCTCGATCGGACGTCACACTCGCGTCGGAAATGGAACTCAACGTCTTACCTTCCTATTCTGCGGTGATGCCGCATGTTAATGCGTGGAACTAATTCCTTCAGAGATTCGGTTCAATTGGCGGTACCGTTCTAAACCGATGCGTCCGTTTTTGGGCGCATTACATGGTCCGAATCACCGCCGTAAGCGCGCGAACGAGGGCCGGCGCAGCCGTGCGCAGCTCGGAAATCCGCTGCTTGGCAAGCCGCGTGAGAATTTTTTCGCCGCGCGGCGTCAAATGCAAAAGCACTTGCCGGCGATCCGTGCGCGAACGCTCCCGTCGCAGGAACTGCCGACGTTCCAGCCGGTCGACCAGCTCCACCACGCTGTGGTGGCGGAGCTGCAAGCGCTCGGCGATTTCCCGAATGCTTGGCTCGTGACCGGGAGGCAGCCCCCGCAAGGCCAGCATCAGCAGATATTGTTGCGGCTCGAGGTCCGCGTTGCGCGCGGCTTCCTCGCTGCCATTCAGAAAAAGCCGTATCTGGTAGCGGAACTCCGCCAGAGCGCGAAACTCCGCGGCGGACATCGTACCTGTGGACACCGTCATATTATATCGCCCTCCGATATAAAAACCAACGCGAAGATTTATCGCGGATTCCCGGTCAACCATTGGGCCGGCTCGAGCAACTGTCGGCTAAAATTTCTTTTCGGAATCGAGCAGGATCGTCACCGGCCCATCGTTCACCAACTCGACCTGCATGTGCGCCTGGAACACGCCGGTGGCCACCGTTATGCCGGCCGAGCGCAGCAATTCGATGAGCGCTTCGTAAAGACGGGCGGCTTCGTGCGGCAAAGCCGCCTGAATGTAGGAGGGCCGGCGCCCACCGCGGGTATCGCCGTAAAGCGTGAATTGCGACACAACGAGAGCGGAACCGCCCACATCCAGCAGCGACAGATTCATCTTGCCCGCCGCATCCGAAAAAATTCTCAAGTTCGCGATTTTATCGGCGAGGTAGGCTGCTGACTCCAAATTATCTGAACGGCCGACGCCCAGCAGGACCAGAATCCCGGCGTCAATCTCTCCCGCGACCCGCCCTTCAACCGTGACGCTGGCGCGGGAAACTCGCTGGATGACGGCGCGCAAAACATTCCTCCGATGGCGGAATTCTAACCGATCCGGGAAAAATCTCCAGATTCAATTTTGTTGTTAAAAGTGGCGCGGGCTTCAGCCTGCGGGGTTTAATCCCTGCATAAACAAGACTCCCGGGCTGAACAGGCTGCGAAAAAACTCAAAACGCTGTCATTCTGAGCGAAGCGAAGAACCTCTCTTTGTTCGTTCTCTTCTACTTAAATCGAAGACAGATTCTTCGCTTCGCTCAGAATGAGAGAACGAGTCATTTGTTTCGCAGCCTGTGAAGCCTGCGCCGGGAGAGTATTGGGATTCAGAACAGCGGTAATAAGACCACGGGGCTTATTTTTCTTTTGATTTCCTGGCCTTGTTTCTGCGCTTGATCGTTTTTTTGGGGAGGCGTTTCAATCTTTTCCGGATGCGTGGCGCGGGCTGGCAGCGTGGGCAAAAATGGCTGCTTCTGCCCGCCACAATGATGCGGCGTATGATTGCCTTACAGCGAAAACAGGGTTTGCCGTCCCGCTGATAAACCCGGTGCCGCAGTTGAAATTCACCGCGATTGCCTTCGGAATCGACATAATTGGAGACCGATGAACCCCGGGAGCGAATTGCTTCAGCCAAAACTTCCCGCATTTTCCGGTGAAGGTCCAAGAGTTGCTCTTTGGCCACGTTCCCGGCGATACGCGCCGGATGAAGGCGCGCCCGAAATAGACTCTCGTCCGCGTAAATGTTGCCGATTCCTCGCAGGACCGTTTGATCGAGCAGCAACGCTTTGAGACGCGTTCGCCTGGCTCCAAAACCCTCGCAGAATTCTTCCGCGGTGATCTCGAGAGGTTCTCTTCCAAGCTGTCCCGTGAATTTCGCAAGATCCGATTGCGAGACAAGCAGCATCCGTCCAAAGCGGCGGATATCCGTGTAGCGCAGTTCGCGGCCGTCATCGAGCGCAAAAAAACCATGCGTGTGCGCCAGGACGGGTTCGACCGCAGGCGTGACAGTCAATCGGCCCGTCATTCCCAGGTGAATGATAAAAAAAAGTTGAGCCTGCGCGCCAGCTTCAGCCGTGTTCCGCTCCAGGGCGATACAGATAAACTTTCCGACACGCGTAACATCGAGAATGCGTGTGCCGGGCACGTGCTCTTCAATTTCCGCGGGATCATCCACGAAGTCCGATTTGCCGAAACGCACTTCGACTATGGAGCGCCCCGGCAGGCACATACGCAACCCGCGCACAACGGTTTCGACTTCTGGAAGCTCAGGCATGAAGGAATCTAAATGAAAATAACACAACTGCGGCGGTGCTTCAGTAGCACGGGCTTCATTAGGCTGCCGAAAAACCAAAACGCTGTCATTCTGAGCGAAGCGAAGAATCTCTCTTCGATGTAAGTACAAGAAAAAGAGAGATTCTTCGCGTCGCTCAGAATGACAGAATAAGTCATTTTTTCCGCGGCCTGTTCAGCCTGCGGATTTTCGTGTGCTTGCAGGAATCAGAACTCCAAGCGTGGTCCCTGGGCAACATACGCACGAGGCATGGGGTTAAGGCAGAGGAAGACCCGGAGTGGCAACGATACCCGCCATCCTGAGGATTTCTTGGTACTCCTCTTCCGACACCTGCGAGATGATCAAGCGCACGTTCTTCAGGAATTTGACCTTTCGTACAGACGCGTTATTCCGCAATTCGTCCAGAGGGATCTGCCGGGGCAGACGCTCCATGGCACGAAGGTCCGCCACCATCATTTTCGATTCCCGGTCATGCGGATCCGGATAGGGATCGCGGGTGACCTCGGCGATCGCGTAGAGAGCCCTTTCGGGCGCGGAATGGTAGCAGAGCACGCGGTCGCCCTTGCGCACCTGCTTCAGAGCACGGTTGGCATCCGCCCGCGTTCCCGCACCCCGCCACATTTCCTTGCCCTTCACAAACAGCGTATCCCAATGATAATGATGGGGATTAACCGAGAATATCCAATGCCCTCTCTTTGCCGGTGGGCGAACTGTCGTCAAACCGGGGAGCCTCCGAATGATTATTGTTCTCCGAGATTGTAGTCGGTCGGACACTATACACGGGACCTCGCCCGTTGTGCAAAAATTTCACACATTTCTGGGCCCTTCCCCTATCGGGAACGACCCGCGAGTGCTACAGCCTATACAGTTAGACGTACAATGTGGGAAAACGGACTCACAGAAATACAGCCAAACAATCCGGAATAGGTAACCGCTATTACTGTTAGTTTCAGTGGGTTGCAGAAGCGCAAAATTCGCCCTGGAGAAGGCCTGCCTAACTGGCCTCGATCCAAAGATCCTCGCCCCTCAACTCCAGGACGTATGTCTTGACCCCGATGGCCTGGTTCATCACCAGCTTGCCCGTGGTGACATCGTATTGCCATCCGTGCCAGGGGCAGGTGACGGCAACTCCCTGAAGTTGGCCCTGCCCGAGCGGCCCGCCGCGGTGCAGGCAAGTGTTATTGATTGCGTAGAACTTGTTTCCTATGTTGGCGATAGCCACGGTCAGGCCATCGACCTGAAATTCTCGGATAGACCCTGCGGGTATCTCGTCCTTCCGTGCTGCACGCACAAAAGCCATTCGATAACTCCTCCACCACTACGCAATAAAAAACGCGGAATGCTAGTTGCTCGATGTTTGTAGCTCACCTCCGCAGAGGCGAGGGCGTCCTTCCCCCGAACAAACCCGCTCTCTAACCGTTGGTTTACGTTCAGGCTCAGATATGCGGTTGAAAGCGGATCACCGTGGAGACGGCGTCTGCGCCACCATCACGTTGCGCTTGAAGTCGTCGGCCATCCCCGGATGCAAACGAATTTCGGTAGGCCGCTTCGCCAGCGACATTTGATCGATTTTGTCCTGCAGCTTCAACAGCGCGTAGATCAACCCCTCCGGGCGAGGAGGACACCCGACCACATAAACATCCACCGGAACGATCCTGTCAACGCCCTGAAGCACGGAATAGGCATTAAAAGGGCCACCGACGCTGGAACACGCGCCCATGGAGATGCACCACTTGGGATCGGGCATCTGATCCCACACGCGCTTCAGCACAGGCGCCATTTTCAGCGTCACGGTGCCGGCAACGATCATCAGGTCCGATTGACGGGGAGACGGGCGAAACACTTCGGCGCCGAATCGCGCAATGTCAAAACGCGAGGTGGTCGAGGCGATCATCTCGATCGCGCAGCACGCGAGGCCGAACGTCAGCGGCCAGATGGCGGACTTACGGGCCCAGTTGAACACGTAGTCCACCGACGAAATCATGAAGTTCTTTTCAAACCGCTGATCCAGAACGCCCATGTGGCTCCTCGAGTCTGTCAGGAAAAAGGAGTATAGCCATCCCCGGCAAGCGGAGTCAAACGAGAAGAAGCGTCACGTCTCCGAGATCGGCGTCATTGTGAACGGCGATTCGCGTTTCATTTGGCGCCGTGGATCAGCAGAGCGCCCATTTGGCGAAAGGCGCGAAGTTGCTCGACATCCTGAAACCAGCGGCCGGTGTAAGTGTCAGGGGCGGGAGTCGGATCTGGAATGCGTCGATGCGCAATTTTCGTGAATCCTGCCTCGTCGAACAGCGCTTCCCACTCTCCGCTGCTTAATAAATGGGCGGGGAGGGCGAAGTGTTTGGCCCACTGGTGCGAAAAGAGGTTCTCACGATAAAAATTAATCAGGATCCACGCCGTGCCGCCTTCGCGCAAGACTCTGTGGATTTCGTGCAGCCCGCGCACCGGGTCCGGCCAATAATAGGCTGACTCCACCGAAATTGCGTGCGTGAAAAAATTTGCGTCCCACGGAATTTCGTCGACCGAGCCGACCACGAACATCGCATTTTCCACCGAGACGTAGTTGCGCCGCGCCCGCCGAACCATTTCATCGGAAATATCCATGCCGATGACGCGGCCATCGGGAACTCGCTCGGCGAGCAGTCGCACGAGCCA
>Ga0157378_10004469_pt1 | contig 12281 bp, 11 predicted proteins | sample M65metaG_FD_115309 | JGI IMG/M metagenome (GOLD analysis project Ga0157378, IMG submission 115309) | Miscanthus rhizosphere microbial communities from Kellogg Biological Station, Michigan, USA - M6-5 metaG | ecosystem: Host-associated > Plants > Roots > Rhizosphere > Soil | place: USA: Michigan...
CCGCTCGAAACGCTGTACGGCGATCTGGAGCAACTGGAGCAGCGACTGACGGCGATCGAAGAGAAGCTGATCGCGCGGGCCCGGGCGGCTGCCTCCGAGGAGGCTCTGTTTGAGGCGCGCCGGGCGCTGGATCAGGAATTGAAACCGTATCGCGGCAAGATGAGCGCGGAACAACTGGCCATGCTGGAGCGGCAGTTTCTGGATCGCAAGGTTCTGGAAGCGGCGCGGTTGCCGCGGCTGAGCCTGTTTTATCTGGGCCTGTGACCGTGGTGTACACTGAAATTTGAGGTTGGGGCTCGGAGGTGAGTTTTCTCGAGTAGCCTGCTCCTTAAATGGAGCCGCCTTAATTCGACGAACGGTGTTGGTCGCGCCGTAAAAAGGGTATCCTGCGGCCTGCTCGACGTCTGTGCCCGCCTGGTTTTTCCCGATGATTGCCGCGTTTGCGGCGAACCCCTTCTAGAGTTTTCCCGAATCCCTATTTGCAGGACCTGCCTGGCTGAGCCGTCTCCGCTGATCGCCGAGTATTTTTGCCTTGCCTGCCAGATGCCGTTCGTGAATCCGTTCCCTCTGGATGAATCCGGCCGCTGCATGCTGTGCCGGCTGGGACTGCGGGGATTCGATGCGGTGTACTCCTACGGATCGTATGAAGGAACCCTGCGGCAGCTGATCCACGTCTTCAAATACGGAGGCGTGCGGCCTCTGGCGGGAACCTTCGGGCGTTTTATGGCGCAAGCGCTGCCACGGGAAGCGGGATTCGATTTGATCGTGCCGATGCCGCTGCACTGGTTCAAGCAATGGCAGCGCGGATTCAATCAGGCCGAGCTGCTGGCAGCAGAAATCGGCCGCAAGTGGAGTACGCCGGTGAAGAGAGTCGTCCGGCGGCAGCGCGTCACGGCTCCGCAGGCGGGGCTGACGAATGCGAAACGGCGGTTGAACGTCCGGGGAGCATTTCGGATCGCGCGCGGCCGGCGATTGGACGGACTTCGCATATTGCTGGTGGACGACGTGGTCACCACGGGCGCTACGGCGAGCGCCTGCGCACGAGTTCTAAAACGTGCGGGAGCTGCGCATGTTTCTTTGCTGGCACTGGCTCGCACGGACCGGCGCACAGCTATAGACGAGACATTCTTAAAGAAGCAGGGAGCCCACGCATGATCGGAATTCATCAAGAACGCTTGCACCGGCCGGTACTGGTGCTGAACTCGAGCTTTGAGCCGATCAACGTGTGCGCGGCGAGGCGCGCGCTGGTACTGGTGCTGAAGGGAGTGGCGGCGGCCGAAGAGCATTCCAGCGGACATGTGCACTCGGCTCGTGCCGCGATCAAGGTTCCCAGCGTGATTCGATTGCTGGAATATCGCCGCATTCCGCATCAGACGCGGGCGCTATCGCGCAAGAACATCCTGATGCGGGACCGGTTTACCTGCCAGTACTGTCTGAAGACGATGAGCTCCGGAGATCTGACGCTGGATCATGTGATTCCGCGCTCGCGCAAAGGCGAAACCACTTGGGAGAACCTGGTGGCCTGCTGCCATCCCTGCAACAATCGCAAGGGCAGCCGGACGCCGGAAGAGGCCGGGATGCGCCTGGCCCGCGCTCCGCGGCCGTTCAGCCTGCACACCAGCCGGCATTTGATGCGGCTGCTGGGCAAGAGCGACGATCAGTGGCGCAAGTATCTTTTCTACTAAAGATCCTCTGCTAGCGCGTGATCTTGACGCCGTCTTTCAGGAGCTTTTCGTAGTGCCCGGGATCCAGATTGTTCTCGGCGCACACATATTCCTCCAGCCGCGTGCCTTCGCGCAGCATGAGGGAGGAAGTAAGAACCCAGGGCTTGGTCAGCACCTTGGGATCCTCCATGGTCACCTGGTAATTGATCCGGTCTTTGCTGACGCGCGTGTAGCGCTCGGTGATGTGGAGCTGGTCCGAATGAAACGTGCCCGCGCCTGAAAGCCAGGTTTTGTCGTTGAATCCGGTGACGTCCACCACCAGCGTGTCGCCTTCCCAGTGCCCTACCGAGTTACCCATGTAGCTGGGAAGAATATCGTCAGGGTGCTTGGCGTTGAGCGGAATCACCCGAAAGACACTCATGTATTCGTACAGCATCACGATTTGCTGGGGAGTCTGAATGATCTGCTGGGGGAACAGTCCGAGCATCACCACGCGCGGGACTCCGGACGGCAGGCATTGCGCGGTGGGATCGTCGATGCCTCTTCGGTTGAACGATTCGAGAACTTTCTGGGCGGCCCACGGCTGGTAGGGAGCGCCTTCGCGTCCTGCGGGACGATCGTTCGACGAGGGGGCGGCCGGAGCAGAGGGATCACGCCCGGTGCCGCCAACGCCCGATCCAGCGTTGGCCTCGTCCCATGAACCGGGCCGCTCGCTGCCGCCCTGCCAGACACCAGTCAGATCGGGTTTCCCGTTGGACGCACGTGGTATGGGGCTTCCTTTCGCTTGGGCCTTGGCCTGCGCCTTGGTCTGGGCCTTGGTTTGAGCCAACGCCGAGCCTGGCAGCAACAGCGCGATCACGACCAGCAGGCGAATCATTTTGAGTCCACCGCCGGAGTATTTCCGCCGTCGCCGGTCCCGGCCGGAGGTCCGAAGAACAGCTTCTTGCCGTCAGCGAAGGTGACTTCGCGCGAATGGGCCCAGTTGGTGCCGTCGCGGGCGTGCCAGCCGAAGACCGTCACCGTATCGCCCACCTTCATGGTGACGTCCTTCTTCCAGCCGGTACGGGACAAGACGCTGGGCGGATACCCTTCCAGCTTCCAGTTGGCCACGTTGCCTTTGGCGTCCTTGACGTCCAGGAAGAAATAACTATGCGGATTCGTCCACTCAATTTTGGTGATGACGCCGGTGATGGTTACCGGCTTGGTGCTATCGTACTCGGCGCCAAAGGAATGATGCGCCAGCAATATGCCGGCCACTGCGGCCAAGCCGGCCGCGAGCCTCAAGGCCCGGGAAATCGAATGTGCCATGTTACACCCCGGTCTCTAAGTTTACGGCAGACTCCAGGGCATGCGGGCAACGAATCCGACGGAGACGATCCAATCGGGTCCCTGCGCTGCCACGCGGCGATGCACGTTGACGTCCCACTGCGCGTTCTTTCCCACTGCGCGAATCAGTCCGGACGCAAACATGTAGGCGTTTCCGCCTCCGCGCTCTTCGGCGGTGAAGCCGTAGGCCTCCCAGAATCCGCTGAATCCGCGGCCGAGGCCATGGCCTATCGATAGTGAAGCGACACGCTGATGGAGACGCCCGCCATCCACGGAGAGGGCATTCCAGTTGAGGTTGCCGGAGGCCGAGAAACCGGCGGCCACATCCTTCTCCCAGGTGAGCTTGATCCCAGGCTCATAGGCGCCGCTGCTGAAGTTCGGATGGCCGATGGGCGTGGAGACCGCGGCGATCACGCTCATGGCCGGCCGCCACCGGCCCTCCTGCATGAATTTGTATTTCACGCCGAAGTCCACGTCACTGAATCCGCTGGATCGTTCTTGGTCCAGGCGCTGGTACATCGCGCCATCCGCGCCGATGCGCAGTTCCAGTTTTCGTATGAGTCCCACGCGAAGCAGGGGCGTGCCGAATGCAATGGTGTGGCGGTTCTGAGCATCGCTGGACTCCAGTGCGAGTCCGGATTCAATCTGGACCCAGCCGCGCGGGATCACCTGGCTGGATTCGGTAAAGTCGGGGCGATCGGTGACCAGTTCACCGGGCGTATCGGCGCACAACAGAACGCCGGATGCCAAAAGCCAAGGGAGGATGCGCAGGGTCACCCTTCCCATTGGACAACTTAATCGGACGACTTATGGGAAGGCGGGGGTCAGGCCGTGGCGGTGGCGACAATCTGAGTGGCGGAAAGCTCGTCGAGAACTTCCTGGCTAAGAGGTTCGCTGAGTTCCAAGCCCAGAACGTATCGGCCCGCGCGCAGCGCGCAATGCCGGACGATCGCGGAGCAATCGACGTTCAAGGAGTAGGCCCGGACTTTGACAAACGCGCCGACGGGAATACGTTTGTAGAGCGCCAAACCTAAGCCTTGCTCGGAGACGTCCATACATCTTCCCAGCACGTGGTTGCGTTCCCCCTGAAAAGTCTGCCAGGCGACGAACACCAAACCGGAGTAGTAGATTCGCGGATGCCGGCGATCTTCTGACATTCCAAACCTCCCGAATCAGACGTTAGTGTCTTCATCTTAAGGAGGGATGGGCGCAAAAACCATCAGTCCTAACGCCTAATTACCTTAGGTACTTTAGTGCCGTTTAGAACGTGACTCGTCCGGCTTAGGGACTATCTCCGGCCGCGGGCCGGCCGAACGTTGGAAGAGCTGTTTTCAGCGACCAGAACGCGAGAGGGATAAAACCCCTGGCGCACGAAGCGGTCGGTGACCAGACGCATTCCGGTTCCGCGGATCAGGTCGGGAACCGAGCTTTCCACCTGGCGGCCCCAGAACGCCGGGACCAAGCTTCCGCCCACGGTGTAAAGGAGGTTGAACATGCTGACGTTCTGTCCGATCACCACCAGCGAAAAACGACCGCCGGGCCGCAGAACGCGGCGAATCTCGTTTAAGGTGAGCTGGATATCATCCTGAGATAACAGTTCCAGCAGATAGCAGCACATCACCGCGTCGAAGCTGGCGGCGCGGAAGGGAAGGTTGCGCACATCCACGGCTCCGCACTGGGCCTGGGCCTGCGGACATGCCTTGCGGGCGACGCGTAGTGTATGCGCGGCCATATTGGGAGCGAGATCCAGCCCGAAGGTCTGTCCGTCCGGATTGGCTTTCACCAGTCGGCGGAACATTTCACCGCTTCCGGTGGCCACTTCCAGCACGCGCATGCCGTTCCGGATTCCGGAATGCTGCAATGCACAGGCATGGGCTTTGGAATGAAAAAAGAACGTACTGGCAGGGTAAACCGAAGAAACCATGTCGTAAACACGTCGTGTCCGCCTGGCAATGGTAAGCGGCAAGCGATCCGTGCGTTGAGGCAGAAGGATGGAATAGTTAAGGTTGCTCAGATATGGCTCCCATTCGTGGGCTACCCGCTACCCACTAAGGATTCGACTCCCACTACGGTACCACTGACTTGCTCCGGAATCTCAATGCCCGTGCTGGTGCCTTCCCCAGGGCGGCTGTCAATCCACATGCGATAGTTATCGCCGTAGAGCACCTTGAGCCGTTCGTTGACGTTGGTGACGCCGATCCCGCCCTGCTCGAACATGCGGGCCAGCCGGGATTCGGGAATGCCGACACCATCGTCTTCGACCAGAATCTGTAACTGGGTCCCCTGGCGCCGGCTGCGCACTTTGATGGTCCCGCCGTCGACTTTGCTGGCCAGCCCGTGACGGATGCTGTTTTCCACAAGCGGCTGCAAGAGCATGCTGGGGACCAGCAGATCCAGCGTGTCGGGCTCGACTTCCTTTACGAAGCGCAGCTTGTCGAAGCGAACCATTTCGATGGCAAGGTAGTCATCGATAAAACTCAGCTCTTCGCCGAGCGTAATGAGGTTATCCTGCTGCCGAAGCAGCCGGCGGCGGATCTTCGAAAGCTTGTAAACAACCTGGCGGGCTTGTTCCGGATTCAGGCGGATCAAGGAGGCAACAGAGTTCAGAGTATTGAACAGGAAGTGCGGATTGATCTGGCTGCTGAGGGCCGCCAGGCGGGCTTCGTTCAGGCGAAGCTGCTGTTGCTCCAAGCGCTTCTCATTGAGGTTGCTATCCCAGATCTTGATGGGCAGCGCCACGGCGAACAGGGTGGTCGCGTACGCCGCGACCGTCAACCAGGGTCCGTCATCCCAGGATTCCTGCAGGGCGAATACTCCGTGGGCGGGGAAGACCGAAGCCAGCGTGGACCGAAGGACTTCCGCCAGAACGATCATGCCCACGCAGGCGATGCTGAACCCCGCCAGCCGCAGGTCGCCCCGCCGCAGCAAGCGGACGGAAGCCAGGGTAGGGTCAGGGGTGAACTTCCAGATAAACTCCTTATCCGGGGCCAGATCGCGGAGCAGACCGCCCATCACGCCGGCCGCGGCGAACAACAAAATCGTCAGGGGCTTGCTTTCGAACAGGGAAGGAATGGCGATAAAGACGCCGGCCACCAACCCGGTGACATAGCCGCCGAGCATGCCCATCACGAGGCTGCCTTCCATTCCGAGATCGACGGCCTGATAGGCTCCGGGAGGGGCGGCGACACGGACGGCGACGCCCGCGCCATAGATCAGCGCGCACACCAATGCCATCTTGACGCGCTGGGTCAGGGTGCGCTCTTCGCGCATGAGCATTCGCTGGAATCCGCTGGATCGGGTAAGAATGCTTGCCAGCGAAGCTGCAACTGCCAGCTTCACCAGCAAAATCAGCAAATGCTGTGCAGGCATGGAAGGCCCGGTCAGCGCCCGTTAGGGGTTGCTGCCCTGCGGCCATTATAATGGAGTTACTCACCCGTATTCTTCGTCATTTCAATCATGTCCCCGGCATCCGAGCTTCGAAAGGTCGCGGAGGCGGATTTTCCCACCCGCTTCGGCCAGTTCCGGATCTACGGTTTTTCCTACACGGCGGACGGAGAAACCGAAGAGATCGTGGCTCTCCGCATGGGCGATCTGGAGCATGGCGGCCCACCCCTGGTGCGGATCCATTCGCAATGCCTCACGGGGGACACGTTCCATAGCCTGCGGTGCGACTGCGGCGCGCAACTGGAACTGGCGTTCGCGATGATCGCGGACGAGGGTCGCGGGTTGGTGGTTTACGAGAACCAGGAAGGCCGCGGCATCGGACTGTTGAACAAGCTGCGCGCCTATGAGCTGCAGGATCAGGGTGCGGACACGGTGGAAGCAAATGAACAGCTCGGGTTCCTGGCGGATTTGCGCGGGTATGAGGCGCCCGCCGCGGTCGTCCGGCATTTCGGGCTTAAGGCGGTACGGCTGATGTCCAACAATCCGGAAAAGATCCAGGCTCTGGAGAAAGCCGGAATCCAGGTGACGGAGCGAGTTCCGTCGATCACTGAGCCGGTGGAATCGGCGGCAGATTATCTACGGACCAAGCGCGAAAAATTAGGGCATTTGTTGGATCGGTAGGCATTATGCCGGGGCGGTCAGGCTGCGCAGCTTGGCGGCCAGAGTGGTTCGTTTCAATCCCAACATTCCCGCCGCGGCGGTCTTATTGCCGCCCGCCTTCCGCAAGGCCTCTTCCAAAATCTGCAGTTGGATGCGGCCCATGGTCTGTTCGAAATTCAAACCGTTTTCGAGCATACGCGTGGATGGCACCATTTGAGGCAGTGGGGCGGTTCCGGAAAGCGTAAAATCCGATGGGATTAACAGCTGCCGGCGTCCGCTGAGCGCCACCGCCTTTTCCACCGCATTCTCCAGTTGCCGGACATTTCCAGGCCACGAAAATTCCCGCAGCTTGTCCACCGCCGCGGGCGTGAGAGACCGGAGGACGGAATGTTCCTGGCGGCAGATTTTTTCCAGGAGGTGGTTGGCCAGCGGCGCAATGTCTTCGGGACGCTCGCGCAGAGGGGAAGTGGTGATCGGAACCACGTTCAAGCGGTAATACAGGTCCTCCCGGAAGGTTCCCTGGCGAACGCACTCGAGCAGATTGGCATTCGTGGCCACGATCAGACGGACATCCACTCGAATGGTTTCCGAGCTGCCCACTCGCTGGAATTCCCGTTCCTGGAGGAAACGCAACAGCTTGGTCTGGACATCCAGGGGCAAATCACCGATCTCATCGAGAAACAGGGTGGAACGGTGGGCTTGTTCGAAACGACCCATGCGCTGCTGCGATGCGCCGGTAAATGCGCCTTTGATGTGGCCGAACAGCTCGGTTTCGAGAAGGCTCTCCGGGAGCGCGGCGAAGTTGACCGAGATCATCGGGAAGTGAGCGCGGCGGCTCGCCAGATGCAAGGCGCGGGCGACCACTTCCTTCCCGGTGCCGGTTTCCCCCGTGATCAGTACCGTGGAACGCCGGTCGGCGACCAAGCGGATGATATCGACGATGCGCTGCATGGCCGGGCTGGTCCCAATCAGGGTTGCACGCCACGGCTCCGGGGTATCCGGGTCGAATTTGCGGCCGCACGCTTCGGCGGCTACCTCTATCTTCGCGATGGGGTCGTCGCCGGGTCCAGCAACGTCGTAGGCGCCACACTGCATGTAGCGCACCGCGTCGCTCACCTCGGCTTGCGGATCGTAAATCACGATAGGGGCGGACCGCCCTATAGATAGCAACCGATCGAGAAGGTCGGCCGCCGCCAAATCCTCCACGGGGGCGGTAAGGAGCACGGCATCATAGGGGCTGTTGATGAGACGAGCGATTCCCTCTGAGCCGGTCGCGGCGTGATCGACCAGCCAATCCGCCGGGGAATCGACGCGATCCGCTCCGACGAATAGAGCTCGGATCGCCCTAAGCTGCAAACGCATGCCTTCGAGCATTTATCAGGCATAACGGATGCGTCAGGAACTAGGATTGTCCGTATCCGTAGGTACTATTGGAAATACCTCGCGGCCATCTCGGGATCCACCTGGACGGCTTTACTCCAGGCCGCACGGGCTTCTTCATCTTTGCCGGAGGCTTTGAGCGCATGGCCGAGGTTGGTGAGCGCCGCGCGGAAATCGGGCTTCGCATCCGCTGCCAGCTGGTAGCATTGGGCGGCTTTTTCCTGGTCGCCCAGGGATTGCAGGAGCAGACCCAGGTTATACGACAGCTCGACGGAAGCTTGTTTCATCGCAACAAGTTGTTGATGCAAATCCCAAGCCCGGGCCTGATCCTTGCGCTCGATGGCGATGGCGATGAGTGCGCGCAGGGCGTCCGGATTCTCCGGTTGGAGCGACAAGATCCGCTCGAAAGTTTGCGCGGCGGTGTCCAGGTCCTGAAACTTCCAGCAAGCCAGGCCCAGGTTGAGCAGGGCTTCCACCCAGTCCGCGCGCTGCTTGATGCAGATCTCGAAACTGTCCACGGCGGCTGCGTAGTCGCCACGCTGAAGCTGCAGGAATCCGAGGCGGTAGGCCGCGTCTTCCCAATCGGGCTTCAGGGCGACCAGTTTCGCGAGGAGCTGTTCGGCTTCTTCCGCGCGGTTTTCGCGCTCCGCGAGCAAGGCGAGGTTCCACAGCAATCCGGGGGAATCAGGTGCGGCGGCCAGAGCGGCTTCACACGCGCGGCGGGCTCCCGCGAGATCGCCACGCTCCTGCAACAGCACCCCCAGATGAGCATTCGCCTCGGGAGCATGCGGACGAAGCTTGGCGGCTTCGCGGTAGGCATTTCCCGCTTGATCCATGCGTCCGGTTTTCTGATACGCGAGACCCAGGTTGAACCAGGCTTCGTAGGAATCCGCTGCAATCTTCACGAGGGTGGAGCAATGCTGCACCGCACCGCTGAAATCGCCGCGCGAAAGAGCCACAGCCGAGAGGCCTTCCAGAGCCTGACGGGATTGGGGGCGGATCTTGAGCATCCGGTCGGCATACTCTTTGGTCCTGGCGTCGTCTTTGCGAGCCATGGAAAGCGTGATCAGGTTCGCCAGCAGTTCGACCGAGCTGGCGTTGCCGGGCAGAAGCTTGCGATAGATCTCGGCAGCTTCCTCCAGCTTGCCTAATTGCTGCAGCGCGACCGCTTTGCCAAACAGGGTCCGGTCCTGGCCGGGACTGGCACGCAGGGCCTGATCGAAATCCTGCAGAGCCTGCTCCAGCTGTCCCAGATGCAAAAGGCACAATCCACGGCCGGTGAAAGCCTGCCACAAGCGTTGATCCAACGACAGAGTCTTTTCAAAAGCTTTGCTGGCTTCATCGAACTGTCCTTGGCGTTCGAGCGCCAGGCCAAGATTATAATGTGCGGTGGCGTTGCCCGCATCCGCTGCAATCACCTTGGAGTAGCAGGTTCCTGCCTCTCCCCATTTCTGCTGTTCGAAGCGAAGGTGTCCCAGACCGGAATAGATCTCGGCGGGACTTTCCCCGCGCGCGGCTGCGCCTTCAAGCTCCTTGATCGCCTCGTCCAGGCGGCCGGCCGCGGCGAGTTTCACCGCGTTGCCGAGGGCATTGGTTTCCGCCGGACGCTGGATCTTGGGCTTGGCGGCGGGAGAATCGCCGCGCATCAGACGTTCTACGAGCTCGTCGTCTACAAAAAAAGCGTGATCGTCATTCTGCGACATTTTGTACTCCTAATTCCTGGATACCAGCGGCACTACATTCACGATTCCCTGCAGCGCGGAGTGCTCATTCTTTTCGGAGAAGAGACCAACGCCTCCGGAACCGAAGCGGTTGTCGGTCCATTCATCGATCTTCTGGCCCTGAACCCAGGCGCTGAAATGCGTGCCCATTGCTTCGAAGCGAATCTTGTACGTCGTGTCTACGCGCAACTTCATGGGAAGCGGAATGGACACGCGGTTCTCATCCTGGCCATCGACTACGGCGAAGTGCACCAGGGCAACGGTCGGCTCCAGACCGGCCTTGACGATCTCCAGCTTGGCCACGTAGTAGTTCCTGGGATTCAAGCCGCGAAAGACCCAGCCTACTGCCTTGGTTTCGATTTGCGCCTGAAACTCCATGCGATAGTCGCTCAGCTTGGTGGAACCGCTCAGCAAGGAGATACGACGGTTGGATTTCGCGGAGTTGGCCCAGTCCTCGATCCATCCGCCCGAGATCGGTACGCCTGTGGCGACGGCCGCGGGAGCTTGGGTGGCAGCCGGCGCTTCGGCCGTGGTCTTCCCATTGCCGCGCGTCACTAGATAAGCGACTCCGGCGAGTGCCACGACGAGGGCCGCGGCCACTCCGATCTTGACACCCGCAGAAAGTTTCGACCAGGCGCTCTCGGTGGCTTCCATGCGCAACGAAGGCATGTCCGGGCTGGAGTCGGCGGGAGGTGTAAATCGCCGGGGCTCCGGGGCGGGTTTGGTTTCCGGCTTGGTTTCAACCTTGGGTTCGGCTGCGGCCTTGGGATCGACAGGCGCGGTTCGAGCTGCAACTTTGGGAGGCTCGGGCGCGGCTTGACGCTTGACCTGTGCAGGCTTGGGCGCGGGGACGACTGCAGTCTTCCCCTTGCCTTCCGGTCTTGCCGGCTTGGCTTGTACCGAGGGCGCTTCCACTGGAGCAGCTTGGACTGGAGCTGCCTGGATAGGAGCGGCTGGTTGCGCAGAAGCAGGCGCTGACGGGGCTGGACCGAAAACAATCACCGGGCGTAGCGGTAGAACGGCCGACGGAGGAATTTGGATGTCACTAGGCGCTACCATCGCCGACGTGAATGCGGGTGCAAGCTTCCCGCGCGCGGCGGCCAATCCATGCAGAGTCACCGGGAGCGCCTGCATCACCAGATCAGGAATTGGCTCCTGCGGTGCAGTTTCTACCGGAAGCGGCTCGGCTTGCACGGCTGCGACACTTGGTGGCGGCTCGACAACTTGTGGCGGCTCGGCACTCTGTGGCGGTTCCTCGACCAGAACGCTCGCTTGCGGCGAGGGCGTGGCGGCCGAAGCCGGGCGATTCGGGAAAGCCAAACCGATGGTGCTGAAATCCAGGCGAGCCAGCTCTCCGAGCTCAGCCGGGGACGCGGGAAATCCACGCGGGGGTCCTAGCCAAGGCGAGGCACTCTGCGGAAGGTGAGGTGACATGACAATCTCCATGACATCGGCTGCATTGGCCGGCTCCGGCTCAATATCGGGCTGGTGCGTCTGGACATGCATTTCGGAATGCAGGCCGGCGTGCATATCAAGAACCGGAGCGGTTCCGGGGAACTCGCGCGCTTCCGCGGATCGGTCGTTTCTGCGCGTTGTGTAATCCAGCGCCTGGAGTGAAGCATTCCACTCGACGGACGCGGCCGGGAGTAGACCACCCTGCGGAGCGGGAGTTTCCGCGCGGGGAATGCTGGGCGACTGCGTCGTCTTGCGATCCAGCTCGAGGGGCGCGGCATGCTGGAAGGGCGCGACTGCAGGCACGACGATTTCTCCGACGAATCCCGCCATTGCCGGCCCGGGTTCCTCAGCCGGTTTCGGATTTGTGACGCTGGCGGGAGCTTCAATCATCGCCATTTTGCGAGGCGCATCCAACTGCGCGGCTCGCCGGGCGGGCGGGGCTTCGTCCGCAAACGCGGTTTTGGGACTAGGGACACTGACAGGAGCGGAGGGAACATCGGGAATCGGTGCCGATTTCCGTCCTAGCGGAGGGGCCGGCTCGGTGGGCGGCTTAGCCTGAATCAGACGGGCAAGTGCCAGCTGCTCATACTGATCCTGGTATTCCTTGCGGTGCGCCTCCGAGCAGAACTCGGCGCCCCCGCGCAAACGCTTGAGAAGCGCGAGTTCCTTCCCGCAGAAAAGACACTGCATA